>Ga0172375_10006349_pt1 | contig 16660 bp, 14 predicted proteins | sample LakKiv1m_FD_114537 | JGI IMG/M metagenome (GOLD analysis project Ga0172375, IMG submission 114537) | Freshwater microbial communities from Kabuno Bay, South-Kivu, Congo - kab_092012_11.1m | ecosystem: Environmental > Aquatic > Freshwater > Lake | place: Democratic Republic of the Congo...
TAACAACTGCTAACACGCCGATACAATTCGCCGGCGCAAATAGTATCCAATCACCCACACCAGCAATATTTGCCGCTAGCAGTCCGCAAGTATTAGCTAGTAGCACGCAAATCCAGCAGCCGGCACCGACAAGCCACCCGGTCTTTACCGACCTCGCTAACACCAACATCAATCCTATTGCTCAAAAACCCAGCCACAAGAGTCTTTGGCTGATAATCATCGGTGCTTTGATAATATTTTTCCCCACAGTAGTTTATTTCTTTAAAGTAAAAATTCATTAGATAAATGTCGGGTATGCTACAACTTTTCCACGATCGTAGCGTAGTTGTAGTATGTTTTAAGAGGTAAGTTGGGGCTTTGGTTACAAGTTGGGGGTTAGCGAGTTAAGAGGTTGGTTGGTTGATTGGTTGGTTGGTGAAGTTGAAAGTTATGTCTTATTTTCTTTGGGGTTTATCGGTTTTTTAGCTCTTTGGTCTTTTTGGTTTTGGCTGGTTTTTCTTCTGCGTCAGATGGTGGGATTTCTTCTTCGGGTGGCAGTTTGTCTTCGTTGGGTTTGAGGACGATGTGGCGGGCGCGGCCTTCGCCGATAGACTCGGTCGTCAAACCGTGTTCGTCAGCCAGCTTGTGAATAGTCCGTCTGTCGGCGGCATTCATTGGCTGCAAATCCATCGGTTTACCGCTTTTTTTAACCTCGTCTAGCCACTGCTGGGCAAACTCGGACAAATGATGAGCTCGCTGTTTTTTATAATCGGCAATGTCCACGCTTACCCGGCTTGAAGCATGGCCGTTATTCTTGAGCGCCGTACCCACCATAAACTGGATGGCGTGCATCGTCTCGCCCCGCTGGCCAATCAAAAAGCCGTTTAAGTGTGTGCTGGGCACGTGCAACTCGATGACCACATCATCATCGCTGCTGGTGGCATAAACGTCGGTGTTGAGTCCAAAAAATGATAATAAATCTTCTATGTATTTCTTGGCATACAGGATGGCTTCTTCCAGCGCCTGCTTGTTTACATCGGGTTGGCCGTCGCTCATTTTCGCCCCCGCCCTTGCTTGCGCTTGCCTTTTTTATGGCTTTTTGCCTGTTGAGTCGACGAACCTTTGTTGATGACCTCTCCTTCAATAATAGTTTTGCCGTTTTTGTTGACGATAGTTTCTAGCTCGGTTTCATCTTGTTTTAATATCTTGGCTTGCTGTAAGAAAGCTACCAGCCCGCTAGTAAACCAGTACAAGCTTAGCGCCGAGGCAATATTAACGGTGAAGAAAAATATCATCATTGGCAAGAGGAAGCGCGTATTGCGCCCAACCGCCGCATTGACCTCTGTTTGGTCGGCCTGTTTGCCACTGCTAGCATCTTTCAAAATCTTACGAAGACCACGAGAGTTTTTATCAGTTGGCATAAGTTGTTTGCTTTGAAAATACTGCATAACAGCACTACCAAACACAATTGTCATAGCCGGCCAATAGGTGCCAGTTTTGCTTACGGCGCTACGCGTTAGATCAACAATTCCAAATAACGAGCCGTCAAACTGCGTTATATCACCAGCCAGGGTTTTCATCCAACTTAAATGGTGCAGAGCTGGATACGAAAACGAAGTTATGGCGTGCGGATCAGCCACAATGCGTTGCAGGCCACTATAAAGAGCTATAAAAATCGGCAACTGGATTATTAGCATACCGATCGGCGAAAACGGATTGATGCCGCGCTCTTTATAAAGCTCCATTATCATCTGGGATTCCTTTTGGCGGTTGCCTTTTGTCTCGACCTTAATGCGTTTTAGCTCCGGCTGAAGCTCGCGCATCGCCCGGGCTTGGTGCAGTTGTTTTTTGACCATCGGTTGCATCAAAAGCCGAATCAGCACTGTAAAAATGATAATCGCCAGCCCAAAGTTGTGCCCCGGCAACATCGTATAAATCAGCACTAAAAGATTAAAAATCGGTTGGACGATTAGGGTTGTAAACATCTATAACTCCTTATTATCTATAATATCATTGTTCTTGGTTTGATTGGAGTTATGGTTATAAATTACACCGGCTTGACTGAGTATTTGGTAAAGTGATTTCTGCAAAGCAGTGGTCGGCGTTTTTGCCAGTTGAGGAGTAAAAACCGTGATAACGATATCATACGCCCCTGTAATATCGCCTGATATCTGGCGCACAAGTTCGTATATGCGCCGGCGAATGCGATTACGTACGACCGCTGATTTGCTAACTTTTTTTGATACCACAACGGCGCAACGATATGTCTGACGGCGCGCATTAACAGATACACGGACACTCAATTCAGAATTGCGCGTAGTTCTTCCGTTTTTATAAACATAGCGCAAGCTACCTAGCCCATGGAAACGATTTTTGCGAAGTATCACACCTAATAGCTTAAAACTAAAAGCCAATAAGAGCAAAGGGCGGAGAGCAGAGAGCGAAGTAAACCAAATGCTCAATGATTATAGATGACAGATTACAGAAAACGGATTACTGATTACTTTTAAGCCGATAGGCTTTTGCGGGATTTATTGCGGCGTCTTTTTAAGATGTTGCGACCGGCTTTTGTGGCCATCCGTTTCAGAAAACCGTGCTGTTTAGCACGATGGTGTTTTTTGGGCTGAAATGTTCTTTTTGGCATAATCAACACACTATACCACACTTTAGGAATATCTGGAGGCCTCACTTGCCAGCACCATTGTAATATTTACTTGTCCAAATAAGTGAAATTCACAATGTTTACCCTGCCAAATTAAATAAGTTTTCCTCTTGTTTGGGCAGTGTATCCACAGTTTTACAGATAAGAGTTTGCCCTGTGGATAGTTTTGCCCCTGTTTGAGGAATTCTGTACATAAATTTTAAATTATGGCTCTAAGGCTTGTGGAAAACTACTGTCATTAGGTATAGTTAATGAACAGGTTTTTATTTGAGGGGATTTATGAGGGAAGGTTTATGGCAAGCAGTTTTAGGCGAAATTGAACTGTCTGTATCGCATGGCAGTTATATAACTTGGTTCAAAAACACCAGTTTATTGCGCGAAAAAGACGACGTACTTGTAGTTGGCGTACCAAATGTTTTCGTCAAACAACAGATGGAACAAAAGTTTAACCAACTGGTAACCGACACATTAAAGAAAAACGGCATTAGAACTAAACGCGTTGAGTACAAGATTCATTCTGGGGTAAATGGCGTCCACAAAAAGACCATTGACGAGTCGGCTATTTTTGTACCGTCTCATGAAAGAGCCAGTAAGCAAACCAGCTCGTTTTCTCAGTCTTATAGACAGGGGTTAAATGAGCGTTATACGTTTGAAAACTTTGTGGTAGGTGGCGGTAATGAGCTAGCTTATGCCGCCTGCCAGGCCATTGCTGAAACTTTGGGCACCAAGTACAACCCGCTTTTTGTTTATGGTGGCGTCGGGATTGGTAAAACCCACCTCATCCAGGCCGTCGGCAATGCTGTTCAAGCCAAAAATCCGTCAGCCCACGTGGTTTATATTTCCAGCGAGCAATTTGTGCAGGAGTTTTTGGAAGCTATTCGGTTTAAGAAAAACACCGATTTCGCTGGGTATTACCGAAGCGCTGATGTCTTGATTGTGGACGATATTCAATTCATCGCTGGTAAAGAAAAAACTCAGGAAGAATTCTTCCACACCTTTAATGCTCTACACCAGGCCAATAAACAAATCATAATAAGTGGCGACAAGCAACCCCGAGACATTCCGACGCTTGAAGATCGCCTGCGTTCTAGGTTTGCCTGGGGTATGAGCATAGATATGCAAACACCGGACTTTGAAACCCGCTGTGCAATAGTTCAAAATAAATCCGTCAGCCACGGTGTAACCCTGCCCCAGCCAGTAGTGGAATTCTTAGCCACGCACACCCAGACTAACATTCGTGAGCTAGAGGGCGATCTCAACCAACTGCTGGCGTTTTGCGAGATGCGTGGACTGGAACCAAACCTGGACATTGTTACTGGCCTTCTTGGTTCCCGCAAAAAACCTAAACACATTAGTGCCAAGTATGTGGTTGAGCGCATTGCTCGGCATTTTCAGATTCCTTTGGAAGACATACTGGGGCCAAAAAGAGACAAGGATATCGTCGTTCCCCGTCAAATTGCTATGTTTATGCTAAGGAACGAACTACATATGAGCTTTCCAAAGATCGCACGGGAGTTGGGGCGCAAAGACCACACTACCGCCATTCACTCGGTTGATAAAATAGAAAAAGAATCTGTTTTTGATAACGACATCAAAACCGCTATAGCCCAGATAAAGGAGCGGCTGTATGTTTAGAAAAGCTCAAAGCTCAAAGTCCAAAGTCCAAAGCTCAATTTTTATAGCTATTAGCTGGCAGCTATTAGCCGGCAGCTATTTTTGTGGATGGGGTGTGGTTGGCTGGTGGGATAAGTTGTGCACAAATGTCGTTTTTTACACACACGCTCATTATCAACGATTAGCCGCCTGGGTACAAAACCGTATTTGTGCGCAGTTTTTACGCATTTGTTCCTCTGTTTTATCCACCTACAAAAACCAAATTTATCATCTATTATTTATTATTTATGCACCATTTCCACAGGATTTATTATTAAAACAACTAAGTAAATAAAATAGGAGTAGAGTTATGAAACTAAAAGTCACACAGGAAAATTTAGCCAAGGCCTTAAACTCAGTAGCGCGAGTAGCTAATAGCCGTAGTACCTTACCAATATTATCTAATGTAATTCTAAAAACCGTAGGCACAAGGGTAAGTATTGCCGCCACTAACCTAGACATCGCTATAACGCATTTTATTGGCTCAAAAGTAACAGATGAGGGCGCTATCACTGTACCGGCGCGCTTAACCCAAGACTTTGTGAACAGTTTGCCAAGCGGAATTATTGAACTAGTGCTAGAAGACTATAAACTACACATTAATGCCGACAAGTACACATCTGTTATTAACGGTATTTCAGCCGACGAATTCCCAGTGATGCCAGCTATTGAAAAAGGCAGTAGCTGGACTATTGGCGCAAAAACACTAAAAAAAGGACTCCAACAAGTTGTCACGGCGGCTTCAGCGGACGAGGCGCGACCAGTACTAACCAGTGTTTATTTGCAAACCGTTAATAATAAACTTATTGTTGTGGCGACAGACAGCTACCGATTAGCTGAAAAAACTCTTACAAAAACTGACGCTGAAGTTGATCTGTTAATCCCCGCCTCGGCTATGCAGGACTTGTTGCGACTGTTAGCCGACTATGACGAGGAAGTTAAGATTGTTCACAATGACCAACAAGTTATGTTTAGGGTTGGCGACATTGAGTTGGTAACTCGGCTAATTGATGGTAAATACCCCGATTACCGCAAACTAATCCCAAGCAAATTTGCGACCACCGCCACACTCCAAAAAGAAGATTTTGTGAACATCACGAAAGTTTCCGGACTGTTTGCGCGCGAAAGCGCCGGTAGCATTACTCTTCACGTAGACGAAGGTAAAAACAGCGTCAGCATTCGGGCAATTGCCTCTCAGCTCGGCGAAAACACTGCCACCGCTGATGCCGAAGTTACCGGCGAAGGCAACATAACGCTAAACTCTCACTACTTGCTTGACGCGCTCGGTGCGCTGGATGGCCCCGCGGTAACACTTGGTTTTAATGGCAAACTAGAACCGTGCCAGATAAAAGACGCCAAGTCCGCCGACTACACACACATCATCATGCCCCTCAAAAGCTAACGCTTTTGAAGTAGTCAGTATTCTGTAATCAGTAATCTGTCATAATGGTAACCATGACGATAAAAACATTTGAAGATATAATAGCTTGGCAGAAATCACGCGAGCTATTTATAATTATTAACAAATCTTTAATAAACTGTAAAAACTATTCGTATAAAGATCAATTACTCCGCGCCACCCTTTCGATAAGCAATAATATAGCTGAAGGTTTTGACAGGGGTTCAAACAAAGAACTGAGGCAATTCTTGGTTATTTCACGCGGTTCTGCCGCTGAAGTTCGCTCGATGTTGTTAATGGCGGAAGATCTTAAACTAATATCTTCAGAAAACCTGCAGAGTTCGATGATATTAGTAAAAGATATCTCCAGACTACTGACAGGATTTATTAAGTCCATAAACGGACAACAGAAAACAGACAACGGATAACTAAGTATGATCCAAAGTATCAGACTCCAAAACTTTAGATCATACGTTGATGAGTCGTTTGAGTTTGAGCCGGGGGTAAATATAATCGTTGGACCAAATACCAGCGGCAAAACCAATCTGTTGGAGGCGCTGATGGTGTTGGCGCTTGGCAGTTCTTACCGGGGTTCGTCTAGTGAAATGATCGGTTTTAATAAGCCGTGGGCGCGGCTGGATGGGCACACGCCGGAAGGTAAGCGGACGGTCAAATTGGAAGCCCAAGGTGAAACGGTCAAAAAATCTTTTGAGATTAACGGGGTGGTTTTTAGCCGATTGTCCCAGCCAAAAACTATTCCCACGGTATTGTTTGAGCCGCAACATTTGCAACTTTTGACCGGCCGGCCGGAGCTTCGCCGCGATTATTTGGACAATCTACTGGGCCAAACCACTGCTGGTTACCTAGGGCTGATCCGTAGCTATCGCCGAGCGCTGTTGCAGCGCAATAATTTGCTTAAAAAAGGCCCTGAGACCAAGCCGCAGCTATTCGCTTGGGATATTCGGCTTAGCGAGCTGGGCGGGCAGATTGCTGGCAAGCGCACCGAACTGGTGGCTGACCTAGACAAACAAATTACCAAGCTGTACCAAAAACTATCAAACGGTCAAGCAAAAGTGGAGCTTCGCTATATTAGCTCTTGCCCTCCTGGGAATTACAGCTCAAAACTATTGCATAAACTAGAAACCTTCGTTGAACAAGATTACGCCCGCGGTTTTACTTCTTACGGGCCACACCGCGACGATCTGGGGGTAATTATTAATGGGCACGATGCCCAAGCGATGGCCTCCCGCGGCGAAGCTCGCACCGTAGTATTGGCACTAAAAATACTGGAACTCAAATTATTACAAGAGGCGCGCGGCCAAAAACCGCTGCTTCTGCTTGACGACGTCTTTAGCGAGCTGGACGGTGCCCGCCGGCGCGCTCTAACCAGCTTCTTAGAGGACTATCAGACGTTTATTACCACCACCGACGCCGATGTGGTCGCCCACAACTTCGCCCAAAAATGCCACATCATCCCCCTAAGTAAATAAAAATAGATTAATCGCCGCTTGATTCGGGGTTGCCATAGATATCGATATTACCGGAGTCAAATAATACCCCGTTTGTTTTTGCGTCGTATAAATATAACCGTGCAACACGAAGTTCGGAGTAGACCAGCTTTGCTTTTAGCGTATCTTTTCGGTCTATTTTTACATCAAAAGTAGCCGTTTGGTTTGGGTCAGCGCTGTCTCTGTCTCTGTAGACGGCTTTTATACTATCAACAAAAATACTAACTTCTTTTATGTTTTTTTGATCCTTTTTAGAATATCGATAAAAGGATTCCTTTGTGGCATCAACCTGAAAACTAGTTACCCCAATATCTAATAATTTACTAAAACCCAGATACGTCGGCGGATTAGTTTCTGTTGTTCCATATGTTTCGGGCTGTCTATTGGGGGGATTGCTGACGGTTTCTTTTGACCCTTTATCATAATAATCGCCCGGACCAATACCGCGCTGGCCACCTTTTATTACAAAATATAACCAAATTAAGAAGAATAGAGCAATAACTACGCATAAAACAACTACGCGTTTACGAGACTTAAATATACCATATAGCATAGGATTATTATTTTGTGATTGCATAAGCACTTCCCCCGTGCATATTACTTATTATTGGAGCCGGGTCCCAGTCTTGGTCGCTAGTGTTACGGTGGCCGGAATCACCAACCCTAAACTTTCCGCCCGCGGTTACGGCCCTAATAACTATAAAATGACCTCCCGACGTGAACGGCGTCGCTCCTTGGCCAGCGGCAATTACTAACCCACCGGCTTGCAACGTTGAAGTTATTCTGGCTAAATCTGCACCTATCGGTTCAGCTTTTAGCCCCCAATGCTCCGCCAGTACGGGGCCTATACCCCAGCTGCTGCCCTGGCCGGCAATGTATAAACCCTTACTGGCGGCATAGTTGGCAGTGTCGACCGGTGTTATCTTTTGCCCGGTTAGAGCGGTAATTATCATTGCCATGGCACTGGGGCCGCAGCCGGATTTACCAATAGTACTGGAACCATATGGGGAATTTTTCCATGCCGGATCGGTTTGACTATATATTGTAAATCCGTCTATAAACCTTGTGTCTTGCCCTGTGCCAGTTGTAGCTGAACAGTCACCAGAGCTCGGAGGGGCACCCGGCAACGAACCACCATATCTTTCGTAAACCTCATGCGCATATTTAATGCGTTTGTCTAGTAGTTGAACGTTTGTTAGTGGGGTTTCGTCATGGCTGCCGCCTATTATTGCCACTTCAAAGTATCTACCCCAATACCAAGTGGCATGATCAATGTCTGACATAACTTTTATTCCATCAATATTGCCCCTTTCTGATGCTTCTTTCCAAAGATAATCTAGCTGGGTGTCAAGTTTCAACACGTCCTTGGTTTGTCCTGCCCATTCTACTAATCTTGCCCACCTTCCTCCTTTATCCCATTGTGCAATACCAATATAGTTGTTATTAGGGTACCCGGAGCTTGGGTTAACGCCAGACTCCTGCCCTAGGTTGCCCACAATTCCAGCCGACTGATTAGCTGTTAAACCTTTTTGTAAAAAGTACCTATAGGCCTTTTCTATGTTGTCGCCACCCAATAAATCGGTACTCACAGGAGTTGTTTGAATAGTCGCCAATACAGATTGGACGACAAAATCGCTCATATTGGAGTATCCTTCAGCGGTTGTTTGGTGTACTCCTAAAGAAGCATCAAAACTGTATTTTGTGGGGTTGTTTTTTGCCTCCTGGCTCCAATCAATTACTTGATAGCCCAACGGACTGGCTTGTTGGGTAATAGCAGTGTTGGCGACTGAGACGTCAAACACAGTAGAATACAAATTAACCCAATATATTTTTATAGACGGATTAACGCTTTTTATTTTTTGGACCATTTCTTGAATTTTTTGGCTGATAGCCCCAGTGGTTGCTCCGCGAGCATCATTTGTCCCAAGCGCTACTATTGCGACAGTGGCTGATTTTACATTTGCGCTATCGGCGTCAATCTTTGCAAGGGAACTACCTATGCTTATTCCTACTGTGGCTTCAATCTGGCTGGAATTAAGGTTCCCCGAAGTAAGCTTCTGCGATAATTCTCCCATATCGCGCATCCCAACGGTCAACGAGTCACCGATGACGTACGTGGTTTGAGACGTGTTTATTGGTGTTGGGGAACACTGATCGCTTTCTGGTTCGTAGTATGGTGTGCCTTGAATAATTGAATTAAGGTCCCCCTGTGTGATTGCCTGGACTGTTGGCACGAAAATGAAAACAAACAAGAGAAAAACAACAAAAAGGCTAGACAAACAAGTGCCTAATCTTGATCTGTTAAATATTTTTTTATTCATTGTGATTAGCTACACCTATTCGACATTGTAGACGCATCCCAATGCCACGCTTCGTTAGCGTATTGTTTAAAACCATATCGACTTGCGTTGTCGCGTAGCCACCTCCAAGCATCACTGTCCCAAGTCTGTCTGGTGGCACAGGTACGCCCGGAAGATGCACTTCCTCCCATATTTGCGAAGTCTATTGCTACACCTGCTTGGTGAGGTGAATTTCCGGGCTGAGCAACTGCCGTATATTTTGGAGGGTTACCAGAGCAGAGAGAGTTGGCGGCGCACAAAGCTTGTTGATGTGCCATAGTTCTAAAAGTACTGCTGGCTGATAAAGTAATGCCAGCATCCTTAGCATCGTTTATCAGTGCTAACCAAGCGCCTGATACTCTTGAGTTTACTATACCCATTCCATTAGCGTCGGCTATATAATATTGATTTCCGGGAGCACTCTCTCCACTACCGCTTGGTAGGTTTGGCAATGCGCATAAACGCATTTTTATCAGAACACCTTCATGATATGCATCTTGTATTCCTAAATCGTTTGTGCCCGTCGCGCAGGCTATATCAACGGAGCTAGTATAAGGATCCCCTACAATGCTACTGCCGGTTGGTTGTGGTGAAGGTGCTGGGGATTGATTATCTGTTTCGGGTTCTTGTATGGCAATAAGTTGATCAAGTACATTTTCGTTTCTTTTATTTAAGCGCCATCGAAAAACTAAATCGCCATAATCTTTATTGTGTAATCCTAGGTCGGACGGCGAGCATTTCCCATCATTTTCTATAACCTTGCCATCGGTTTCACGTTTAATATCTCCATTAGAAAGTAGGGTACCCATAGAGTCCGTGAAACAATGCCCGTACTTTTTCTCTATTTCCTCCGTTTTGCCGCTTTGTTCTAGAATTAATTTATTCTCTATAGGATTATAATCTGGGTTGGTATAACTATTGATAAGATCCTCTTCTTCTTTAGTCCAACCAAACTGAACTATATTATATGGCCCTGCTCCGGTAACCGTTGCCGAATCAGCTATAGCACGTGCTCTAGGTGTAAATATGCTTGAAAATGAAGACTGTAAACCCCTGATATTTGCCAAAGTTGCGCTGAATAATTTCGCTAAAGGCAATCCGCTACTATTGAATAACGAAGCAGCCTTATTACCTATCTGTGAAATTAGCGACGAAGAGCTAGATACTGCAAAATATCGTTCGCTGAAACTTTTTTGAGCATTCTGACTGTTCAAATAAGCCAAGTCGCTTTCGTTAGATAAGGCGACTTCTGGCGTAGTTAGCGGAGCTCCATACAATAACTGACGATTATTTTCATTGGCATATAAATTCCCCCCCATATCGGATTGGTTGGCAAAGGCTTCATCGGTCGCCAGGCCATTATTTTGGGCATTCATATGTTTTATAACCGCAAATTTTGCATACTCAGTTGCGCCATAAATAGCACCAGTTTGCAGACCTATTTTGTATAATATTTTTGGCAGGGCTCTGACGGTTTTTCTCGCTCCTGCTAGAGCAAACCTTAAAGCTCCTTTTTCTGTAAATGATCTAGAAATATTTTCCATAACAAGTCTTAACCCGCTTTTGGCCCCTGTTTCTGCCTCTCCACCGCCAGGCAAAAGAAGCGCTACGGCTATCTCAGCTGCTGTAAGCACTAAGCCCGATCGAAGATCGGTTATAACAGGACAAGCTTTATCTGAAACTTTATCTAAAACCTTTATTACTGTGGGAGGTATAAAACCAACCCCGCCCAGAAAAGCATCATACATACTATAGGTTCCGGTCGCTGATGACTGCGGCTGTGAGATGGCATCAGTTTCTTGGGCAGAGTCAAGCGTCTCCCCGAAACTTCTTCTTTGAGGTATAGAAGTGGTAATACTTCCAATCTTACCATTTAAACCTCCAACAGCTTCGGCGGTGGTATCGCCGGCTTTTTGTTGGTCGGCGGCTGTTCGCACAGTAAAATATTCTTGTTCTAGCGAGGACTCGGCATTATCAATGTCATTCCCCGTGTTGTTAACAGAACCGTCATATATTAGGCATAACGGTAATGCTATTCCATAGATTGCTGACGTCTTAGTAACCACGCTTGCCACCCCAGTTGTTATTTTGGCTTTTAGGACTGATTCTCCGGCTGCTGTGGCAACCTTATCATCAATTTCCCTTGCCCCGATCTCGGCGTTTTTAGGGTCATCCAGTGCTTCTTTGCTGGCCTTAATGCTGTCGTCTGAAGCATCGCAGGTTGTTGAAACAGCACAAGTCGGCGCTTTTTTTGTCGTAGGATTAGATTTTTCATATGCCGCTTTTTGCTCCAAATATTCGGCAGCTGCTTGTTTTAGTTTTTTATAAAGCGTTCCTTTTTTTTCCCACCAACGGAGCTTTATTCCACGTTCCGATAAAAAATTTTTTAGTACCTTGCCACGGACTAAGCTATTTGTACTGCGATATTCTTTTTCAAGCAGGGCATCCATTTCTGCCGAAAATCTGATTTTATCCTTATAAGTCTGTATTGGGTGTAAGATCGAAGGGTCAGTTTTTTCTACAAACGTACCGTTTATATCCCAACCTGTAAAAATTTTCTTATTGCCCAATATGCTATTACCTAACTTGCGTGGGCCACCGTCTTTAAAAACTGGAATTACACCAGAATTTAAATTACCCAATACTTTAGCGGGTCGATAACTATTAATTTTCTCAATAGCGCTAGCTAGTTTAGTTTCTCCAAACCGAGTCTTAAGGGCGGCAAACCGTCCTCCGGCAACAGTTTCATCTGCCGCGGCAACCTCAATGGAATCGGCAGTTTGCTGTGAAACACTTTGACGAAAAGTACGTGCAGTTCGGGCCATATTCCAAACGGTAATGTTTTCTGCCAGATGGATTATTTTTGCACTACCGGCTAAAAACATAATTATAATTACCCCAATAACCAAGATTAAACCTCCACCCGCTCCGGCGATTAATTTATTTTTTCCTATAAATTTACCAACCTGGTTGTTCCTAAGTCTACTTAATTTACCGCTTGACTTACCTCTCCCCTCGTCTCTATAACCTTCGCCTATTTGGTCATCATTTTCTTCACTGTCAGCATTATCGGGTTTTGTGGCAACAGCTTCTTCGTCTGAGCCAATGTTATTGTCTGGAGCACTAGCTTCCTTTTCGGCGGCTTCAATGTCGTCGCTGCTCATTTTTTACACTCCGGGGGTTAGGCGGTTATTTAAATCAATTGTGCCCTGGGGCTGGTCCAGTTCTCCTTGCTGTTCAATCTGGCGAACCTCATCGGGATTAGTGGTAATCAGCCCGGTTTCGGTTGGGCTGGCGGCAATTTGGATGTGGACGTGGCTTTGGCCGGCAAAGAATAAGCCCTGCCCAACCGGGAATTGGCTCAAACGCTTACTCTCCTCGCTGGTTAGTCGAAAGACTTCGGTTAACATTTCAACCGCCGTCGGCGACTGCTTGAGCAAAATCTGCATTGAAGCGTTTGCCACGATGGCGCGCCCCATGCGCGAGCCCATAAAGTCCTCCACGTCTTGGCTGATGGTGGTAATGCCTAGGTTATATTTGCGCGAACGCTTAGCCAAACTAAACAAAAAGTTGGCCGAATCTTCGTATTTCATAAGCTGCCACGCCTCGTCAACCACTAGAATGCGGCGCTTTTTATCGGTTTTGGTCTTATTCCAGATGTAATTCAGCACAATGTACATCGCCACTGGGCGCAGCTCGTCCTCCAGATCGCGGATGTTAAAGACAGCCAGCGCATTATTAATGTCCACATTAGACTGCTGGGAGAAAATACCAGCAAAGGTTCCGCTAGTGTACTTGCGAAGCCGCTGGGCCAATTGCGGGCCGGTATTGCCCATATGCAGTAGCGTGTCATACAAATCGCCTATAGTTGGCGGTGTGCTGGTATGGGTGAGCGGATCGTTGGTAATGCCGGCCTTGGCGTAGGTTTCTATTAGGGCGGCGTCCAAATCAGCTTCTTCTACTGGACTTAGGGCGGGCAAGGCGGTAGCATTGCCACCCAGCATCTGGGTTTGCGCCCCGCCCATCATAAGGCGAAGCAAACCGTGCAAAGTAATTAGATTGCTCCGCAGAGCATTATCGGCTTCTTCGCTGTCAATAACGCGGGGCAAATCAAACGGATTGATCCGAGTGTTGGAGTTTAGGCTTAGGCGAATATAAACCCCGCCGACGGCCTCGCACATCCGTTCGTATTCATTTTCGGGGTCAATGATGAGTATTTCGGTGCCAAACATCATACTGCGCAAGGCCTCTAGCTTGACGGCAAACGACTTGCCGGCGCCGGCTTTGGCAAAAACCACCGAGTTGCCGTTTTCCAAACTAAAACGATCAAAAATAACCAAACCGGAGTTATGCATATTTATGCCGTACAAGATGCCATTTTCTTGGCTCAAATCGGCCGACGTAAACGGGAAGCTGGTGCTAATGGCGCCGGTGTTCATATTGCGCCGTATCTGTAATTGATCGGAAAATTGCGGCACGGTACTGTTGAAGCCCTGTTCTTGCTGGGCCGAAGCCGGCTTGGAATAAATCAGCTGCTGACCCAAAATTGATTCTACCTTATGGCTGACAAATTCCAGTTCGTCCATAGAGTTGCCGTAAATCGTAAAATACAGCCCAAAACGGAAGAAACGTTCTTCACCGACTTGCAGTTTATCGCGCATTTCCTCGGCGTCTTGAACGGCGGCCTGCTTGCCCGGGTCGCGCACCCGGCCCTTCTCGGCGTCTATTTGCAGGCTGGCCTCCAGCTGAGTAACCTTTTTACGCAAATTGTCCAGCACCACCTGGCTTTCAACCGGGTAAATATAAATAGACATATCTATAACTTCGTCCAAATTCACCATAGAACTCAACCAGCCGGTAAAAACCTGCCGCGGATAACCATAGACATAAAAAGTTCTGGCAAAGCGGGTGCCAAGATGAAAAAAGCTGTTGTCATAGATCAGCGAGCTAGGGGCAATGAAATCACGCAGCGCCGTAATGCCTTTTTGGAAAGCCGCTGCTACGTCTTGCTGCTCCTGGGCTTGCTGTTGCTGGGCAATTGCCACCGGATCCAACTTCTGTTTCTTCTTCCCAAACATTATGAAAACCTCCTGTTTTCATTCAAAGCTTGAAATGAGAATATCGAAACCGGAAACAAACTAGAAACAAGAAACCAGAAAAACGAAATATTAACGAAGCGGCAATCAATATATCTCATTGCGTATTCCTCACGATGGCTCCCAGTATATTCATAAGCTCAGTGGCTTCTCTTAGCAAATGTTTATGTTTATTATTCAGGGCAGGCGGAATCTCTATAAGCTCTAACCACCAGATTGTTTCTCGCGATTCTTTCTTGGCAATCCTAAGGCGTATTTGAAAATCTTTTTTACCCAAAGACTCGTTGGCCTCAATATAGTTTGCTCCAATTGAGCCAGATGAACGAACGATCTGTTTAACGTACTCTCTTGTTGCCAGGTCGCCGGGAAGGAGTTTTACAAAAGCGCGTACGTCTTTTGCAAATTGTAGAGTACGGTCTTCCATGTTATAGCGTTTCGTGCTTGAAGTTTTTAATTTCAAATTTGTTTCGGATTTCGGCATTAATACTTCGGTATTTGACTTCATGTCAGCTCCTTGTCTAAGTTCGGTTGCGGAGCTTGGCCCTTGCCCTTGGTAACCATAGACACAGATAGTTCGTTAAAGTTTTTTAGCTGTTGGCGGGTGGCGGTATCTGGGTTGTAGACGTCATAATACAGCTCAATCAACTCTTGAGTGTCTAGCGGCAAGCCCTGTACGCCGCACTGCAAAAGACCGCTCAGCACCGCCTGAACGCGGTTGCGCAATTCGTCCTTGGCTTTTTCCAAATCGGGTTCGTTGATGGTAACGTGCTGGGCTTTATTGCCAAATAGCGCCGCCATACCAGTAAACAGGTTTTTACTGGCAGTCAACGCTTTTTGGATATCAGCTATGGCAAAGTACGGTACAACTACATAAAATTTTTTGTCCATAATGTTGGTTTGCTGGGACAATTGATCCATATAATTTACGTAATCGTCCATTAGTAGAGCCAGTAGCATATTTTCGTGTTCGGAGCGAATTTTGTCTAGCTTGGCGATGTAGGGGCCCAGGTCTACCTTTTGCGAATGGACAAATATTTGGACCGGAAAGTACAGGGAATTCAAAAAGCCCTGATAGCTAAACTCTACGGCTTCTTTTTCTTGCATACTCATCAGGTCAAAATTGATGGATTTAACCATCACCACCGAGCGAAATGAGCCGTCGTTCATAATGACGATACCGTCGCGAATCTCGGCGATTTGCAAGGTGTTTTGAGTACTATTCGGGTTGCCGCGGGTTTGGTTGACGACCGGTTTTACCACACCCGGTTGGCCTGGCAACGGCGGTTGTGATCCATTTTGTAGTGGTGTGCCTAGCGGTGGAGGGGCATTGTTTGCAGGAGCACTTGCATTTACTGGTAGCGGTGGTTGATTTTGAGAAGACGGATTCATTTGTATATTTTCCCACTCCCTGGTGTTTATTGGGCTATGAAAACCTTACTTAGTGCAACGGTACTACGACCTCGCCCTTATCGGGTTCTTGGTCGTGCACTTTGTTGGCTTGGCGGGCGATAGTTGCTATGCTTAAATCGTCATTATTAGCCAAAAGCATTATAGCAGGGTCAGGGGCGCTCCGACCAGTATTTAACGGAGTTGACTGGGGATTAGGAAGGGGTTTTGTTTTGTTTTTGCCAGTTGAAGTAGAAATACCCGAAGTGTTGCCGTATTGGTTTGGTGGTTGATTGGCCTGGGAATGCAACTTATCTAATAGTGCTTGCTCGTCTGGATTAGTGGCTACAATAGACGGAATAGTCACACCATTATCCGTTGAAGACGAGTTTTGAGTGCCAAAAGTTGCATAATCCCGCGGCAGTTGTTTGGCATCCGGCTGGTTCATAAACCAATAATCTTGAGGTTGGTCTGGTTTTGTTTGGGCCGGAGCGGTTTTATCGTCGCGAGCCCGCTGCATTTGCTCCAGCGTGGCTTGACGGTGAGTTTTTGACGAATCGTTTACCATTTGATTAAAATGCGATGCCACGGCATTATTTTGCTCGTCCCAGATATCGTCTGAAGCCTGCACGTCAGCA
>Ga0172375_10006351_pt1 | contig 16659 bp, 12 predicted proteins | sample LakKiv1m_FD_114537 | JGI IMG/M metagenome (GOLD analysis project Ga0172375, IMG submission 114537) | Freshwater microbial communities from Kabuno Bay, South-Kivu, Congo - kab_092012_11.1m | ecosystem: Environmental > Aquatic > Freshwater > Lake | place: Democratic Republic of the Congo...
GCCAAGTACTCCAAACAGGCCCCGTCAGAAGAGAATTGCCGCCGAAACTCCTGCAATGTTGTGGGAAATCCTGGTCGCCCCATGCCAGAACAGTACCGCAAATTGAAACCTTAGTCAAATACGTAAGCATATTAAAGAATTAATGTAATTTAGATATAAGCAGACTATTTTGTTTGCAGAATTAAAGAATTCGTGTAATATTAAAATAAGGAGGAGAAAAAATGAAGATATTGAAAAGAACATTACAAGTAATTGTTGTTGCAGTATTGATTTCGTTATTACCAATAAGTAGTGCAATAGGAATGGGGCTTTGGCCTTTTCATCCGGGACAGAGACCGGGCCATAGGGGGGGCGGCGGCAATGGTGGCGGTACTGGCGTGCCCGAGCCCTCTACGTTGATACTTTTAGCTGCCGCAGGAGTAGGTGGTGTCCTGATTTTAAAACGGTATAGAAAAAATAAATAAGCAAATCTTTCTGTCTGCGGGTTGTCAGTTAAAAAGTTATTCTACAGCAAGAGCTATACCAGTCCCGCTGTGCGATGGGACGGGTACGCGAAGTTGATTTGCGCTCTCGCTTTCTTGCTCCAGTGGTTGTTTGCACGAGTATACTGCGATTTATAAGTTTAATGTACCCGACGCACACTAATTCGCGCGAACGGGAACAAGACTGCTCGATAAGTCCCGCCTCCGGCGGGCAGTTTAGCTTTGCGATGAGTTTCAAAATCAAACAATTTCAGCTTTTGCCAATAGGCTTATAGTATCATTCTATAAGCAATCTTAGGGTAATTTGACCCTAAAAGCCTTTTAAAAATAATGTTTTTTGTATCCCTCTTTATTAATCATGGGAGGGAGTCGCTGCTAATAAAATCCGGCGAAACTTCCAGTCATTACCCACCTGCTGTCAGAGTATCACTAAAGTCCCTACCGCAATCTTTTCAACTATGATAAGTTTTTCAAATGGAATATATATAATGCTCAATAATATTGTGGGCGATATTATTTAACGGAAGTCTGCCTTGAAAGCCCCGAGTTGTAAGCGGGGAGCAGCACATATCAATAAACCATATTCCATATTATACGCATCTAATGGCATGGATAATTTGCATAATACTTTCAGACCTGCGTTTATAACCATTCTGCGGAATAATAAAATCAGAACCATCAGTATGCTTGGCATATTAATTATTCTGAGTCTCTCGCTGTACAGGGACGGCCTGTCGCAGCTTGTGGCAAGCGTAATCGGTCGGGACGATAGTTCGCATGGGTTATTTGTGCCATTTATATCAGCGTTTTTTCTGTGGCAGCAGCGCGATAAGATTAAAAAAGCAGCCCCCGAATTCGCTCTGTTCCCAGGTTCAATACTTGTTATTGTAAGTTTAGTGATGCTTCTGGTGCCTGAAAATAATATTTATAGTATGCTTTCTGCGGCGTCGTTCTTTGTAATGGTGGCGGGGTTAATTCTAACTTTTTTGGGCAGGCAGATATTTAAAGAGGTACGTTCCCCCCTTTTTTTCCTGATGACTATGATACCTTTACCAGAGCCTCTCTATATGCACGTTGCAGAATGGATGCGATCTATCAATACTGATATATCAGTTTTTGTGGCGCAATTTTTTGGCGTACCCTTTGAGCGCAACGGTTATTCCCTGCAGTTCCCGGATATACTGCTCTATGTGAATGAATCCTGCAGCGGCATTCGTTATTTGATCAGTTATTTTGTTTTTGGTCTGGCCTATGCGTTTTTCTATAAAAAGAGCATAGCATCCCGTATTCTGGTAATAGCCGCTATTATTCCTATATCCATTTTTGCGAGCAGTATGAGACTTTTTATTATTTTTCTTGCGGTTCATTATATAGGTGCATGGACGACAGATAGAATTCCCCATAACTTTTTAAGCTGGTCTGTTTTTTTCGCTATTCTAACTGTGGTTTTATTCCTAGACTGGAAGGTTTCTGGAAGGCTGCAGTCAAAAGTGGCAAAAAGTTAGCAGAGGGGAACGCCACTTCAGAAGAGAATCATCCCGAAGGGAAACAATCGTGAGAACCGTCAAAGAGTAGGAGTTTAAATAACGGGGATCAACACTCTCATAAAATACTGGCGGTCACAACAGTTAACAGAAGATGTGCTATAGTCTTTTAAATTCATTTTTGGCGACCATTATCTAAAATTCGCTCTGCATACGATAAGGAAGCCGGGGGGTAATTATTACAACAAAGCAAATTTCAATAAGGGGGTTTATGTTTCGAAATTTAGCAATTTATTTTATTTATATAGTTGCTTTTATAAGCATTTACTTTGAAGATACAATCAGTTGTTCGGAAATCGATCTTGATGCTTCTACGAAAATGCGACACGCCGTTGGAGCACAAATAAAAAATATTCGTTTGGAAAAACTGGTGGAAACAATTTCTTATTTGGAAAACCTTTCTGAGCGTACAACCAATAAAAAACAGTGGGATGCAGCTCGATGGATTGAAAATCAGTTTCGACAATATGGACTCAATACTGTTGTGCAGACCTATGAGTATCAAAATGAAATCTGGCCCAATGTTGTTGCAGAAATTAATGGCATATCAGAGACCAATCAATATGTTTTGATTCTTGCGCATCTTGACTCTATTACAAGTCTTGCAAATAACCGTGCCCCGGGAGCTGATGATAATGGCAGCGGCCTTGCAATTCTTCTGGAAATTGCTCGAACGCTGAGCACTGCCGGAGTGCACCGCAACATAGTTTTTATAGCTTTCAGTAATGAGGAAATAGGTCAAAAAGGAAGCAAATATTATGTTCAACATTTGAATCCTGACATGAAAATAATTGGGGTTATAAATCTTGATGTGCTTGGATATAATAGACTGGATAAACCTTTTTATATAGATGCACTTGCATGCCATAGTGCGCTAAAGTATAAATTAAAGGCAGCATACCGGATGATAAAAAACTATCTCCTGGGAAGCTGGTATGGACGGGATGTTGTGAAAATTGTAGGAAGACCGGCAAACAAGAACCTTGTTTTTAAAATAGATTCTGTCCTGCGAAGCTATGCAGGCGTTACAACAAAAACCGTGGTAGGCGAAGACTGTGGTTGAGGTGATGAAGGGCCTTTCTGGGAGAAAGGCATTAATGCAATATATATAAATTCCCTTTATGAGAATCCGTATAACCACTCATCTGATGACATAATGCAACATATCGATTTTAACTTTTTATACAAAGTGGCACAAGGTATAACTGCGGCAATCATGTATCTTGATAATGCGCCATAACATTTTTTTCATTGGTTGCGTGCAAATCATATAAATCAACCGTTTGAAAGATAATAAATGGGGGCTGCTAAATAATTTCAACCAAAAACCTGACTTGCTCGAAAATTCGGATAAAAACATTTGTCAAGTGTTGCAATAAGAAGTGCCGATGTATTGTCCTATCGGGAGGGTGGAATCCTGTCCCCGGCGAGGCATATAAGTTTCTTGGATACAAAAAAGGTGATTTCCCGGTTTCAGCACGGAAGTGCTCAGCAATTGGTTTCACTGCCCATATATCCGGAAAGGCAACGTAATCAGATTGAATATGTTGCCTGGGAGATAATGAATTTTAAAAAATGATTCGAGATTTAAACATTATAAATCCTGTTACGTATAATGGGTGGGATAGCCTGTTAATCTCAACTCCAGGCCACACTTTTTTTCACTCTTCCCCATGGGCTCAGGTACTATGTGAAACCTATGACTACAGGCCTTTCTATTTTACATTGTTCGATAAAGACAGGTTTTTGGCATTAATCCCTATGCTCGAAATAAACAGCATATTGACAGGCCGGCGAGCCGTCTCGCTTCCATTTGCCGATTCCTGTGAACCGCTCATTGATGAATGTGTATCGTGCAATGAAATTGTTTCTCGTATTATTGAATATGGGAAACTTTATGGTTGGAAGTTTATCGAATTGCGGGGAGGGGCTGCTGTCTTAAAAGATGCAGAAAATTTTACTTGCTATTACGGTCACACCCTCGATCTCTCTCCCGATGAAGAATATCTGCTCAGGAAACTGAGGGACAGCACCAAGAGAAACATTAAAAAGGCTATTTCGCAAAATGTAAAAACTGAAATTCTTGATTCATTTGATTCGGTTAAAAAATATTTTCATCTTCATTGTCTAACACGGAAAAGACATGGACGGCCTCCGCAGCCATTTACTTTTTTTAAAAAAATCTATGAGCACGTAATCTCAAAGAATTTAGGTATAGTTGTTCTTGCTTTTCTTGATGAAAAACCAATTGCAGGCTCGGTTTATTTTCATTTTGGCAAAAAGGCAATCTATAAGTATGGAGCCTCGGACAGTGCATATCAGAATGTAAGAGCCAATAACCTTGTTATGTGGGAAGCAATTAAATGGTTTTCAAGCAATGGATATGAGTCGCTTTGTTTCGGCAGGACTGAACCTGAGAATGTTGGGCTCAGGCAGTTTAAGACGGGATGGGGTGTAACAGAGCATATTATAAAATATTACAAATATGATTTGTCGCGTAGTATGTTCACTGCCGAAGGACAAAAAGTATCAGGTTTTTATAATACAATTCTGCGAAAAATGCCGCAGCCTCTTTTGAATATGCTTGGCACAATTCTGTATAGGCATGTAGGATGATTGAGCCCAAAATGGTTAAGAATAAAAGCAGCGCACCATCTCTCCAAGGTGTTCATGGATCAGCTTATTGTTAATTTGGATGATTTTCTCCTTTTCTGATGCTACAGTCTCTGTCGTGGCAGAGCTTTTTTTGTGGTTCAAGGTTTGTTGTGGCGACAGTTTTGATACCACAGAGGGACATTACCATACTCTAAAAAAGTGAAAAATATTTAATGTTAATTGGTAATCATAAGCATTATTTATTCCTTGCTTGAATGGCAATAAGTCTTTCAAAAAGGAGGTCATAATTGAAAATAGCTTTTATCACTTGTTGGAGCAATCTAAAAATATATTCAATACAAGCTTCTCACGTGAAGCAGGCATTGGAGAAAATTATAAATAGCCGAATTGACATAGTTACTTCCAATTGCGGCTGCTTTTATTCAAATTTTAAAAGTGTTTTCACTGAAGACTATAAACGACAATTAACTGATATTAATGCCTCATATATCAATGTCCCGTATACCCGATGCAAACGCAAGTCAAACCCTATCCATTTAATCAAGTATCTTTATAAGGGAGTGTCGGAGGTTTTAAGGGGGTATCTATTTTCGAGGGACACAAAAAACTATGAGATCGTACATTTTCATCAATCATGTGATTCTTTTGGAATTGAATCCCTCAAATGGTTTCTCCGTTTTGCAAAAAAGAGGAAAAAAATTATCACTATTTATGGATGTTCCCCTGTCGAGAAAGATAACTATGGCCTGGGTCATATATATAATGCCGCAGATGCAGTTATCGTAAGTACTCATTATATGAAGAATAAACTTTTGGAATGTGGGGTCAACAAATCCAAAATACATGTAATCCCTTATGGGGCAACAATTAAAAAAATTGAAAATGATTTGCGTTCTGGAATAATAATGTTTTCCGGTTCGCCTCTTATGAATGTTAAGGGTTTTACTTATGTAGCAGAAGCCCTTAAAAAATTGAAGGATAAAGGTTATCCTATTACCTTAAAGATGCATGGATTTTATATTCAAGGTGATAAAGAGTGGGCAATTGAAATTGCGAGAAAAGAGGGCATATCAGATTTAATAAATTGGATAACGATCAATTCTGAGGATGAACTTATAAATGCATATCAGCAGAGCCTATACTGTTTAATCCCTTATACAGATTATCCTGGGTGTTTTCCTGCAACTATAGCAATGGCAAACGCAACTCCTTTAATAGTTAGTGATGCAATGGGATTGCCTGAATATGTCGACGGTACAGGTATCGTAGTACAATCAAGGTCCGTAAATGAGTTAGCTGATGCCATGCTGAAGCTATTATTAGAGGATAAGTTAAGGATTGAAATGGGAATAAGAGGGCGAGTATTGGCTAAAAAATTGTATTCTTGGGATGCTCTTGCACAGCAGACATTTAATATTTATGAAATGCCCGGAAAGTGAATTTAAAAATTGCAGGTCCATGTTTAGCGCTGATGAATAAAAATTATGAAGCATCAACTGGTGTATCGCTCCCTGGTTTAGCCCCGGTACTGCCAAGACAAGAATAAAGGGCTAATGAAATGTTGATTGATAAAAGTCAGAGTGCGGCATACGTGAAATTAGATGCCGTTGACACGCCAAAAGGAGTCCTGTGGGTGTGGCATTGCCCGCAGCCGGATAATCCCGCTTGGGATGCTTTTGTTAATTCTACGTCATACGGACATTTCTATCAGACAAGCATGTGGGGACAGGTCAAAGTTCTCGACGGCTGGAAACCATTTATCACGCTCATTACGCAAAATGATAGGCTCATCGGCGGCTTTCAAATGCTTTGGTGTTCCAAATCGTATCTTGGAAAAATAGGGATTGTTCTAAAAGGTCCTGTTGTAGAATCGGATGATCCTATAATCATGGCCTTTGTTATCAACACTCTCAAGAAGACCGCAAAGCAAAACAATATCAGGGCGCTGATTATCCAACCGCCAAATAAGCAGCAAGGCATGGCAGATATTCTCAAAAAAAACGGTTTTTCCGATAACCACGTAGATTTTGAGATTAGGAATAACACCGTAACCATTGATTTGCATGGCAGCGAAGAAGAGATTTTCAAAAGAATTAAGCGCCAGAAAAGACAGAACATCAATGTTGCAATAAAAAGCGGTGTTGTTATCCGAGAAGGCAATAAAAACGATTTGAGAAAATTTTTTAGCTTTATGTGTGAGACATGTAAACGCCAGCAGGTCAGCCCGAGTCCAGCTCATGAAAAATTTCTTTTGAAGATGTGGGATTTATTCTCTCCAGCAGATCATATAAAACTATTTATGGCCCAATACGAGGGTGTTGATATTTCGGGCTTAATTGTTTTGCCGTTTAGCGATATCGTTTATATGTGGAAATTCGGTTGGTCTGGCAACTATGGGCATTGCCGCCCCAATGAAATGCTGTATTGGGAAATATTCAAGTGGGCAAGAAATCATGGTTATCGGTATGCAGATATTGACGCAATCAGCTCCGTACTCGCGGATACATCATTCCAGGGGAGGACACCCTCCAAAGATTCACTAAAAACGTATTCCCGCTTTAAAAATGAGTTTGGCGGCGAGATTATATCTCTTTCCCATGGGCTTGTTTACATTCCCAATCCGATAATCCGATGGGGGTATAATCTTCTGATGCCTTATATTAACTCTATCCCCTCGTTAAAAAGAAAAATTATAATGCAAGAGTGAAATACAAAAATGCAAAAAGTAGTTTTTCTAAAATCCGAAGATATGCCTTTATGGGATGCGTTTGTTAAAAACCATCCCCATGGCTGGATTTGTCATCTTTCCGGATGGAAAGATGTAATTGAAAAAAGCTTTAAACACATCAGGGGGTATTTTCTGGCCGTCTGGGATGATGAGGTTAAGGCCATCACTGCAGGATTGCCTGTTTATTCAGTTAAAAGCTGGCTTACCGGAAACAGGCTCGTGAGCATTCCATTTGCGCAGTTGTGCGATCCCCTCGTTTCTTTTCCAGAGGAAATAGACTTGTTTATCCCGCCACTGCTTGACCTTTACCGTCAGAACAGGTGTTCGCATATAGAAATAAGGGCAACATTTTCTGATACACTTAAGAAAATTACCGAATTTGAAACATCAGTTTCACACAAACACCATTATGTTGCGCTACATCGAGGCATTGATGAAATAAAAAAAACTTTTCATGCTACCAAAGTTAGTCAACCTATTGCCAAAGCATTAAAATATGAATTGAAGTTGAAGCTGGGTGAGAGCGAAAACGATCTCTCGGAGTTTTACAAGCTTCTTTTCAATTCCCGAAAACGTCTTGGCCTGCCTCCAATTCCATACTGTTTTTTTAAATCACTCTGGGAAAAATTTGGTACTGAAGAAAATCTTTCTGTGCTTTTTGCATTATATGAAGATAAGCCTGTTGCAGCAACATTAATTTTTAAATTTGGCAATAAGGTATCAAGTGAATTCTTGGCTGATAATATTGCATTTCGCAGGTTACATCCAAATCATTTTCTTTATTGGGAAAGCATGAAAACTGCCTGCATTGAGGGCTACGATATTTTCAGCTTTGGAAGGACACATTATGACAATAAAAGCTTGTTGGCTTTTAAAAATAGTTGGGGAACAATAGTAACAGACTTAAATATGTTCTTTTATCCAAAAGAAGCTGCAGGGAAATATGGAAACAGGGATTCCTCATGGAAATACAAGTTAATCAAAAAATCATCCCTTCACGCACCGGACTTCATCTTTCGGGCAATCGGCAGTTTTTGCTATCGCCATTTGGGATAACAATTAATTCATGCAACGGCTCCACAAACGATATTGGTTCCTGGTGTGCAAAGGGAAACTGAGGCAAAAGGCTATCGTTGCGGTGGCCAGAGAGCTTGCCGGGTTTATTTGGGCATCATGCAAGGACCGGCCGAAGCCGCTGCGGCAGCGTAACAATAACCGTTTTAAAAGAACTGATAATATATGTAAGATACCTAAACAATGCGGATCAGAGGGTACGACAGGAGAAACTCGAAATCCCTGCTATGGTGAGAGGCTTAAGCCTTGCTCGCGATTTTAGATCGAGTGCTCTCCGGACGGATTACTGAATACTGTTGGTACCCAATCCACGAATAACAGTTTGATTCATCGTCGAAGCAACCCTCTGACCACTTTGCTTTGGTTTAAACAATCAGGTGATAATTTGTGACTTGACAACGCCCGTTTCATAACAGCAGGTTGTTGAAAAAGCAGTTTTTCACAGGCTGTTTAAAAAGATTCAGATGCAAGGCGCGCGAAATCAAGAGGAATAAGGATTACTTCAACGTAAGTTGCAATGACAAAGGATGAGCGTAATGCAGCAGATGGGTGTTTTTAATAGCCCATTAGATGAATTCATTCCCCGGTACAACTGGGACTATGGATTGAACGACAGAGAGGGCATATCAATTAATTTTTAGTGGCAAACCTGCGGAAGAGAGTGCCGGAAAGGTTTTTGAACGCTTTTTCGGTCAAAGACCGGTATTTACATAATCTGGAGGAGCCTCTCTTTTCACAATCCTCAAATCGCTCATACTTCCCTCTGGTTCAGGGATGGGCGTTCCTTTGTACTGTTGTTATTAGCATTAAGCGTGCGGCTTTTGTCCCAAGATTCATCGACATAAAATTTTATGATTCCAATATATTATTATCAGCTCTGAGAAAAAGATTGGTGAGCTGTCAGCCATAGTTGTTGTGCAGATGTTTGGTCACCCTGCCAATACAATCCTTCTTATTGCGAAGAGTGGCGAAGGCTATTCATGATAACAAACTGGAGGTGACATGAGAGTTTGCATGATTGCTTACACGTATTACGAAAACGATAATCGCGTCAGGCGTTATGCAGAAGCCCTGGTAAAAAGAGGCGATCATGTTGATGTAGTGGCATTGCAGAACAGAGGGTTCGAAAAGCAGGAGGTACTTAAGGGTGTAAATGTTTATCGCATCCAGAAGCGGGCCATCAATGAAAAATACCAGTTGCAGTACCTGCTAAAGATAGTAGCTTTCTTAGTGCGATCAGGGGTATTTGTAACGAAGAAGCATTTGAGGTCGGCTTACGACGTCTTGCATATTCATTCTGTTCCCGACTTCGCGGTATTTTCGGCCCTTATACCGAAGCTGCAGAAAGCAAAAATCATACTTGATATTCATGACATCGTACCCGAATTCTATGCGAGTAAGTTCAGGGTTTCAAAGGATTCCTTGATTTTCAAAACACTGGTTTTGATGGAAAAAGCCTCGATAGCCTTCTCAAACCATGTCATTATTGCCAACCATATTTGGCAGAAGAAGCTTTTGTCAAGATCCGCCAGAGCGGAGAAGTGCTCAGTTGTTCTCAATTACCCTGATGCTGCGTTGTTCCAACCCCGGAAAGTTCGGAAGGACTCCCATAAACTGGTTTTTATCTACCCCGGTACATTGGCCTGGCACCAGGGGATTGACATAGCCTTGAAGGCGTTTGCTCTTATTAAGGACGAGCTTGACGGTGCAGAGTTTCATATCTATGGCGACGGCACCGAAAGAAAAAAACTCCAATCACTTGTGTCTGAACTAGGGATAGGGGACAGTGTTATCTTCAGAGATTTGGTGCCCATGGACGAGATTGCTGATGTAATGGCGAGTGCCGATATCGGTGTAGTCCCGAAGCGAAATGATTTCTTCGGCGGTGAGGCTTTTAGCACGAAGATATTTGAATTCATGAGCCTTGGGGTTCCGGTTATCGCTGCGGCCACTACGATCGATACCTACTACTTTAACGACTCGGTCTTAGAGTTCTTCGAACCGGGCAACGAAAAAGAGCTTGCGAGAACCATGCTCCTGTTAGCAAAGAACAAAAAGAGACAGGACATGCTCTCGCGTAATGCTCTTCAGTTTGTGGGTCAGTATTCATGGGACAAGAAAAGGCAGGAGTATTTAGACCTGTTAGATGGGCTTGTCAACGCGAAGGGAGGCATAAACGATAAAAATAAGAGCTTCGTTAATGCACTCTTAAATATGTATTATTATGTCAAACCCCTAATACCACGACAATTTCAGCTTTTCTTGAGAAGAAGAATGGTTCTGCAAAAACTGCCCACTTATAGCACTGTGTGGCCGATAGATGAGGTAACTGCAAAGATCCCTGTGGGTTGGATTGGTTGGCCGGACAACAAGCGATTTGCCCTTGTGCTGACGCACGATGTCGAAGGAGAGGATGGAGTTTCAAAATGCTTACAGCTGGCCAAACTGGAAGAGGATCTTGGCCTTCGCTCCTCGTTCAACTTTGTGGCCGAGGATTATCAGGTTCCACTCGATCTGTTGGACAACCTGCGCAAAAGAGGCTTTGAAATTGGTCTGCACGGAATAAATCACCGGGGCAACCTGTTTAGATCGCAGAAAATTTTCCGAAAAGAGGCTAATGTAATCAATTACTACTTGAAGAAATGGGGTGCTGTCGGGTTCAGATGTCCCAGCATGTATCATAATCTTGATTGGATTCATGAACTGAACATTCAGTATGATGCGTCAACCTTCGACACAGATCCTTTTGAACCTCAGCCTGACGGAGCAGGCACCATTTTCCCTTTTATCGTGCCGGGTAAAGACGGTTCTAATGGTTATGTGGAGTTGCCCTATACGCTTCCACAAGATCACTTGTTGCATATTGTCATGAGGGAGCAGCCTCCTTCGACATGGAAAACGAAACTGGACTGGATTTCCGAAAAAGGCGGGATGGCGCTGGTGAACGTGCACCCGGATTACATTAATTTCAGTAACTCAAAGGTAACTGTCGAAGAATATCCGGTTGAGATCTACAGGGAGTTTCTCGAGTACGTCAAAAGTCGCTATGAGGGACAGTACTGGAATGCCCTCCCTAAAGATATGGCTGCTTTTGTGAGAAAATCACAATTATTTTTAAAACATGATTGATTCCATAGCGAGAACCATGCGAGTTGATCGCTTTCTGACACTGTATATTTTTGGTCCCCTGCTTCGTGCAGTCCAAGGGAACGCGGAATTTTGTATCCCTATTTTGATGTATCATAGCATTTCAGATACAGGGGAAAATGATGTTCATCCATATTACCGAATCAACACTGCTCCCCAAATCTTTAGAGAACAAATGCTTTTTCTGCACAAAAACGATTATTCGGCGATAAGCCTTGCGGAGGCTGTCGATTTGCTATCTCATAGCAACTCAATTACCAAATCGACCGCTCAACCGCTCACCCACTCAACCACTCAAAGAAAGCTGGTAGTATTGACTTTTGACGATGGCTACAGGGATTTCTTTACAGACGCTTTCCCTATCTTAAAGAAGTATGGATTCACAGCCACGGTATTTTTACCCACAGCCTTCATCGATAAAACAGCTCTGGGATTGAGGGGAAAAGATCATCTTAGCTGGAGTGAAATACGAGAATTGCAGGCCGAAGGTTTCACCTTTGGTTCGCATACGGTCCATCATCCGCAACTGTTAGACCTGCGCCCTGATCAGGTCGAGTATGAGATTAGAAAATCGAAGGAAACCATAGAAGAAAAGACACATAAATCAGTTGAGTTCTTTTGTTATCCTTACAAGTTTCCGCAGCAGGACAGGAGATTTATAGGGTTGTTAAGATCCCTGTTACATGACGCTGGCTACAGGACATGCACAACTACCCGAATCGGATGCGCTAACCATTCGGATAACGGGTTTTTCCTTCCTCGTCTTCCCGTGAATTCAGGTGATGACATCAGCTTCTTAAGGGCGAAGATAGCGGGAGGTTATGACTGGCTCGGCAAAGCCCAATATCTTAGAAAGGTTATTGCTCAAGGTGAAGCTCGGTTTAGGTGTAGGAAGTTTCTCGGTTCCTTAAGCTTGGAAAGAAATCGCAATGCATAAATACGTTATTATTTGGCCAGTCAGAGATGAGGCTAATTTTATAGAATACACCATAAAATCAATGGGTTCCCAGACCGTGAAACCGACCAACTGGGTAATTGATCAAGCGTACAGTTGATGCCATGATAAAGACGAAAGAGAACTCACGAAATAAGTTCATAAGGATCCTAAATATCGGGACAAGGAGGACTTATGAGAAAATTTATTAAGAAAGTGTTGGTGTACTGCTTGTATCTTGCCAAAATTGATGTAGTTTCTCAAATGGTCGAAAACTTAATAAGAGATGTATACATTTATCGACTTAACACGGAGCTACCTGGCAAGCTCAGATTTATCGATGAAGGCCTAGGTGGTGTTTTTGTATCTGGTGACCTAAGTAAGTTTTACATAGACGAGACCAGTTATCTAAAACCGGGTACCTATGTGCAGTGCAGTGGTGGGGTTACTATAGGAAAGTATTGCCATATCTCAAGAGGAGTTACAATTCTCTCAACTACTCATGAGTATGATGACCGCCCAAAAATTCCCTATGACGAGGTTGTTACGGCGAGACCAGTTGTTATAAAAGATTTTGTTTGGGTCGGCTGTCACGCCATAATCTTAGGAGGTTTAACTATAGGCGAAGGTGCTATAATTGGCGCAAAATCAGTAGTGTTTAAAGATGTACCGGATTATGCTGTGGTCATGGGCAATCCCGCTAGAGTAACAAGCTATAGGAATGTTGAACATTTCAATAAGTTAAAAGAACAAGGGAAATTCTATTGAGATAAATATTTTGAAAGTGTTCTTCTGACCTATAGTATCAATGCAAACAGACTTCAGAAATCAGAAACAATTATACATGGTGTTATCAGATGATAGTTAGCGACGAGACCAATGTCAATCTGCTCGGGTTAGATTTAATTCTTTCTATGTGTATTCTGTTGCTATTGGTTCCGCGTAAATATGCACCGATACCCGTATTAATTTTAACGTGTTTTGTTACTCTTGGTCAACGAATAATAGTTGCGGGTGCCGATTTTACCATGGTTCGAATACTTGTTCTGTTCGGCTGGACCAGGTTGACCCTAAGAGGGGAGATACACCGTCTAAAACTCACCGCAATTGACAAGGCCCTTATTTGCTGGGTCATCGCCAGTGTTGTAACCTATAACATTTTGTGGCAGACTTCCGGGGCCTTTATCAATAGCATGGGCAAAGCTTATAATGTGGTTGGTATTTATTTCTTGTTTCGATACCTGATCAATGATTTTGACGATATAATTAGGATTATTAAATGGCTTGCGATTATCGTAGTCCCATTGGCGCTCGCTGCTTCAGTTGAAAGTGCAACCGGAAGGAATGTATTTGCTTATTTTGGGGGTGTAGCCGAATTTACGCCCCTTCGAGATGGAAAAGTACGCAGCACGTTTTCTTTTGGGGATGCTATTTTGGCGGGGACATTTGGGACAACGTTAATGCCTCTGATTTTCGGTCTGTGGTTCCAAAAGATTAGCAGGAAACTTGTACTTTGCGGGGTTGTCGCCTCAACTATCATTACTATAATGGCGCGCTCAAGCGGACCTGTTGTAGCTTATTGCATTGAGATCATTGCGTTTATGATGTGGCCATTCCGAAAAAAGATGCGGGCTGTTCGATGGGGGTTTCTTGCGTGCGCATTAGCCCTTCATATGTTTATGAAAGCACCGGTATGGGCTTTGATCGGGCGGTTAAGTGAAGTATTTGGGGGTCACGGCTATGATAGGGTAGAATTAATAGATGCTGCCATCAGCCATTTTGGGGAATGGTGGTTATTTGGTGCCACATATACTGCTCATTGGGGACCGACTGTGCTGGTTTCTACACCAAACATGGTCGACATGACCAATCAGTTCGTCTATGAGGGTGTCGAAGGCGGCTTGCTTAGGCTGTTTTTGTTTATCGCCATGATTGCTTATTCTTTTCGAGCAATTGGCCGGACAATCCGGGCCGTAGAGGGTCAATCAGTAGCCACACAAATATACTTGTGGTCAATGGGGGTGGCCCTCATAGGCCATGTCACTTCCTTCATCTCGGTATCATATTTTAGTCAAATAGAGGTTCTATTCGATATGCTTTTGGCTATGATTTCAGCCTGTGAAGGGATATTTCCCAACACCGCAGGAATACTGTTGAACAAGACGCTGTCTTGGCCAGGGACATTTGCCAGTCGGAATGACCTGAGTTAGATTCTTACATAGCTTAATCTGAGAATTTTGCTCTCACATTTTGTATCGTTAGGCTTCTGGTGAAAGCAGTTGCGGGCGGTGCGAGCAAAGGTTCTGGTAAAAACAAGCAGCAATTGTTGCGAGCATTTAGCCCGAACAAATGAACCAGGAGCCTATCAACAAATTTCAAATATCTTTGGCTATGTTTATTATAATGATTCTCAAAATGCCTAAGTTGAGAGAGGGAATTTTGAAAAAAGAATGTTGGTTTACTGTCTTCGCTTTAGTTACCGTCCTGATAATGCTTGGCGCTGGAATAATGCTCAGGGAATTTCCTCACAAACATGACGCAAGACCTCGTCATGTCATTCTAAGGTATGACGATTATAACTTATATAGCAATAACCCAGAAGGAACTTCGCTGGAGGAGGAGTTCCTTAAATTCGCGTTAACAGAAAATATGAAAATGAGCGTAGCACCTGTCCCTTTTGTGATTTCCGACGAGGAAATGCAAAATAATGAGGGCTTACCATCTAAAATCCAGCTTTTAACGGAGGGACGCAGAAAAAACCTTTTTGAAATTTGTCTCCACGGTTACCAGCACAAGAATAATTCGGCAAAGTGTTCCCCTTCCGAGTTTAGTGGTGTCTCCTTACAGACCCAAAAAACGTGGATTGAAAAGGGTAAAAGAAAGTTGGAGTCTTTAACGGGGACAAAAGTGAAGGTATTCGTGCCACCCTTTAACGGATGGGACCAGAAAACCTTAATGGCGCTAACTGACAATGGCTTCTCAATTCTGAGTGCAGAGGCCGGAGCATTTCCCAAAACTAATAATGTTTATTATTTCCCATATACTGTGACGCCTAAAGAATTAGAGTATCTTTTGGCGAATAATTATATCGGCGATAATAAATTGATCGTTGTCAACCTCCACCCCTTTGATTTACATGAAGATAATAACCGAATAGGGTTCAGTAAGCTGAGGAAGCTTTTTGAAGAAATCAAAGATCCAAATAGAAATATGAAATTATTATTCTTTGAAGAGGCGGTAGCTAAGAAAATTGTTTTCACTCAGGAAGAGTTACTAAATCTCTCAAAAAGGTTTGACGAAGTTAGGTTTTGGGATAATCTGCCCCTGAGTGGCTGGCTGATAAGAACCACCTGCCTCTCCGCAAACCGGCCATATTATTTAGATTCAATCCTTTATTCATTAAAGCTTCTTATGGGGTTAACCCTATTTATTGTTGGATTCCTTGTAGCCCAAATAATAGTAGAAAAAATTAAAACAAAAATGTTAATTTATGGGGCAACAGCTTTCCTCGGGGCGGTTATGTTTGTTATCGTACTGAAATCATATGAATACTGGCGCTACGGAGAGCTAATATCCGGTAAAAGATATAGCAGCATATTCCTAATTTTCGGGGCTCTAGTTGGTCTCATCTCGACAAAGTTTTTATCAGAACGGGCAAATATTGTGAAGCTTAAGAATACTAATTGTCCTAATAACTAATAAATAAGGCCCTGAGCATTTTCCGTTCAGACACTAGGTATGTGTCTACTTTTTCGGGGGAAGATCAAAAAAATATACACCATCCTTTTCTCTCAGTAACTCAACCTCTAAAGTGACTCACATCTTAACGACCTTTTTTGGCTCAATTTATCATGACCGAGGACAATAACTCATTGGAAATCTATCTATAATTTTCAAAACCTTTCAAAAATTTAAGTCATCAGGGTGAAACGAATTTAGCTGGGCGTCTACTTTAGCCATAGAATAACCAGAACAACCTGGTCAAGAAAAAATATATAGGACCAGAATGTTGGCCCGGATGGCCACCTTAAATCCCCCAGTCATGGCCACTTGAAAATCCCCCATCTATCAAGTCCAGATAATCGGTAAAAGCATTCACAAAGAGCTTTTTAAGCTGGCAACAGAACGTTACAA
>Ga0172375_10006353_pt1 | contig 16656 bp, 21 predicted proteins | sample LakKiv1m_FD_114537 | JGI IMG/M metagenome (GOLD analysis project Ga0172375, IMG submission 114537) | Freshwater microbial communities from Kabuno Bay, South-Kivu, Congo - kab_092012_11.1m | ecosystem: Environmental > Aquatic > Freshwater > Lake | place: Democratic Republic of the Congo...
AAATGTGACAGGACTTATTCAAAATTCCTAAAGACATAAAAAAATACCCTGGTTAGCTTAACTAATCAGGGTTTCAATTATCTCTTTATCTGGAATTTGAGAGATTACAGTGGCTGCGCTAAGGTGTGTCATATAGAACTACCTCTCTTAACGCAAGCAAACCTATTATATAGAATGCGATGCCAAATATCAAGAAAATTGGCACGTTAGAGATAAAGTTATAGCTGAAATTTGTCCGTTTTGTCCGGTATTTTCAGAGATAAAATGCTATAACTTATTATCTCTTGGATAGATAAGAAATGTCAACTTCCTTACGGTGGACATTTAAAGAATCTTCATCGGGGATACTCTGGTAATATTCCTTATAAATCTTAAACAAGCAGATCTCCTTCTTTAAATAATCTATTATAAATCCGTCTATCCTTTTCCAGATATAAGAAACAAATTTTATCGGGTTCGGATTTCCTTTTTTATCACGATAATCAAGATCATAGCTTTCGATCTTCTTATATACTATTAAAATAGCTTCTTCGAGTAGATCCTCACCAAATCGTTTGATGAATTCTGAGAATGCTATTTTGTGGATTCGAAAAATTAAAAATCCTACGTGACGAAGAACAAGTTCATCTTTACTTTTCTTTGATCCCTTTTGGGCCTTCAGAATCAGCTGTCTTTCTTCGGACAGGGTGATTTTTGGATATCTCTGCGCAAGAAAGCAGCAAGATTTCCACATTATCCAAAAAACTTATCACCTTGCGCCCAGTTTTCACCAGGCACTTCATCAATAACCAGATATGTATGTTCTTTAGGTTTCTTTGCCACTCTGAAAAGTGTGTCCGAGAATTCTTTGGCAATCTTTTCTTTCTGCTCTTTAGAGAGTTTTCCTACCAACTTCAAGTTAATAAACGGCATATCTACCTCCCTTATATTTTTAAATAACGCACCAGATCTATTACCCGGCTGGCGTAACCCCATTCATTATCGTACCAGGAAACAACCCGAAATAAGCGTTTTTCACTTTTGAGATTGCTCTGAAGCGTAGCTAACGAATCATATATCGAAGAATGGCTGTTATTGATAAAATCCGTGGAAACCAATTCCTCATCGGTATAGCCTAAGTATCCTTTGAGATAAGTTTTGGAAGCCTTCTTCATAAATGCGTCAATTTCATCAATGGATGTATCTTTATCAGCGAGAAAGGTTAAGTTCACAATCGACACATCTGCAGAAGGAACACGGAACGATATCCCAGCCAATTTCCCTTTTAGAGTAGGCAGGACTTCCCATGTAATCTTGGCGGCGTTGGTCGTAGATGGAATAATATTAACAGCTGCCGCACGGCCGCTGCGCCAATCCCTTTTGGAAAAACCATCAATAATTTTTTGACTGCCGGTATAACTATTGATAGCTGTCATTAAACCTTTTTCAATGCCTATATCTTCTTTGATTAAAACCTGAACAAGCATGGCCAGGCAATGAGTAGTGCAGCTGGCGCTAGAAATAATATGATGTTTAGTAGCGTCATATTCATGTTCATTGATGCCCATGACAATCGTCTTTACATCGCCCTGCCCAGGAGCAGTGATAATAACTTTTTTGGCGCCTGCCTCTAGATGGCCGGCGGATTTTTCGCTGTCGGTAAATAGTCCTGATGATTCAATAACAACCTCTACGCCTAAGGTTCTCCAAGGCAAATCAGCCGAGTTTTTGGCCACAGGCACGCATTTTATCTTATGGCCGTTGATAATAAGGATATCCGCTCCGGCAGTTGACACTAAATGTTTAAATTCCCCATGAATAGAATCATGTTTAATCTGATAGGCTAGATAATCCGCATCTTGGGAAACATCAACTACCGCCAAGATATCGATTTCTTTACCCAAAAGACCCTGGTCGCAAATCGCCTTAAGAACCATGCGCCCGATACGACCGAATCCATTAATACCTACTTTTATCGGCATTAAGACTCCTATTAAAATTAACCTGTTTTGAAACATAATAAGTTGCCAGTACGCAAATAACAGCTAATGAAACCTTTGAGGCAAAATAAAATAACATGCCTATAAATAGTACGCCGAGAAACCAACCGCTTATTTTGATGAAATTGTTTTTTATCATAACTATTCCAGCCGCAACACCTATTAATACATTTATCAAGAAAAACCCATTCGCAAAAGCGATCAGCTTTTCGATATTAAAATAGCCTAAGTGCACGAGTCTAAGCATTATTAAATGAAGCGCGGTTACAATTATTACGGCAAAAATCGGAACGTTTTCTTTCGTCCTTCTTGATACAAACTCTGGCAAAATTTTCTCTTCCGAAAGCCCCGCCATCATCCGCGTTATTCCGCCTACAAAGAATAGATAGGTGGAAGAGCATAATAAAAGGGCCAGGATCGCCATGACAAAATGACTCGCCCTCTTGAAAACAGGAAATATGATTGTGGTTATGGTGATTTCCCCATTCCAAAATTTTGTAACATCGCTCCACTGTATTGCGGCTACGATCATCAGATCGATAACGGCTATGATAGCCGCGCTTAATATGATAGACCTCGTGATCGTTTTTTTAGGATCACGCACCTCCCGGCTATAATTACCGATAATCTCCCAACCGAGGATAGTCCAAAATAATAATAGGATAGAATATCCAAAACTAATCGGTTCAAAATTACTCTCGATCAAAAACGGCTTGTGATACGAGATTAATGTTACCGCGCTCCCTGTCAACAGGATACCCGCGGATACCAAAGACATCACCGAGACAACTTTTCCTAAAAATGTGAGATTTCTCAATAATAATCCGAAACAGATAAACAGAAGTAAGCACCCATTTGCACTTACGGTTAAAATATTCAGCTTCGCCACATATTGCGCGACAGTCGTCAAAACAGCTACTGCGCCGAATACAACGCCGATGATCAGATAAAACGATGCTAACTGTTTTATATACCTTCCAAAAACTTTTTCAATAGCGTTTGTAACCCCGCCGTCGCCCGGGAACTGAATAGATAAATAGCCAAATATAAAAGCAAAAAGAAATCCAACGGCTATTATTGCCAGCCATGCAATTATCGACCATTCTTTGATGTGGCCGTAAACAATGGGCGGTAAAATTAAAATACCTGAGCCGAGTATCGGCCCAACCGTCAAGCCGGTCAGTGTAAATGCGTTGATTCTTTTATTTTTCATGTTTTATCGACTACTATGGTTATACGGAGTTTAAAGCATTGGCAAGATCATTTTTCAAGTCGATCTTATTCTCGATACCAACGGAAACTCTGATAAAATTATCCGTTATCCCGCGTTTAAGTCTTTCCTCTCGAGACATAGAAATATGCGTCATTCCCGCAGGATAAGAAATAAGTGATTCTACTCCTCCCAAGCTTTCTGCCAAAGTGAAGAGTTTTAAATGGGCGAAAAGTTTATCGACTTCCTGACGAGCTCCTTTTAATTCAAAACTAAGCATTCCGCTGAATCCGCTCATCTGTTTCTTCGCTACCGCATAATCTTTATGCGACGTAAGACCGGGATAATAAACTTTATCCACTTTAGAATGGCTGTTAAGATATTTCGCCAGATACAAGGCGTTTTCTTCATGCGCTCTCATCCTCACAGCCAGCGTTTTAAGCCCTCTCAAAACCAGCCACGAATCCCATGGCCCGGGGACAGCTCCTGCTGAATTTTGATAAAACTTTAAATCGTTATAAACACTTTCGTCATTTACTATAACAGCTCCTCCTATGATATCGCTATGGCCCGAGACATACTTTGTAGTGCTATGTACTACGATATCCGCTCCGGACAAAAGCGGCTTCTGAAAATATGGGCTGGCAAAAGTATTGTCAACCGCCAGGAAAACGTTATTCTCACGCGCTATCTTGGAAAGTTTTTTAATATCTATAATTTTTAAAAGCGGGTTTGTGGGTGTTTCTATCCAGATTAATCTGGTTCTTTTGCTCACTGCTTTTTCAAAAGAGTTTATATCATCTACATCCGCGTAAGTAATAGTAACGCCCCATTTTTTAAACACCTTTTCCAGCAAACGATATGTCCCGCCGTATATATCATCCCCCGCTACTATATGATCACCTGTCTTAAGCAGATTAAAAACCGCTGTGGTGGCGGCTACGCCTGATGCAAACGCGAGGCCATATTTACCTTCTTCCAGCGATGCCAATGCAACCTCTAATGCATTGCGCGTGGGATTGCCTGTTCTTGAATATTCATATCCTCTATGCTTACCGACAGCTTTCTGTTGGTAAGTTGATGTAAGGTAAATTGGCACAATAACCGCACCAGTTTTCTCATCCGCCGCCTGCCCATCATGAATAGCTCTAGTCTCAAATCTCATAATTATTCTCCTTGTTTTCTTTTTAGATAATTCAACAGATCAATTTTTGTCACAATCCCGTAAAACTGTTCTTTATCCACGATTATCGCCGTATATCCTTTCCTGAGGATCGCTACAAGAGACGACAGGCTGTCTTTCGGGCTCAGCACTTCGATATCCGCGGTCATATGCTGCGAAACTTTATCGTCAAACTTATTTACATCGAGTCCTTCGAAAGCTAAAAGAATATCGGACTCGTCAATAATGCCCGTTACCTTACCGTTCTCAATAACCGGGATTTGGGAAATATCGTAAAGTTTCATTTTGGAATACGCCGTAGCGATCACATCTTGCGGACTGACCGTGATAACGCTGTGAGAACTATACGTACGCGTAATTAAATCCCTGAGATCTCCCACTTCTTTCCTGTCCAAAAGACCCTGTTCCAGCAGCCAATAATCATTATAAACCTTGGATAGATACTTATTGCCGCTATCGCACACAAACGTAACAATATTCTTGGTTGAAGTTTGCTCCCGGGCATATCGGATAGCAGCGGCGATAAGAACTCCTGTTGAAGAACCTGCGAGGATACCTTCTCGTCTTAAAAGATCCCGTAAAACCAGAAACGCTTCTTTGTCAGGAATAGAATAAGCCTTTTTTACCAGAGAGAAATCGACCTGGCGAGGTATAAAATCTTCTCCAATCCCTTCAACCCGCCAGCTTCCGGCTTTGCCAAATTCTCCTGTTTTCACATAATCCGCCAATACGGATCCAGCGGGATCAGCTAGTATAAAATCAATACCGGGATGAACTTTTTTAAAAAAATCTGTTAGTCCTCTGATCGTACCGGCGGACCCTACTCCCACGGATATGGCGTCCACGCGATGATCCATTTCGTCCCAAATCTCTGGGCCTGTGGTCGTTTCATGCGCCAGCGGATTGGCCGGATTATTGAACTGGTCTATGTAAAATGAATCAGGAGTCTCTCCGGAAAGCCGCAAAGCGTAATCCTGATAATATTCAGGATGGCCTTTTTCAACATCTGAACGCGTCATGATAATTTCCGCGCCCATGGCTTTTAAACAGGCTATTTTCTCCTGGCTCATTTTGTCCGGTATTACCAAAAGTAAGTGATACCCTTTTCTCGCCGCTACCAGCGCCAACCCTAGCCCGGTATTACCAGCGGTCGCCTCAATAATAGTATGACCTTTTTTAAGTTTCCCCTGACGTTCCGCGGCCTCAATCATCGAAAGTCCGATCCTGTCTTTGATCGCGCCAGAAGGATTCATATTTTCAAGTTTTAAAAAAAGACGGCAGTGTCCAATATCAAAGCTCTTCACTTCAACTATCGGTGTATGGCCAATCAGTTCCAATATGTCATTAAATATCATGCGGCCTCCATATTCTTATTCAGATACTAAGAATACCCCTGCCTGAGCGAATAAATTCGGCAATAACGTGATGGTTCTTTTTTCGTTTAAATATAAACTTTTTTCAATATTAATTTTCTTTGACCTGCAATAAGTTACAAAATCGGATATACTCAAAAAATGCAGATTTGGCGTTTCATACCAATGGTAAGGCAAAGCTCCGGTTACGGGAGTTCTGCCCTGAAAGAATATCTGCAGTCTTGATTTATAATGGGCAAAATTAGGAAAGCCTACGATTACTTTTTTACCTACCCGCAGGGCATCCTGAAGTACTTTGTCGACATGTCTTATCTGCTGCAGGCTTTGATTAAGTATGACATAATCAAAAGACTTATCTTTATATTCAGCAAGGCCGCTGTCAATATCTCCATGAAAAACATTCAGCCCCTTTTTGACGCATTTATATATTGCCTGTTCGTCTATCTCTATGCCCTGCCCGTGGACATTTTTTTCTTTGATAAGGGTATACAAAAGTTCCCCTGTGCCACATCCAAGATCTAAAATAGATGAACGCGGGTTAACCAGTTCTAATATCAATCTGTGATCTAAGCGAATATATTCATATCTCATAATTATCTGTAACCTCATATTTATAAAATACCTTTTTCAAAAAATGCGAGATTAGATTCGTTTCTTCCTTAACTTCGAGAAGAAAAGCGTCGTGGCCGTAGGTAGAGTCTATTTCGCAGTACGTTGCCTCTACACCCGAAAGCTTGAATGCCTTAACAATCTCTTTTGACTGATACGCAGGATATAGCCAATCTGATTTAAAAGCGATAACCAAAGCCTTTACCTTTACACCAGCTAAGGCTTCCTGCAGAGATTTGCCTTCCGAGGCGTCAAAATTATCCATTGCCTTAGTTATATATAGGTATGAATTAGCGTCGAAGCGCTTTACAAAATTATCCCCCCTGTAGCGCAAATACCCTTCTACTTCAAAATCAGCTGTAAATTTGTAATTTTGAGCATTATTCTTTTTTTGCCTGCCAAACTTTTCAGCCATGGAAGCGTCGCTCATGTACGTAATGTGCCCTATCATTCTGGCAATTGATAATCCCCTGGAAGGAGGAAGCCCTTCATAATAATTACCGGATTTCCAGTCAGGATCAGCCATAATCGCCTGCCTTCCAACCTCATCGAAAGCAATCTGTTGAGGAGAATGTTTTATGGCTGTAGCGATAGGTATAATGCTATTTATCTTATCGGGATACTTAACAAGCCATGATAAAACCTGCATTCCTCCCATTGAACCGCCTACTACTGATAATAGTTTCTCAATGCCAAAATGATCGATAAGGCGTTTTTGGGCATTAACCATATCGCCTATGCTGACGACTGGAAAATCCAGGCCATAAGATTTACCTGTTTTAGGATTCAAGCTTGATGGCCCTGTAGAGCCTTTGCATCCGCCGAGGACATTGGAGCAAATAATAAAATATTTATTTGTATCGAACGCTTTTCCCGGCCCAATCATAGAATCCCACCACCCGGGGTTATTTTCTCTCTTATGCACCCCCGCCGCATGAGCGTCTCCCGAGAGCGCATGGAGAATAAGAATAGCGTTGGATCTTTTCTCGTTTAATGCGCCGTAAGCCTCGTACGCGAGAACGACAGGAGACAATTCCTCTCCGCTCTCAAGTTTAAAGCCGCTAAACGTGAAATACCTGGTCCTTACAACTCCAACGCTATTCTCATGTGAATCTCTTTTTTCTACCCTCATACCTTAACCTCTCACGCTTTTACATCTTGGAAAAGCCATGTGGTAAGATATCTTTCCCCTGTATCAGGAAGGACTACCACGACAAGCTTTCCTTTGTTTTCTTTTCTCTTGGCTACCTCAAGACCTGCCCATAAAGCAGCGCCGCTTGAAATACCCGCGAGTATGCCTTCAAGTTTCGCCAGTTTCCGAGCTATGTCTCCCGCATTCTCATTGGAAACCTGAATAACCTCATCAACAACATCTCTATTTAAAACCTGCGGAATAAAACCTGCTCCTATACCCTGGATTTTATGCGGCCCTGGTTTTCCTCCGGATAAAACAGGAGACGCCTCTGGCTCAACAGCGATAGCCTTAAAACCAGGCTTTCTTTTCTTAATAACCTCTGAGACACCTGTAATCGTCCCGCCCGTACCAACTCCCGATACCAGAATATCAATTTTTCCATCAGTATCATTCCAGATTTCCTCGGCTGTTGTATGGCGGTGTATCTCCGGATTAGCCGGATTATTGAATTGTTGCGGCACAAAACTATTAGGAGTGCTTTTTGCCAGTTCTTCGGCTTTCTCTACGGCCCCTTTCATGCCTTTCGCGCCTTCAGTCAACACAAGTTCCGCCCCTAATATTTTAAGGAGCTGGCGACGTTCAAGACTCATCGTATCAGGCATTGTCAAAATCAGTTTGTAGCCCTTTGCCGCGGCTACAAACGCGAGGGAAATACCTGTATTGCCGCTCGTGGGCTCGATAATCACAGTATCTTTCTTAATCGCTCCCCTCCGCTCCGCGTCTTCGATCAGCGCAACTCCTATCCGGTCTTTAACGCTTGAGAGCGGATTAAACGACTCAAGTTTAACTACTACTGCGGCGACAGCTCCTTTAGTAATACGATTAAGTTTCACCAAAGGCGTATTTCCTACAGTTCTTGTAATATCAGAAAATATCCTTCCCATTGTTTTCTCCTTTATGCTTTAGCTAATGCCTGTTCAATGTCAGCAATAATATCATCGATATGCTCAATGCCTATTGAGAGCCGGACAAAATCAGGCGTTACGCCTGTTGCCAATTGTTCCTCGGATGATAGTTGCTGATGAGTTGTAGTCGCAGGATGGATCGCGAGGCTCTTGGCATCTCCGACGTTCGCGAGATGCGAAATTAATTGAAGCGAATTGATAAACCTGCTTCCGGCCTCTATGCCGCCTTTAATCCCGAAACCTAATATCGCACCAGCTCCTTTAGGCAGGTATTTTTTTACCTTTTCTCTTTCAGGGCTGTCATCTAACCCGGGATAGTTTACCCAGTTTACTTTAGGATGTTTCTTAAGGTATTTAGCTACTGCCAGAGCATTTTCCGAATGGCGCGGTAGTCTTAAATGCAATGTTTCCAACCCCTGCAAGAATAAAAATGAGTTAAAAGGGGATAGCGCAGGCCCTATATCGCGAAGCACTGTCACTCTCGCCTTAATGATATAGGCAATATTTCCCAGCGGCTTGAGCGCTTCTATAAAATCAATCCCGTGGTAACTCGGCTCAGGCTCAGAAATAAGCGGAAACTTGCCATTATCCCAATCAAATTTCCCGGAATCTACGATAACACCTCCTATTGATGTACCGTGGCCGCCGATGAATTTTGTAGCTGAATAGACAATAATATCCACTCCAAAATCAAAAGGTCTTAATAAATAAGGAGACACAGTATTATCCAGGATAAACGGTATGCCGTTTTTGTGGGCAATCCTAGAGATACCCTCTAGATCCGCCACGTCGTTCTTAGGGTTACCTATTGATTCTGCGTAGATAGCTTTAGTCTTGGGCGTAATCGCCTTTTGATACGCGCTTAAATCCCCGGATGGGACAAATTTTACTTTTATTCCCAGGCGGGCGAATGTATAGTGAAATAAGTTGTACGTGCCTCCATAAAGATTATCTGCAGATACAATCTCATCTCCTGCCTGGGCAATATTCAACAATGCAAGGGTTATTGCCGATTGACCACTTGCAACTGCCAGAGCGCCAACGCCGCCTTCTAAAGCAGCAACCCGCTTTTCAAAAACATCGCTTGTTGGATTCATGAGCCTGGTGTAAATATTCCCGAATTCACGCAATCCGAAAAGATTAGCCGCGTGTTCGGTATTTTTAAACTGATACGATGTTGTCTGATAAATAGGAACTGCCCTTGCGCCGGTTGCAGAATCCGGTTCCTGGCCTCCGTGTAAAGCAAGTGTTTCTACTTTTAATTTGTTATCAATTTTGCTCATTTTTTCCTCCTTTAATGTTTATTATTTTATCCCTCGCCGCATATATTAAAACCATAGCGGCTCGGGATAAATTCGGACTTACGACTTACGGAGTCTTCGACTCCGCAAGTCATGTCCTCATTTAAAATGCATACTGCGCGCTTAAGACTACGCCATCGCCAAGCCCTACAGGACTCGATTTTGTCTCATCTCCCGCATTAACATACGCTAATACAAGCGTAAGATTAGCGTTAGGAGTATAAGCTATATGCGCGTCGTAATAATTAGCGTCTTTCCAGTCGCTATATTTGGGTCCCTGCTTGTATTCGAATCCGGCGATGAGATTTAACGGAAGAATTACATCGATATTCCCGAATCCTGTCTCATCACTATCTTTGTCGTATCCGAATACGCCTGTTGCCTTGCCTTTAGTGGAAAGTAGCCCTCCTGATACCAGCACCGGCCTTGGCAGCTGAGTAATAAGCTTTGTTGCCACGAGGTAATAATCCTCACCGCTCGCGTCCGTGCCCGTACCTACATTAGAGGTATGTTTGGCTATAACTCCTGCCGAGACCGCCGGGACAAATTTCGTATCAAACGAATTCTCGGGTAAAAGCAAAAGCTTGGCACCTATGTTGTTTTTATGCTTGGCGGTAGTATTCTGCTGATTAATGGTTTCATAACCATATGAAACTTCCAGCCTTTTAAATAAGGTATCGGCAACACCTATCGCGGTCCAGTCAACCTTCACGTCACCAAGACTGACATGCCATATACCGAATCTCGGCTTACCTAATACATCGGTATTACCCGCTTTTAAATGGCTGTCTTCGCCGTCAGAATCCGCGAGATATGCCAAAGGATTGAACGCGATACCGCCTTTACCCTCAATGCTATTAAGCGGGGGACCCGCCAATACATCCTTTATTGAAAATACAACCATCAACGCGAAAAGCGCTAAAACTAAAATAAACTTCTTCATTTTGAAACCTCCTTGAAATTTAGCGCTTTATCTCCAGTTAACTGGTTGTATTACGCGAAGTTAACATTTAAAAATCTCCTCCGGTTATCCAGCAAAAAATCACATTTCTTTTTATACCTCTATATACCACCTCCTCCCTCGATTTTCCAAACATCATCGAAACGCTGTTTCTTAGCTATTTCGATTTGGGTTATCTTTTTATTATGCACTGTAATTATTATGGTGCCGTACGATAATTCTTCTACAGCATCTCTAATATCCTTTATAATAGAATCGTTTATTATACTTTTTGAATTTTGTTTTAAGCTCATCTTACCTCCTGAATTTATCATCCCTTGAAAAATAAAAAACCCACTTACCATTTGATTTCTTTTTTTGGTAGTGGGTTGTCCCGTTCTACGAATTATATTGTGATGATGCTTACATAGGCGGTCCTCCTCTACCGAAAAAGCTACACATAGCCATGCAACACATCATCATAGACTTATCCTGAACTTCTCTTATATTTAGTTTTTCTTCAAATATTGGTATTTTCATGTATGCATCCTTTACTCTATTATCTCTATCAACATTGTTGAGTTTATCATACTGGTTAAATATTGTCAAGTATTTTTTTATTTATTTTTTTTGAACCCAAAGTTTCAAACAGTAACAGTTTCTAACGCTTTAATTATCTCTTGGGCAGCCTTTCTTCCAGAAAAAAGCATTCCTGCAAATGTAGGCCCCATGCGTGGTATGCCAAAAACTGTAGATACCGCCATTCCTATAGCATAGAGCCCTGGGAAAATCTCACCTGTCTTCTCGACCACAAGCTCTTCTGAAGTATTTACATCCATCGGGCCATAGGTCTCGATTTTTAATAGATTCCTTTTTTCAAGGCTTTTAGCTACCCAAGCATCGTGACCTGTAGCATCGACTACAATCTTTGATTCCAGTGCAATCGGGTCAACACAGGTAATCTGCCTGGGGAGAGCTGATACAGGCGACCAGTTGATTACCACGCCTTCAACCCTTTTATTACGATACACTATATCGTCAAATTTTGTAAGGTTAAGTATCTTTACCCCGGAATCGCAGGTAGCAGAAATAAGCTTTGAGCAGGCAGTAGGACCATCCGCAACAAATAAACCCTCTTCGATTTCCTTATAGGGGATCTTTAACTCATTCAGAATCTTATCCGCAGGAGCGCGGAAGGTCAGGGTATTCATAAAATATCCGCCGATCCAGAATCCGCCTCCTATGTAATTATTGCTTTCGATTATCAACGTCTTAAGCCCTGCGTTCGCCAGGTCACGGCCTGCTATAAGGCCGCTTGGCCCTCCACCCACTATAATTACATCTGAAACAATATACTCATTGAACCATTTGTTAAATTCACCCACGATCGCACGGCTTATCTGCGACTCCTTAATGTTACTGAACATTTTATCCTCCTTTGCTGTTTTACCTGAAGAGGACGTCCTGCCATAAGAGCAATAAAAAAGCCCTTATGCCATTTGCATAAGGGCTATACATCCTAACCTCCTCTCCCTCCGCTGGCATTATCCAGATCAGGTTATAAGGGTAATCCGCTCGTTTCGCGAAACTCTCAGGCCGTTATACGACCTCCCCTTTTCACTAATAAGTAAATTAAAACATAAATCCTGCTTTAAGTCAAGTTTTTGCCAAGATTTTTCTCTCTTTCTTTATTTTAACACAAACTAAGCATCTTATAAAAAACAGGCTGCAAAAGCAGCCTGTTTTCTTTAATCAATATTTTGCTCTCCTCGTAAATCGAATATTATTTCTTATTAGACACCTATACACCTTACTCTTTTACTTAATACTGCGGCTACTGCTACCATTATCCCCCATATCAGGAAAATTACCAGGGTCATAGGAATGCCGACCCTCAACATTTCCGGCAAAACTTCAGAAAGACCAGCGGTTAAGAAAGGCGGATAAAGAACAATTTCTCTGTGGGCAATATGTTCTACTGCCAACATTACCACTCCACCCCACAACATTGAATTTAACCAGTTGATGTGGTATTTTTCTGGAACTTTTTTTCCTATAGCAGTTGTTACTATTGCCGCACCCGTAGGAACAAGAAAACAAGCCATAACTTACCTCCTCTTTAAGTTTAAGATTAAAAGCGAAATCCCCCAGGTTATAAACACAGGTACTAACATTGCTATTCCTAACATAGCACCATTTTTAATCATTCCGCCTGTTGTCCTCTCCAAAAACGCTCCGCCTTCATATCCTAATATATGGTCGATAAGAATCATTGCTGCCGCTCCCCAAAGCATTAAAGCTAAAAAACCTAACTTGTAATCCCTGGATAAAACAAATTTACCTAAAGTCGCACCCGCTGCCACAACAGAAGTCGTTACTAACCACATCCTTTACCTCCTTTCTAAAATGTGCAGACACAAGTTACCACTATCGAATCATTGGCATCAGTATTGGTGCCCGTTACCACACGCTGATACGCCACAAGTGTCTGGATTTTATCGTTTGACCATCCTATACCAGGCGCAACCATAAAATAATTAATATCAGTAGCTGAAGTTTTTGCGCCATCTTCTCTTTTATCGCCTTGTAGAAAACCGTTTACCTCTAACATAAAATTAATGCCTTTTGGTAAAAAATATTCCAATCCTAAATCATAATTAAGGTAATTAGCGTAATGCGTCTTAACCCCATCTACGCGGACTTTCTGCGGAAAGCTGTATACTGTGTCAGCATGAAACATAAATGGCTTCATCTTCTTGGTAAAGATTAAACCCAAGCCCTGATCCCATGAGCCTCCTCCTGACGTAGCTCCCATCAAATCCGTTCCCAGCTTATCTGTATTGGCATGCTCATATTTTCCCGTAGGGGCTTTTACCTGAAATAAAACAGCTATATGCGGAGTATTATCACTTTCTTCATGCAAACAGTATCTCATAAAAATATAACTGTCTCCAAATCCGTTAGAATGCGCTTTTCCATCCGCATTCTTTACATAATTTTCCTGATAAACTGTCTGGCCGTCTATTTCCAACTGATCTGTAATCCCATATTGCGCAAATAATTGTTCCTGATACTGATATTTTCTGTTTCCGTCATCCAAAGGATTATAATGGCCTTTTTCATTAAATGCGCCTCTTGTGCGATTATAAAATAAAAAAGGCTGAACTACAAATTTACCTTTGCCGCATAAAGGCGCTGTCCATGTGCTGACAGGCCCGGCGGAAACAGGGTTCCAGTCTTCGGCAGCTGGTTTCTCCTCTCCGTAAACCAAAACATTAAAACCGATAATCAAAAAGAACAGAAGCAAAATCTTGCGTAACATTTCCCCGCCTTTTTGTGCTACTATTTATATTTTCGTGCTACTAATAGGTAAAAAAATAATACCCCTTTAAATACCTTTTCCTGTGGTTGACATGCTTAGAGTTCCGTGTTTCACCCCCTTCACTGACTTAAGTCTATCAGCTAAATTTTGGGCCTCTTTTGGGGAACCTTTAACAGCTATAAGTTCCAAACAATTATTGTGGTCTAAATGGATATGCTGGGAAGAAATAATAATACTGCCAAAATCATGCTGAATATCCATAAGTTTATTTACCAGTTCTCTTTTATGGTGATCGTAGATAAGCGTTATCGCTCCGGCAATCTCACTTCCCGCTTGCCATTGTTTCTGCACTAATTCCTGGCGGATTAAATCTCTAAAAGCCTCTGAACGGCATGTATAGTTTTTTTCTTTGGCAAGAATATCAAACTTGGTAAGTAACTCGCTATCTAAAGAAACTCCAAACCTAACTAATCGCCCCATGTCTACCCCAGTGTTATGATTTTTAATATAGTAACACGATAAATTAATCTGTCAAGAAAATAATTGTTCTTGTGTCACAAAAACATCTCTTTATCAATTAAGTAAAAATAACTCTGCGTTAAATCGGGGTATTATTTAAAAAATCCAAAACGATTTACCGCAGCAATATAAACCAGCGCGAGTACGAAAAATGTGACAATCCCGGCAAAAATTGCCTTATGCGGCCCGAACCTCGGAGAAAGATATGCCACCATTAGCATATACGGTACCCATGATATAAGAGTGCCTGTAAGTACAAACTTTGCGTGTTGGCCTACTGCCTGTCCTCCTTTTGTTTGTCCGATAAAAAAATATGCAACTAGAGTAAAAATAGGCATAAGCGTGGCAAGACCGGAAAGAGTTCTATGGCCGCTTTCCTCAAGCGCTACAATTAATACTGTAAATAACCCTCCTGTTACAAAATAAATTATAAGATTAGAAATATTCATTATATTATCCTCATTGGCATCCTGCTTTAAAAATACTTTTTAATGACAACCGTGTTGCGCGCAGGCATTCTGCACTGTTATTTCTTCAAGCCCACCCTTGGTAAACTGATTGACAATATCTGCCACTGTCCCAGGGATAGCGCGATAAGCCTTGATTCCACCCTGATTAAGCCCTTGGACCGCTCGAGTGCCCATTCCGCCGGCAACCACGGCATCAATTTTTTTGCCCATCAACGCATTCATTGGTTTACACATACCATGTGCATGGTGCTGATTCGCATTGTTAATAATCTCAATGGAATTTTTCTCCATATCAACGATGGTAAAATACGGAGCACTGCCGAAATGTCCATAAACTACAGCATTTCTACCTTCATTCGTTTCTGTAGGAACACATATCCTCATTTTGACACTCCTTTCTTTGCTATTAAAACAGTTTGACAACTATCCCTATAAACCTTAACCTTCATGTCCTCTTTTTCCAACAATGCTTTTAAGTCTTGTAATGATTTTTTAGCCTTCGGATGGCTGTAGCCATCCAGCCTATGAACTTTTTCCATGATACGTTCACCCTTTTTATTTATATCAGCTACAATAAGTTTACTTTTAGTTACCCTTATCATCTCTTTCAGGCATTTAACAGGATTCTTGGCATGGTGAATGAAATTTACTGAAATAACATTGTCAAAAGAGTTATCTTTATATCGTAATCTTTCGGCATCCATAATCTTAAGGATTACTAATTTATCGCGCTTCATTGCTTTAAGGTGCATCCTGGCAACGTTTTGAGCTTTTCTATCTAAATCAATAGAAGTCAGCCTAAAACCTTTCTTTGCCAAAACAATAGTCATATGACCTTTGCCAGTACCTATTTCTAATATGCTGCCTTTAATAAGGCCGGCTTTAGCGAGAATAAAATTTCTGGCCTTTGGAATATCATAGCCATATTTCTTAAATAATTTTAACCTACCCTGATCTTGTTTTATCAGATCATCCATTAATCTATCCTTTCCACTATTCCACCTTCTATCTTCAGCGCTTTAGAGTTCAATAAAACATCCGCTATCTTCTTATGTGCCGAATTTATGACATTGCCGAAGGTCTGACGGGAAATGTTCATTTTTTTAGCGGCATCTTCCTGATATAACCCTTCGAGATCCGCAAGTCTCACTGCTTCTAACTCATCCAAAGCAAGATTTACTTCTTCGAGCATATCTAAAGGGATACCGCGAGGCTTAAAGTAATTTGCATTGGGGTTACATCTTATTCTTCTACATCTGCAAGGCCTTGGCATATCACATGTCCTTTATTATTGGCATATGCCAATAATATACCAGGAAGTATTTTTTGTCAATTATTATCTTGTGATAGAATTATGCTATCCCTGGAAAAATTAGGTCTTTTCTTCTCTCTACAGCCTCTCTATATCGCCCAAAAAACTGTGAACCACCTATACTGTGATTTAGAGATAAAGAGATAAGGCATTGGTAGGATTTAGTTTAATTTTCGACAAGATGGACTGGTTTTTAAAATATTGTGGTTTGCCTATGACCCCCTCCCCTAAAACTGTGCCACTCCCAATGGGAATTATGGTATTATAAGTATCCCAAAAAGGAGGTGGATTATGCGTGGCAAACGTTTCAAAGAAGACCAGATTATCGGTGTCTTAAA
>Ga0172375_10006354_pt1 | contig 16653 bp, 27 predicted proteins | sample LakKiv1m_FD_114537 | JGI IMG/M metagenome (GOLD analysis project Ga0172375, IMG submission 114537) | Freshwater microbial communities from Kabuno Bay, South-Kivu, Congo - kab_092012_11.1m | ecosystem: Environmental > Aquatic > Freshwater > Lake | place: Democratic Republic of the Congo...
AGTCGGGATGGCGGACACCGCCATACGCGAAAGCAAGGAGCGGGTCAAGGCCGCGATCAAGAATTCGGGATTTGACTGGCCGGCGGAGCGCATTACCATAAGCCTTGCCCCATCGGATATCAAGAAAGAGGATACCGAAAAGCAAGGATTTATCTATCTCCCAATCCCTTATCATAGCCTTATAATCTCCCTTTGAATCCAATGATACAACTGATAAACCTTCTCATCTTCCGTCGGTATTTCTTCTTGAGGCGGCTTAATCTTTTCTACCTTGTCCAGCTTCTTGCTTATCCCGGCCAGCCTATCGCTGACAGATGAAGGCTTAATCTTTAGTTTTTCGGCTATTTCCACAATGGACATACTTTCAACCAATTTCAAGAATATCGCCTCCTTCTGCTTAGGGGTTAATTTAAGCTCCCGGCAAGTCTTTAAACAGGCCTTCCTGGCAATCTCCTTATCCTGTTTCTCAACAGCCTTTTCTTCCGGGCTCTTAGTGAGCGGTTCACCTTCCCATCTCTCAGGAGTCCAGGAATAGACGCCTTTACCATTATAAAAGCCATACCGGATTCCCTTGAATGAAAAAGGAGATTTTTCAAAAAGAAGTCTCGCCACCCTATCCCTTTCCTTGAAGGCTAAATAAAGTTCCTCATCAGCGGCATCTCTGAACCGGCTATCGCCCCTCTTAACCCACATTTTATTCTCTTTATCCCATTGAATAATAAAGCCATCCTTAACCTTGTAGCCCCTTTTCCTTGCTGTGCGCAGCGTCATCCGGCTTTCAAGCATCCGCATAAGCATCTTCCTGGCCTTAGCAAAGCTCTTTGGATGTTCCGGGTGCATCCTGGCAAAGAATGAATTAGGTGCATACCTCTGCGATACCAATTTCAAACTCTGTAGGTGTCCATCAGTTATGTTACGCGCCTCGAAATATCTGTCCCTTAAGGCTTGCAAACCTGATTGTGTTGAATCAAGTTGCTCGCTTTCTCGCTTTGGGCGCTCATATTTCTGATTCTTGATTCGCTGCAACTCTCTCTGTTGTGCCCAGGCTGTTTGATTCCTGGGGAATCTATTACCCATAATAGCCTCTAAAAGTTATACTCAATCTCTATCTTGCCGCCCATAAACACCCGGACAACCTTAACCAGGTCATTTATTAGGTCTCGCTTCTCCTGCTCGTTAGCTTCGGCCCAGGTAGATTTAAATTCCTTATAGAATCTACTTTGGCTCTTGAAATCTTCCTTTTTCGTTTGCTCTCGTTCAAGGTTAATCTTAGCCTCCAGGATAGAATCTTCAATACCGCTTATTTCCTGCTTTATCCTATCCAATCTTTCCAATACATCTGCATCGTCGGACTGCTCAAGAGCGTTAAGAATCCTCTGCTTCGCCCTTTTCTTGGCCTGCAAGGAATCTTCCTTATTGCTTATCTCCTGCCTAAGCCTGATGATTTCTGCCTGGGATTGTATTTTAAGGTGTTTGAATAAATACGATTCATCTGCCGCAAGACTTTCTATGTGCCTGAATATCTGTTCCATTACCTTATCCTCTAAAAATTCCTTCCTGTAGGATTTCCTGTGATGGCATTTATGTATCGACCCCTTTCTCCTGACAGAGCAACCATAGTATAATAAATCACCGCCGCTTTTCTTTTGGCTCTTAGTTTGAATCTTGACAAGTTGATGGCCGCACTCACCGCACCTGGCCACATCCCTTAAGAAGTATCCGGGAGCAATAAGCCCAACAGAGGCGTGATTCTGATAGTTCTGCTTCAATATCTCCTGGACTTTATGAAATAGTTCATCTGATATAATCTCAGGATGCCTTTTCTCATAAATATTTCCCTTTACATTCATTCTGCCTGTATATCTGACCTTTTTAAGTATTCTACGAATCTGTAAGTCCCTAACCAATACAGGCAAGGAAACTTTCTGCACTTTCAATTCCTTGACCACCCTCTTAATACTCTTGAATTTGCGATATAACTCAAAGATATGGACTATCTTCTTGGCGTTTTCCTCGTCGATAACATAGCGCTTATTCTCAAGCCTATAACCGATTGGAGGATAGCCGCCGAAGTTTGTCCCATCCCTGGCTGTTTTGATATATCGAGCCGTGAGATTGCGCTCCCTTATGGTGTTTAATTCCATTTCGGCAAAGATAGCGGTTATTTGCATAACCAACTTACCCATTTGATTGCTTGTATCGAAGGGCTGCGTAGCGGAAATGAAAATTACATTATTCTGCTCAAACTCTTTCATCAGGGTAAGGGTATCGACAGCAGAGCGACTGATTCTATCAAGCCGCCAAACTATCAAAGCCTTAACCTTACCCCGGGCAATATCAGCCCTTAACCTTTGCAATGCAGGCCTCTCGGTATCGCTACCGCTTAGCTTATCAATATAGAAATCGGACTCTGCAGGAGAAAGATATCCGTGGAGCTTTGCGGAATTTAAAGCGCCTTCCCTCTGCATATCAAGCCCGACCCTATTTGCCTCTGCCTGCTCAAGCGTTGAGACTCTGAGATAAATCTTCGGCCTTATCTTCTCTGGGCTCATTGGATTTATTCTGCTTCCTTTCGACGATTTTCTTGACTATCTCCCAAAAATGCTCTTCGTTTTCGTTCTTGACCAACTCGGGCTTCATTTAATCCCTCCTGAATTGTTTCTTAATCCATTTACCCAACTCACTAAACACCCATACCACGCTGCTGATAATTACCCCTGCAATGAATACCACCAAAGATAAAACTATAAACCCAATGCTTATCCATAGCGCTACCATAACCGCACTCCAAACATAATTCATCAACTCACCTCCACGATTAGACCAGGATATTTCCCCTGGTAAAACTTTAACAGCTTCTTAATATCAATGTGCTTCTTCCGGTCAAATTCCTTTTCAATCTTGACCTTATTGTTTTTATCCTTAACCTTGATAGTATAAAACATTACCTTTGCCACCTTATATTGTATCCGGACTTCCGGCGTTTCTTCTTATCCTTTGAACCTGCCGGCCTTCCAAGTCGCTTTCCGTTCTTAACGGCCCTCTCCAGGCCTGCCTTTGTGCGTTCCACTATCCGCTTACGCTCCTGCTGCGCCACCCAGGAGAATATTGCCAGGAGCAACTGCCCTAAACCTTCATCCCGGGTATCTAACCAGGATTCCTGCAAAGATTTTAAGGCAATGTTATTCCGCTTTAAGCGCTCCAGGTAGCCCAGGGTGTTAGAAATGCCTTCACGAGAAAGCCGGTCTAAGGCCCATACGAGCACCAGGTCAAATTTCCTCTTGTCGGCATCCTCAAGCATCTGTATAAACTGCACGCGGTCAGAAGTGCCGCCTGAAGCCATATCCACATATTCAGCGATAATCTCTCCACCCAGGGCGCGAGCATAATCCCGAAGCGGATTAAGCTGATTCACCGGGTCTTGGGATTCATCACTCTTTGACACGCGGCAATAAATCGCTATTCGCATTTAATCTCCTCCTTTTGACATTCCGCACAAATAAAATCTTTTTTGTCTTCAATCACAACACTATTACCTTTTGTATCAACTGACTCTTCAGGGATGCCAAAAAACTTTTCCCCGCAGATTAAACACTTTAATAAATAACCTTCGTAATCCATTACTTAAGCCTCCTGCTCTTGCCTGATTAACCCGATTGTTTCTTGAATCGTATTCCGCTTTTTAAACTCTGCCCTTAAATCCTCGAGGAAGGCATCAATCAACCTGTCCTCGTTAAGATTTAAAAGCTCTGAGTCGGTGCAAGTCCATAAATGCTCGCTGCACCATCTTTTAAAATCAATTACCACTTCACCCATAACTGCCTCCTGCATCTCCATTAATTTAAATCCCTAAGCACCGGCGCATACAATTGCCACAAACAAAAGGCTGCCGGCAATACCACAAACACCAAACCAGTTAAGATTTCCATTCAGGCCTCCTATTTAGCGGTAGCAAACGCCCCCGGCCATACCAAAGCCGGGTCAACACCCACTATACGCGAAACATCAACCATCGTCTCGATTGTCGGAATAGCCCGACCTGTCTCCCACTTTGAAACTAACTGCTCTGATACACCAAGCCGCCGGGCCAAATCAAACTGGCGCATCCGAGCTTTCTTCCTGTAATACATCAATGCACAATCCATCAAAACCTCCCTTCAATAAAATTATCCTACGCTTCAGGGCAAAATAAAATGCAGCCACCCGGCGTTCCGAAACTGCTTGCTACCCTGCGTTAATTAACTACTTAATTAATATACCCTAAATCCGCTTTTTGTCAAGTAAAAATTAATTTACTACTTAACTAATTTATGCTACCATTGAATCTATGAAACCCCTGGGAGAAAAATTAAAGGAGTGGCGGGAAACCTTAAACCCGAAATTGACCGCCAGGGCCCTTGCTAAATTAATTGGTGTTAAACCTTCCTATATCGCCCAAATTGAAAACGAGGGTGTCCTCCCTTCTCCTGCTGTCTTCGCCAAGATGGTCCGCCACCTTGACTTCTCCATTAATCAAATGCAGCAATTATTTGAACAATACAAAATGGCTAAGTTCCCGGATTTAGTAAAAATAGAAGCCATATTCCTTGAAGCCCTTAAATATAAAATCGGTGATGAAAAAATAAAATCTGATAAAAGGATGCAGAACCTTATGGCTGATATTGATAGACAATTCAAAAAATCAATAAGTAATGAAAATATCCGTTGAAATCAAGGAACCGGAAAATAAAACCTTCAAGTCTTTCCTCAAGGCCTCCAAGTGGAAGGTCATCAGCGCTGTCATCTGCCTTCTCTTCGGGGGTGTTTCTACTGCCGCGAGCGCGGCCGGGGTAATATCTACCTTGCTTTATCTAATCGGCCTGGGCCTTGCGCTTTCCCTGGTAATGGACTACCGGGAATTCAAAAAAACATAGACTCCCTTTCACTAATACACGGATACAGCCCCTCACTACTAATACCATTTTTGAGGGTAATTTTCGTAAGTCCTTGTGCCACAACGCTCAAATATATTTATGCAATTTATTTAAGCACAACCCTAAAAAATCTTTTGTCCTAAGTATAACTATATCAAAGAGTAATAACTTTTTTTGTATAGAGCGATAATTTTCTTAAAAACTGCCACTTTCAGGGGTTTTGGGGCTATCCATTCCCTCACAAATCAGCACTTACTCTCTCCATATTATAGGACATTCTCTATCACTAATACACTTTTCGCGGGGGAAGGGCCCGAAGGTATGCCACCCCAGGCCCTATGCGCGAGTAGGAGGCCTTATGGGTTAAGGTATCTCGCTATCCCCACAAGCCCCGGAGAAGGTTGGGGCTTGATTTACCGCCTGGTAGGGAATAGTTATTTCTTTCTTTTCTGCCTCTTTAATTGAGGCTTTATCTTGTATTTTGATTTCAATGCACACAGGGCAGAGTTAAAAGAGGCCCTGTTATCCTGTGTCTCAGCGTTCCTTCTAATATCATATTCAGATAATCCGTCTTTCATTCTGCACTCTCCAGTCCGGTTGACTCAGATACTATGCCTGCCGCGGCATCGCTTGTAGCATCCTCAAAGGCGTGCAAATAAGGATTACATCCAGTCGAAGGAGTAGAATCTAAAGGCAAGCCCTTTTCTTTCATCTCTTTCCTTAGTTGTTTCTTCGCGGCCACCGATTCATTAAAGAGTCGTTCCCTAAGAGCCTGAGTCCCGGCAGCAAAAGGACTTGAGTTATCCATTTTACTGACAGCTTCCTTGCCTCGCATAGTCTCTTTGATAACCTCGGCAAAATTCTCGGTCGTTGGGTGCTTGGCGTATTTCTCTTTGGCCTGCTCGACTTTCTGAGCGGCTTCTTCTTTAGTTTGAATAAGCTGCGCCTCTCGGTCGTATTCCCGGGCAATTTTATTCAGCTCGCCCTTTTCTTTGGCCTCTTTAAGGTTGCGGTAAAAAGCGCTCTCAGATACCATCCGGGAGTGTTCCAGGGTTTTAAATAGCTCCATTACCTTGTCCGGTGCTTCGCCTCTTTCAATATCCTCCCAGGTAACCGCTTCTTCCTGCATAACATCTTTCATCTTTTCAAAGTTATCCTCGAATTTCTCCTTCAGGTGAAGGATATTCTTGGTCTTTAAAAAGTGATTTATCCTCTTGCTAAGCTCTTTCTTGGCCTGTTCCTCTGTCATATTCCGTTGTTCCATTGTATTCTCTCCTGTTTTTTACTTTCCGTTTTTTACCTTGTCTAATTCCCTCTTCATTGTTTTAAGGACTCCAGAATAATCTGCATAACTAAATGCTTAAGCTGGTAAAGTAATTCGTAATACTCGAAGTCCTTCAGCCCGAAATTATGCCGCCTACTATCCAACAAAGCGAGTTCCTTTGAATACCAGTTCTCGCCGGCCTCCAGGGAAAGCATAATATCAGAGACTTCTTTAAACTTTTCTACCGCCTTTACTGCTGTTTCGCCCATTTAATCCTCCGTTTTACCTTCTCCTTCTCTTCATCTTCGTTTGGCATATTTCCTCCAGGTAATCAATCAGTTTATAAAACTTCTTTGGGGCCATTCTTTCGTATTTTATTCTTAGGCTTCCGCACACAGGACACTCTTTGTAAAGAGGCTCTATCTTTCTTGGAATCCTTTGCAGGTTTTCTAACAGGAAGTAATGACACCTGTTGCAGACCAGCCATATCCCTGAGACAAACTTCGGATTTCTCATACTTTTTACATAATCTCTCGCATAAACTTCTAAACTTCTTTTTCTTTTTACTTAGCCACTTAAACTCCCTTCTTGCGATATAAGGCGTAATCTCGATAAAAACCAATAATTCCTTTTCGTGAGTAGGAAAAGATGTTGGCATTTCACCTCCATAGGGGTATAATTGGGGAATGGAACTCATTAGGATTAAAGTTATTCACAAAGAAGTTCCTGACCAAAAAGAAAGACTTGAGAAACTGGCCCGGCTATTGTTAAAAGAGCCGGGGCCTACAAAGGAGTAAAAATGGACGAAAATAAACCAGCACCACCAATCGCCTTTAATATTCCTGCGAATATATCGCCTGCGGAAGTAGGAGAATATGTCGCAAAGTTAGCTCAAGCGAAATATCAAACCCCTCTCGCATCTACTACCACAGCGAGTATAACTGCGGTTGCAATTCAGGTTGATAAAGAAAAGCTTCGGTGTGATAAAGTTACCCTCCAATTGGGAGCAGACTGGCTACCCTTTAAATTAAATATAGATTTTGTGAAAAAATAAGCTTGGCCCTAAATAAGCCCCGCAAAGGAGCGAGAAGGAGGAAAAATGTTGAAAAAGATTGTATCACCGATAATAGCGGTAGTTTTTCTAATATCTGTTTCTGGCTGTGCCTCGGTTATCAAGGGAAGACAACAATATGTTGACTTTGACACCAATCCTTCAGGTGCGACAATTATAGCCAAATATCCTAATGCTGAACCGATAAAATTCAAAACCCCAGCCAATATGTTGTTGCCTACTGGAAAAGAACCTTACTCAGTCGAGATAACTAAAGAAGGCTATGAACCAGTTACCATATCAATGCCCAGTAGGACGAGTTGTTGGTTTTGGTTGAATATTATACTCATTCCCTTGTTCGGTGCAGGTCTTGTAACTATGGGGATGGATGCAGGTGATGGCTCTGCTTTTACCTTTGTAAAATCAAGTTACAATGTAAATCTTGAGCCAGTAAGTAGACGATAGCCCCACAAAGGAGCAAGAATGAAAGCCGAAATTAAGAAAGTCATAGCGAGAGAAAAATTAATTCCGTTAGAATTTGGGGTTGATTTTGTTTACTACTCGCCTTATCCAGGTTGCAAAAATCCGTATAAAGTTAACCCCAAAGAAGTAGATCCGAATTTCACAGATATTTTGAATAAAGCATGGCTTGAGGCAGAGGCTGCACTTCCCTCATGGGATTGTCCCGAAATTGATGTACCGATTTTACAGAAGAAGATTCTAAAAGAACGGTATGGGATTAATTTTCGGACAGTTAATGAATTAAATCCCGATTTACCAGTACTGGTTTAAGGCGGTTAGGACGCTGAAAAAGAAATAACTTGCCGATAGCTTCTAATTATGCGAAAGTTTACACCTAAAAACCTTATACACATTTTCCCCTTTATCTATCTTTTTATGATTATTGTATATCCTGCTATTTTCATCATATTTTTCAGGGATAACAAAATAGCGTGTCGTATTGGGGCTGTAACCATGTTAGTTTTTATTGCTATATTTCGTGGTGGAATATTTAAATTATTCAAAAAAAGTAAACACTAAGCCCTAAATCTGCCCGTAGAGCCACGATTTCCCTCCAGAAGCGTAAAACAAGTAATCTACTTACCGCCGGAGAATCATTGATTGTAGGGCTTTGTAGGCGAAAATCCCCTTGAAATCAAGCACAAATCAAAACAATATCTCCAACTTGCCAAAGTTTGAAAAATTATATCGCGCAGCCAGAGCGACTTTGGTTTTTAGTAAATCCTGAGAAAGAGCAAGTGCTGAAACCCGGGTTTTGTAAATATGATGTAAATTGGGGAGAGGGTTTATATGTATATGATACCTCGGGTGGGGGGTGGCCAGGGTGGGCCAGGAATAAAGAATTCTTTAATTAAGGGCCTTATAAAGCCTTCAAAAGAAAAAAACCCGGGTAAACAATCCTCCCCCTGTATTTTTTACTGCTTTATACTTGAATCTTCTACCTTATTCTCGGGTAAACAATCGTTCGTTATTCGCTCTGCCTTATTAATCGTGCAGTCTATCGGCTTTGGGTTCCTTAACTTATCCAAGACATCGTTAATATCCCCGGTAAATTGCTGTTGCCCTACAACTACTGAAGGGCCTTTGTTCGTAAATCCGGCAATATCAGCTACATTGCGCCAGGCAGATATTTTATCCCGGTCATATTTAGCCTTATCGGCAATTGTTATGAATTTTTCCATTACAACCCCGGGAGTTAAACCCTGCGCCTCAAGTGCCTGGTCTATCTGCTCTCTTATCTTATCATTTCCTAACAACCTTGAGCTCATAACACCTCTCGCTTTCTCTGTCTTTATGTTTGGATAGGCCACTCGGACACTTCGAGTTCCATTCCCATCCTTGACGAATTCCTTTATGAAGTTTCTTTGTTTTAGTGTCAGTTTTCTGCTCATCTCTTTCCTCTATTCCCCGAATTTTAGGTATATTCACACTCTACCATAGCTCTATATTCTTCGTATTCCTTTTGCGTAATTCCGTATAATAAATAAAAGTCCATTTATTTACCCTTTGATAGTTAAAACATAGGGGTATACTACCATAGGTTAGTCCCCAGGCCTGTTTCATCTATTGAATTGTTGTAAGTGGTTGCAATTGCTCATAGTCCATTTTGGGATTTTTTAAGGTTTGTGCTTGGCTGTGAGAAAGAATTGGAGTAATTAATTTGCTCTTTCTATCGCCCGGGTCGGCCTCTTGGCTGATTAAACTGGCGTTCTCAAGCATAGGCAAAATATCCCTGTTTAGCCTATGTGTTTCTAAGGGCCTGCCATATATCTTAAGGTGTCCGGATATAATATCCTTCCGCTTTAAGGCTGCGCCTGTTTCAAGAAATAAAGGCACGATTATTTCCTGCCAAAAGGCGTAAACATAGGGGCTTAAGTTTAGTTCCTGGGAGTAAGATATCTTGTCCCACAGCTTAAATCCTGCCTCTATATCCTCATCCGAGGTCAAGAGATACCCTTCCCCGGCCCTTCTCTGCCATAGGTTGAGTAGCGCGTGCGCCTTAATCAAAGACAATACCCTGCTTATATCCCTTTGGTGGCGAGGCTTTAGATTATCTCTTGAAAGGAAAACCTCTTTAATCTTCCCTTCATTATGGATATTTACATCAATAATCTTGGCCTGCTTTATCGCCCTTATCCGCTCCATCAGCGCCCTGCGCTTTGGATTGCTGTTCAATGCCTCATAATAGGCGTTCCTGTCGGTTGATTTCCTTATCGCCTCTTCTATCCCCAACTTTATCTTGTCCTGGGTTGTTTCAGGGGAAAGCAGGATAAACCTCGTAGCTTCCTGCTCATCTATCCCGAAACTTGCGGAGCAAAACACGACAGAGGCATAACCCCGGACAATAATGTTTTTGGTCTTCAGCCCCCTGGTCTTGCCCTTATCTGTTATCTTAACCTCAATCTCTTTTTTATCGTGAGAGAGTAAAGGTCTTATTCTTTCCAGGAGTAAAGTCTGCGGCTGGTCTAAGAAAATCAGCACTTTTCTTTCCAAGTCAACATAAAAGCGCCTGTTTTCCTTATCATAACTGCCCCAATCGTGAAAGAAGGCGGTAGGAGAGCAGTAACCTATTGTAATAATATCTTCTTTGGGAAACAGCGTCGCTATCTCTAACGGAATATAAGATTTCCCGGTTGAGGACGGAGCATTAAGCGAGATATTAAATTGATTGTTGTCCGTATAGGCTGAAAGGCAAGAGAGAAAAACTATCAACTTGTTGCTGTTGTCTTTTTTTATAGTTAATTCCAACACATCTTGCACTTCATCTAAGCTTATAGGCTCGTAGGTATCTTTAAATATTTCCGGCGGAATAAACTCACTCGCCCCCTTTAACTCCTTTTCAAATTGTTCCATTGTTTGTATTGTCATTGGGCCACCCCCACCAGCGAGCCTATGGCTTCGTTATAAGAGAAATCTCTTAGCTTCCTTACGAAGTCAATAGAGTCTCCATTGGCCTGGCAGCCAAAACAATGAAAAGAATTATCCGGGTAAATTACAAAGGAAGGCGTATCTTCCGCGTGAAACGGACAAAGCGCCTGGTATCTCCCCCCGACCTTCCTCAGCTTCCTGAAGGAATATAAAGAAAGTATCGAGGTTTCCTTTGCTATCAGCTTGCTGCGCTCCCTATCCTCGACCTTTGAGGCATACTTCGGCCTGGTAGCGATAAGTTTTAGCCTTTTAAGCCTGGACAGATTTTCTACTGCCCGGGTATATCCTCTCGGCAGAAGGCAGGTCTTATAGGCCTGGAGCCAAAACCACCGGGAGAATTCATCCTTAACCTGGGATATCTTTTCTAATTCCGGTAAAACTTTTTTGCAGAATAACTTACCCTTAATTCTCAACCAATCCTGAATCTTTGCGTCAAGAATATCCTTTACTTCCGGGAATATTCTCAACAACTCTAAATCTGTAAAACGGATATCAATTAGTCTTTCCATTTGCTCCTCCCGATGTTCCGATGTTTGCCGCCCATTCCGGCAGGGGGTTATTATCTAATTGGGCCTCTACATTGACCGCACACACGCCTTTTTTGCCTTGTCCTACTTCAAACATTACCTTTTGATGTTCGTGCAATACCTTAAAATCAACATTGCTTTTAATCCCGGTGTGATGCACGAAGTAATCTCGACCATCTAAATCGTCAGTTAGAAAACCATATCCTTTTCGGACATCGAACCATTTCACAATTCCGCTGTGCCTTTCCATTCCTTTCTCCTTATTCGTTGACAACTTTCTGCATTTTTCTAAATATATCCTCTAACCCCTTTTCCCTCTCCTTATCAGAAACAGCCGGGTGAGAGTATCTAAGAGCTTGTTTCCTCAGCTCGTCTAATGTGCGCTTCTTATCGCTCATCCTGAAGGCCTCAGCCTCGTTGACATCAACCGGGGTAAGTTTCAGGCCTGCTAAAGTATCAAATAAAACAACCGGGACACTCCTTACTCGGTCAGCAAAGTCCGGCTTCTTAGAAGCTGCATCCATAAGTTTTTCAAATGAATAGCCGCCCTTAAGTTCCCCAATCCCGGGAGTCCAGGTAGGCATCATTTGTTTATAGATATACTTTACTGCTGTAGCTACTGCCTCTCCCTTGCTCGCGCCTACAGGGATAATATCTTTGCCCTTAAAGTCCTTGTTTTTGGACAAATCCGCAAACAGAGTCAGTATAGGATTAGAAACCACCGCTCCGCCCTGTAGCATCTCCGTCGTCAATCCTATAGGCAAAATATACTCAAGATTCAGCCATTGAGAGCGCCCATAAGTATCCTTCCAGGGCATCATCAGGTTTGCTGGCATACCGCCTATAGACTTAAACAGCCAGGGAGGCAGCGCTCTCTGTTCCCGGGCATATTCCGCAGGAGACATCCCATTAAGTTTTCTTGAAGCCTCGTTGAATCCGTTAAAGAAAGCATAGTATTTATAAACCTTCATCGGATTATTAACTAAGGCCTCAGCGATTCTTGGGACACTCTTATATGTAAAAGTCGCAAAAGGAGAAACCTGCTTCACGATATTCATAAACTTCGGAATTTCGTTATAATTAAACAGCCACTTCTGCGCCTCTTTAGCTGCCAATTCCGCTGTGCCGCCCTTTTCCAAGATGTGAGCAAACTTAATCAGCTTAGATATTTGTTCTTCGCCCTGGTAAATATCACCCATCTTTTTGAAGGGGATTTTGACAGCTTCCATCCACCTATTCAGATTGCCGCCACTTGCCCTCAAATAGGTATCTCTAAGTTTAGCTACTTCGCCTCCAACCCACTCACCACCGATTGCCCCGGTCTTTTTAGCCTGCTGGTAAAGCGGCCCTTGAGAAAGATAATCTTTTACTACCTTAGGGAATAATCTGAGCTGGTCTATATGCGAAGTCCCGGATAAATCAAGGAGCATAGTATTCGACATAATGTTCCTGGCGTGTGTAGCCGGGTTTAAAACCACCTTGCCATATTTCCAAGCACTAAGCAGCTTGTTATAAATAGGGAAGGCCTGTTCCTGGGCCTTAGTAATGGCGTTAATATCTGCGCCTATCTCTTTGATTACCCATTTGTTCTTTAGCGGACCTAACAAAACAGAGTTAGGCATCTGCACCATATCACCGGTCAGATTAGTATTAGCCACCCACTCGGGATTCTTAGCAACCTGGGTAAATAGTTTATTGTTCGCAACCGAGGAGGATAATTCCTTAACCCTTATCGCTGTAGGAAGGGCCGGCTCTTTAATCTCTCCCATCTCCCTTAAAATTGATTCGCTTATATCTTTGCGCTGCTTCAGTCCGTTGAGCCTCAATCTCAAATCTTTGACTCCAAAACCTGCGCCAGTCTTGTCTAATTTAGTTCGATACATCCTGGCCATATAAGAGCCGATGTTGTCTTCAATCGTCTTAGCGGCATCTTTCTGGGGAATTCCACTCTTGATTAACGCAGCACTCCACTTATCCATTACCGCCCGGCCCTCATCAGAGATAGCTTTAAGTTCCTGATATTTGGGGTGCGCCTTTAGTTCCGGGCTCTCGATAACTTCTTTTCTGAATATCCTCCCGACATAGCGCTGTTCCTCCATTGAGAGAGGTTTATTTGTTCCTATCTTGGTAGATAGAGTCTTTGCTACCTGATTGGCTTCCTCTGCGCCAAGCTGTCTTTCAAGTCCGGCTACTTTGGCTGCTTCCTGGTAAGCTAATGGCTGGCCCTTGCCGATAGTAAATTCTTTAGCTAAGAATTCCTTGAAAGCAGTCGGTATTTTGCTTCCGATAGCCTTGCCGACCGGTTTAAGTAAAGGAGCAGCCGCCTTAGTAGCGCCCATAAAGGGAATCACGCCTGAAGGCTGAAAGCCTCGGATGAATTCAGCTCCTACTTGCCGCGGTAAGTCCTTGGTCATAAGCCCTAATGTAGTTCTTCCTGCCGGGACTTTGGGCTCAATGAATTTAGCAACTGCTTCAACAACCTGGTCTCCCTGCTTGATGCCCGGGAGATTTTTCCACTCCTGCCAAAGCATCTTGCCGGATTGAGTTATAAGAGTTTTTTGATATTCCCCATTAGGAAACATATCGTTGAATATCTTATCCTGTAGGGCAGAATCCATTCCTTGAAACTTGGGACTTTTATAAACCACATCATTAAAGAATTGTAGTTTTTTAATCCCTTGTTCTTCGGGAGATAATTTCTGAAAATCTTCGCTTTCTGCTATTTCTCTCCAAGTAGCCATATTTAAAAGTTAGTATCTTCCCAATCGGTATCTATAGCTGGCGCAGGTTGGTAATTACCCATAAAGCTGTTATCTGCTTGCCCCATAAGTTCTGCTCTTTTCTTCAAATACTCATAAACCTTTGGCGATAATTGTGTTTTTGCAAATGGGTCTTTGATTAAATTAGCGGCCTGCAAAGGAGTAACATCCTTCTGCCCGGCTAATTGTTGTTTTAATAACCAGGTTTTCATTGCGTTTTCAGGAGAGGCCATATCCATCCGTTGATTCTGAGCATATATCTGAGTTCCGAATGGAGCTCCACCTCTAACCTTAGCCACCTTAGGAATAAAAGAGCCTACATAGTCAGCCCAAATCTGTTCCTTTGGATTTATCGGCATAAACAGAGCTTCTTTTATAAGTCCCCTGCTGAATCCCCAGATAGTATCGCCGATGCCCTTTGCAAGATTCCATTTCTCGGGGTCAAGTTTCTCGGCGAGAGCCTTCTGTGCGCTATCGGTAAGGCTGTTTAAATTCGAAGCCTTTGATAATTCCCTCATCTTGATACTTGCTTCTGCAATCGCACTCAAATCAGTCGGTATTTCTGCAAGAGAAGTCCCGGTTTGAAGAGCCTGGGCGAGATTCTCACCCATTCCCGACATACTTCGGGCTGCTGTCCCGACATCTTTAAGGGCAGCTCCCTGTTCAAGAGAGGCCTTAAATCCTTCCTTTGCTACATTCTCCGCTACTGAGCCTGCGGCTTCTTTTGCGCCACCAAGACTTAAACCGGATAGAGCTGTTCCGAGCCATTGAGAGGCCTTGTTCGCTTCTACTCCAGTTCCTAATGCTTCCGCTGTTTGGGCCTGTGATGCAGCACCTTGAGAAGAAGCCTCGCCAGCGAGAAGTTTAAATAACCACCACGGAAACGCCATCTATACCTCCAAATAATTTAATTAAAATTGAATATTTCCAAGCAAACCCCAAAGGAAGGGTGAGCCCTGTTGATAAGGAAGAGTAACCGGCCTTTGTGCCTGAGTATAATTGCCATAGTTCTGAGCCATATATCCCATCGTAGAGCCCGGGGTATATCCACCCATATAATCAGCTGTTTGAGGCATCGTGGCTTGAGCTAAGGGTTGCCTGTTCGAGAGGCTTAACCCTAAGTCCCTGTATCCCGACTGCTGATTGTATAATTGCTGCTGCATATTCCTGGATAAATATTCTGCCCCTATTCCTGAGCCTATATTTGTTCCAAGATTGGCGTTTATATCGCTTGTATATTGCTGTCTCATCCAATCCGGCATCTGTGTTGCGGTCATTCCTTGTAGTGCCTGATTTGACATAGTTTCTTGTAAGGCCGCTGTTCCCGGATACATTGCTTCCATTGCTGCCTGTTGAGCCTGGCCCATAGGTAAAGCATACTGCTGAGCCAATTGAACCTGCTGCGCTGCTTGTAGAGGAGCATATTGCATCTGAGTTTGATAAACTTGAGGCATCCCCTCTATCCAGGCCTGAATTGCTTCCGCGCTCGAAGGCTGCGGAGCAGGGCTTGGAGTATAAATTGTAGTTCCACCACCGCCACTTCCCATTCCTAATCGCTTTCCCCTTCTCCATAATGTTAATAAGTTTTAAAATATGTTCCGTTTTAGAATCTGCCCTACCGGTATTCTTTTCTGCCGGAAATCTTCTCTTGAACCCCGGTTGAATTGAATATGGGTAACTTTGTCCCAAAGGCTTAATCCCTTCCTTAAGAAATCCCTACCCACGCCGAGCCTCCTAAAGTCCGGCCGGGTAATCATATCAAGGATAAAAGCAGTCTTGCCATCAGGGGAAATATTCCATCTGCAAAAGCCCACTATCTCCCCCTTATCATCAATGGCGTAGTAGATAGTGTGATATTCGTTGTGCCTTAAAATATGGGCCTTAATTAAGTCCCTATCCTTGTAGGATAGATACTTCTGAACGAAATCTGCGAGTTTATTAAGCAATTCTTCGGACACATTAGAAATTGGTATCTAAATTATTGTATCTGTCTCTTAAAATGCTTCTATCCTCCACAGGAAATTCCTTATACAGAGATTGCTTCCATTGACGAAAAGCCCTTTCAGCCATCGCTTCTGAGAAGTGAATCAGCGTTGTTTTAATATCGGATTGCTCTTTTTCCTTGCTTTCCATCCCTTATACCCCCTTCAATTCACTTGTGCCTGGCGCATTTTAATCGCGGCTTCCGATGCCTTGACTCTTAGGTGCTCAAAGGCCAGCTCGGGCATACCGAGAGCCTCTGTGCAGATAGCCTTGACCAATAGATAGAGAAACAACTGATAAAATAGCTGTTCCTGGGTAAGTTCCCATTGCCTTTGAATGAATCCCTGCATCCACTTTGTATATTGCGCCTGCGTCATTTCCTTGTTCTTGGTGTTCTTCTTATCCATATTTATCTCCTTTTGCCTCCGATAACTATAAGTAAAACAATAGGTATTCCTTCGGTATTTTCTTAAAAATACTTCGAAATGCTCTTAAAAATGTGATTTTTAGGGGAGTTTTTCCGGCGTTGTAACCTGTAAGGAATTAAGGGGATAGGGTATAACCTTGCGGATTGCACTCCGACATCAAAAAAGAAGGCGCTTCTTTTGACCTGGCTATTGCCTTAGGGGTTTTAGCGGCTTCCCAGCAAATTGGCAGCCTCGGACTTAAAGATTACTTTATCCTGGGGGAGCTTTCTTTGGACGGC
>Ga0172375_10006355_pt1 | contig 16652 bp, 16 predicted proteins | sample LakKiv1m_FD_114537 | JGI IMG/M metagenome (GOLD analysis project Ga0172375, IMG submission 114537) | Freshwater microbial communities from Kabuno Bay, South-Kivu, Congo - kab_092012_11.1m | ecosystem: Environmental > Aquatic > Freshwater > Lake | place: Democratic Republic of the Congo...
CAGTATGCGTTATACGCTACAAAGAGCCAAATCATCTCTCACTCCCTGTCCCATTGTCTTTTAATGCAAAAATCTCTATTTTTCAAAGAACTCCTACTTTTGTTGTCAAACATACGAGAGCCACAATTGCAATCCAGCTTATGTAAACCCCTGCCAGGTCTATTCCTCCTCCGGTTTCGGGTCTTCCATTCTTAAATGCACCGAAAACAAAATCTTCATTGCTGAAACCCTGGGCAAAAAGTACCGGGAACATCAGTGCATGAATTAAAAAAAGATGAATAACGAAATAAAACAGCGGGACACGACCATAAACAGACAGTATCCGTGAAACTATCGTTTGCTTTTCCCCTGATGCTGACAGAACAACAAGTGTTATTCCAATAAAAAGTGTTATTCCAATAAAAAGAAGAGAAAATAGCGGTGATGGTGGATATTTGGTTACGTTAATAAACGAAAGAACCGTAAACAGGAATGATTTCTGAACGTACCATTTTGAAGGATCCCCGAAAGTATTGACAGATCTTAAAACCAAAAAAGCCAAAAGGAACAAAGCCCCTGACTGAAGAAGGATCTTCCTCCTTCTTTCCGGAGACATTCCGAATAATTCACCGGCAGCAAAGCCGGTAAGCATTATTCCCAGCCACGGAATGAGCGGATACGCTGAAAAGAATGAGTGGGACGATGTTATCCGGGAAAGTCCCGGGCGGAACAAAACTGAAAATATAAAAGTTCCTGCCGGATTTGAGGGAGTTGCAACGTTCTGAAGAAATGCACCCGAAATAATTAGAAGTATCCCGATTGTTCCAATTATTCTTGAAGGCACCCTTATCAGGAACGATAGTACAATAAAGCTGAGTCCAATGGCAGCTATAACTTCCATTAACAGTAATCTGAAATGTATGTCGAACCAGAGAGCAAAACTCACGAATGTAAATTCAAGGACCAGAAGCCAGACTCCTCTGTAAAGCAGAAACCTCCTGGCTTCAGATTTGTCATTGTTTCTTTGAAATGACAGATAGGCAGATGTTCCTGCAAGAAATACAAATGCCGGGGCGCAAAGATGTGTCACCCATCTTGTAAGAAACAACGTTGCGGTTGTTGTCTGCAGGTTTGTCGGATCCTGTGTCACTGAAGATCTGTGCAGGAATTCCCTGACATGATCAAGAGCCATGATTATCATTACTATGCCTCTGGTAGTATCAATGCTTGCGAATCGTTTCATGCTGTGGGATTCAGTATCATTCTGTGTGAAAAATAATAAATCAGCAGCGAATCGTATATTTTTGCTCACTTAAGATATCACTAAAATTAATCCGAAAAGGTAAAATTCGAAAAAAACGCAACCGCAAAGGACTCAAGGTTTTCACACAAAGTCAGATAAATCAAATAATTAAGTGATTATCTTTGCGAAACCTCTGAGCTCTTTGCGGTTAAAATAATTCCTGATAAAAATCCCGGATTATTTAACGACGGTGCCAGGAATTCTTGATTCGAGCCATTTTTTCTGCTCGGGATTAAGAACCTCCATCATCTTTTCCCTGTGCTGTTCCCTCATTTTCTTTATCGACGCTGCAGTTTCATCCCTGAATTTCTTCATCTCCGACTGATTCTTATCCCTCAGCTCCTCAAGTTTGGCTTTCTGGCTGTCGGTGAGATCAGGAATCCTTTCGAAGATAAAGCCGCCTCTTCCTGCAAATGGTCTTGACATCCTGTTGATAAAAGCCGAATCGACCCCTCTGTGAAACGGAGCGGGAGGCATCGGGGTCACCCATCTTCTTCCGGGTCCGGGCCAGTAATTTCCAGGCCTTCTGTCCATTGGGCCTGAATATGCAAAACCTCTCCAGCCCGGATAATTTCTTAGATGACCCATCCCGTACATCCGATTTCTGTCATTAAACTCTCTCCTGTTCATCCTCATCCTGTTCATCATCGCAGAATCATGTCGGCTAATCCTTAGTGAATCCCTCATGGGTCCCCTCATGCCACGCTGGGCATTAAGGGTACTGCTGGCCGCAAAAATTGCCACCAGAATAATCGTTACTATCACCTTAATTCTTTTCATTTGACTTAACTTTTTTAGTTTCTGATTTCGATTTTTTTCTACAGGCAATCAATACCGAAACTTCATATTTAAGACAATTTAACATTTGATTTTATTCTGGCTTTATGAATATTTTCATCAAATAAGAGTACATTTTCTGAAAATTAATTAAGCACTAATTATTTTAACCTTGGAAATGTCATATCTTTCTGAGAATTCTATAAATTGGACCCTTAAACAGGCAAAAAGCCAGCAAATCTAAATCCTTTAAACATGAAATCAATTATCAGATCTTTAAAATTATCTGCCATCATCCTGTTGCTTGGCATTGTAACAGTTCAGGCTCAGGACTGACCTCAATGGAGAGGAACAAACCGTGATGGTAAAGTTACAGGATTCAAGGTACCCGCGGCATGGCCTCAGCAACTGAATCAGGAATGGAAAGTTACTGTTGGCCTGGGTGATGCCACACCTGCCCTTGTAAATGACAGACTGTATATAAGCAGCAAACTTGGAGACAATGAGGTACTTCAATGCCTTGATGCCTCAACCGGGAAAAAGGTCTGGCAATCAGACGGATATCCGGCAACCGTAATTACAGGTCCGGCAGCATCCCATCCGGGACCCAGGAGTTCTCCTGCAGTTTCGGAAGGTAAAGTTATTACGGTTGGCGTGGCAGGCGACATCGCCTGTTACGATGCTTCAACAGGCAAATTGGTTTGGAGAAACGAAGAGTTCAAGGGGGCTGTACCCCAGTTTTTCACCGGAATGTCTCCTCTCATATCAGGAGGAGTCTGTTACACCAACCTCGGCGGACCACAAAATGGCCAGTTTGTTGCATTTGAACTGTCATCAGGTGCTGTAAAATGGAAAACTGCCGGAGAAGGTCCATCTTACGCCTCACCAGTGCTTCTGACTGCTGATGGTTCAAAACAGGTAATATTCCAGTCACAGACAAAGCTTGTCAGTCTGAACACGGCGGATGGGAAAATACTCTGGGAATATGCAACACCTATTGGCACCGGGAGGGTACAGATAGCCTCTAGTCCTGTTATTGATCAGAACAGGGTATATTTTACGGGGCTTAACAATGGAGTAAATGCCATTGAGATAAAAAAACAGGGAAATGAATTCATAGTGAATAAATTATGGGCCAATCCCGATTTCAGCACTGCCTATTGTACACCTTTGCTTAAAGATGGATTTCTATACGCATTTACCAATAATGGAAGACTCTTTTGTGTAAATGCTGCAAACGGGCAGACAGGCTGGTCGGATGACAGAGCTTTTCAGAATTTTGGATCAGTTGTTGATGCAGGAACAGTGATCATTGCCTTATCAAGCAATTCAAACCTGGTAGTTTTCAAACCCAACGGGCAAAAGATGGACCAGTTAATGCAGACAAAAGTATCAGAAAATACAATTTACGCTCATCCTGTTGTTTCGGGAAACAGGATCTACATTAAAGACAACGATTCACTTATATCATACAAGGTTGACTGATCAGGGTCATTTTACTCTGTCAATTCCCATGATCAGCACAGGCTTTTCAAGATACTGAGAAGGCGCTTTATGGGAATGGATCTTCATCACAACATCCATTCCCTTTATTACTTTGCCAAATGCCGCAAATCCCTGACCATCAGGATTCCTTTTTCCTTCAAAGTCAAGCTCGGGTTGATCCCCGACGCAAATGAAAAATTCTGAAGTGGCTGTTCCGGGTTCATTCCTGGCCATTGATATTGTCCCGTCTTTATGGCGCAATCCTGTTACTTTCGTAGTCTCATGGCTTATCGGTGGAAATCCATTATTCTCATCTTCATACCTTCCACCCTGGATAACCTCAATTTTGACCGGGTTTTGAGGCTGGTTGTCCAGCCTGACAATCCTGTAAAAACACGTGCTGTCAAAAAGGCCTGCATCTATATATCTAAGAAAATTCGAGGAGGTAACTGGAGCCTTTTTAATGTCAATCCGTACGTATATTTCTCCAAACTCAGTACGGATAACAATTTTTTCATTTTTTCTGAAAGGTTGGCCTGAAGAGTTAATAAATATTGTCAGAACAGCAAGGATCAGATATACAGTACTATTCATTTTCTTAAAATCGGATAATTGGCAATTTATTAAGGTTTACTGATTTTAAAAGTGACAGCATAAGGTGAAGGTAGTGATTTTCTTATGTTTTCCGGGATAACAATCTTAAATACACCTCCTGTTGACTGCCACTTGGGAGAATTGCCCTTTTTGCCAAGTATTGTGATTTTGCTCCCTTTTTGAGGAGAATATTTATTTGTTACTATTTCTGCCGGAATGCTTTCATTTTCATCCAAAAGATAAACTATGTAATCAGAACCATCTTTACCGTGAGTAAATCGGAGTTTTCCTTCAAAATATGGTTCAACGACTCTTGTCCCGTAAATTGCTTCGCCGTTTATCTTAAGCCATTCACCCATGTCATTCAGCCTGGTATAGGCTTCTTCGTACCAGGTGCCATCGGGTCCGGGACCAATATTCAATAACAGATTGCCTCCTTTTGCCACGATATCGGAAAGCATGTGTATTAACCTTCTCGCCGGCATCATTCTGGCATTAAAGGAATATGACCAGCCGCCTCCCAAAATGATGCAGGATTCCCAGGGATAAGGGAGCATTTCATCGGGGACAGTATTCTCAGGTGTAAGGTAGTTCTGGTTCTTCCCCGGAACTGCGCGGTCAACTACAATGGCTTCAGGTTGTACCATACGTATTTTTCCTACCAGTTCATCCATTCTGATATCCTGGTTGAAAGGTTTTTTTACAATGTATCCCGGGATCGAGGGAATTTCACCCCTGGTTTCCCTTTTCTGAACCCAGCCACCATCAAACCATAAAATATCGATCTTGCCGTAATTTGTGCAAAGTTCCATCACCTGGTTATGTGTAAAGCTGACGAAACTATTCCACTTGTCAGGATACAGATCAGGATCATAATTCACATTCCTGTCGCGGGGAGGGAACTGAGGCCACCAGTAATCGGAACTATGCCAGTCGGGTTTTGAGAAATAGGCCCCTACCCATAAGCCTTCATTCCGGAATGCTGTAAAGATCTCTTTTGTTACATCAGCCAGTGGATTTGTATGAAAAGCACTATACTCTCCGGTTATTTTATAATCAGTATATTTTGAATCGAACATACAGAACCCGTCATGATGTTTTGTAGTAAATACAACATATTTCATTCCTGCATTTTTTGCAGCCTTAGCCCATTTCACAGGATCAAACTTCAAAGGATTAAAAGTATTTCCAAGGTTTTCATAGCGCCTTTTATAAGCAAAGTAGTCTTTGACTGTATCAGGCACACACCATCCTTCATCTTCAGGGCATATTGACCAGGATTCAACAATGCCCCACTGACTGTAAGGACCCCAGTGCATTAAAAGTCCGAATTTAATATCCTGCCACTGACCAATTCTTTTCTGTATAAGTGGATCAGGGTCAGGAAAATAAACCTGATTATCGTGCTGTGCTGATAAACGGACACCTGTCAGGAGCAGAATAATTGTTACAAGTTTCAGATTCATCATTTGAGGCTTAGATTATTTCAATGATTTTGATTTTATTAAAGATCTGACGAGTATGACGGATAAAAAAAGTGCAATTGAATATCCTGCAGTTGAAAGGATAAGCTCAGCCTTATTGTCTGAATTCAAAACAAGCAGTACTGAAGATATTATAATTAAAGCAGAAATAATAATGCTCAAAGATATGTGTGTCGCTGATCTGCTAATTGACCTGACAAGTTTTTCAGAATCCTGAAAATCGACTACAAATCTGAGCTTCCCCTCCCTGGTCTTATTTAAAATAACATTCAGGTTGCCAGGCAGCTGCCCAACAAACTCGGCACTCTCACGAATTATTGAATCAGCAGTTCCGGACAGATTTTCCGAAAAGAGCTTCTTCCCTGACATCCGCTTCACAAATTTTCTTGCTATTGTCATCATGTCAAGCTCAGGATAAAGAGCCTTTCCGGTTGATTCCATCATTGAAAGTGCCTTTATCATAAGTACTAAATTTGATGGGAATGTGAGTCTGTGCCGGGAAATGACTGCCATTATATCAAGCCCGACTTCCCTGATCTCAATTTCTTTCAATGGAAGATCAAGGTAACTTGCAAGAAGTTCGCTGATATCCTGCCCAAGAAGATCCCTGTCAACGTCGCCGGTAATTATACCAAGGTCCTCAAAGCATGAAATGACAATATCAACTTCATTGTCAACCAAAGCCCTGATTATTCTTGTCCCGAGTGCCTTAGTCTTTTTATCAAGATACCCGACCATTCCGACATCTAGCATCACTATACTGGCAGGAGGCTGTACAAAAAGATTTGCAGGATGCGGATCGGCATGGAAAAATCCGTCTTCAAAAATCTGCTTCAGTATTGCTTCTGCACCTCGTACCGCAACCAGTTTCGGATCATATATACCTGAAAATTGTTCCTGAATAATTTCATTTATCTTGATCCCTTCAATATACTCCATTGTAAGAACAACTGATGTTGTCAGATCGCGGAAAACTTCCGGCACTCTTATGTAATTGATATTTTGGAGATTAGCCTTGAATTTCTTAAGATGGTCTGCTTCTCTGGCAAAATCAAGTTCTTTCCTTATTGCCTTTCTGAAAACCTCAACCATCAACCGGGGTCTGAAATTATAGCCGTTATGAATCCGGTTCTCGACAAATCCTGCCAGATCCTGGAGTATGTCAAGATCAATTTCAATAGTTTTCCTTATCTCCGGTCTCTGGATTTTTACAGCTACAATACGGCCATCAGGCAACACAGCTCTGTGAACCTGGCTAAGCGATGCGGCGGCAACCGGTTCTTTGTCAAATGACCTGAACAACTCATCAAGAGGCTTTTCGAGTTCTCTTTCGACAATTTCAATAGCAGATTCACCAGGGAATGGAGGGCTTTGGTCCTGAAGTTTTTCGAGTTCGGCAACAAATTCCGGTGGCAGCAGGTCAGGTCGTGTGCTCAGAATCTGACCAAGTTTAATGAATGTCGGTCCAAGTTCCTGCAGGGCAAGACAGAAGCATGTTCCGGCGTTAAGCTTTCGTAATGAATCATCCTTTTTCTTAATTCCTGACAAGATTCCGGCTTTGCTCCTGTCAAAGAAATAATCAAGGCCATATTTTGTAAAAACACCTATGATCCTCCTTGTTCGCCCGAACTTGTCGAATATCCTGAACATTTGCATCTCAGAAAAACTGCCAAAATAATCCGGCTTACCCTGGCTTTATTTACTTTTTTTCGAAAGTTTTGCGATCTCAGCTTTTAATTCCTCGATCTCCTTTCTGGTTGGAATGTCGAGTTTCGCCATGACCTTTTCGATCGCTTTCTCAATTTTGTCTTCAAGTCCGGATTTGTTCTTTTCAGCCAGATCAAGAAGATCCCTGACAAATTTTGCTTCATCAGTTTTCGCCAGTTCACCTCTTTTTATAAGATCATTTGTTATTTCCTGGGCTTTTTCGCGTGTCAGTGACATGGCGCCCAGACCGGCCAGAAAAGTCTTTTTAAAAATATCTGACATGGCCCTTTGTTTTTACCTGTTAACTGACTAAGATCGGATTTATATATCAAATATAGTTATTTCAGGGCATTTATGATCATTCTTCAGGTAAATGTATAGGTGCGGCTGTATATACATTTTTCATCAAATCATTTTTCCCCTTTACATAAATAACTAACTTGGTCAGCTGTCAGGATCAGATGACATAAATTGACATACAACTATGAAGGACAACCGCAGGAATTTCATCAGGAAAAGCACGTTTGCTGCAGCAGCATTAACAATATCAGTAAAAAGCCGTGCGGCTGATTTTGTTTCAGTTTACCGAAAAGACAAATCTTTCATCAGGGATGCCGGTATAAAATTCGCCTTTTTCATGGATCCTGCATCTCCAAAGGTTCCGTTCGCAAAACAGCTGGCAGTAAATTATGCCGTATCAGGGATAAGCAGGGTTGAGGGTTTTAAACCCTGGGAACCTGAGCCTATAAAGGCAACAAAGGCTGCGTGGGATAAACACGGAATAAAATGGACTGTTGTGGAAGGACCTCCGGCTCTTGGCACCCAGACAAAACTCGGACTGAAGGGAAGAGATGAGGAGATATCGAACTTCATTACATTCATGAAAAATCTGAAGCAGCATGGCGATGTAGATATAATCTGCTACAACTGGATGCCTGTAATAAGCTGGTCGCGTACAAACAAATCACGTCCCGGAAGAGGTGGAGCCCTTGTGATGGATTTTGATTATGAGCTTGTAAAGAACTCTCCTGTAACTGAATATGGAGAGATTTCAAAGGAGGATCTGTGGAAAAGCCTCGAATATTTTGTTAAAGCGGTTATGCCTGAAGCTGACAGGATCGGAATGAGGCTCTCTATGCATCCGGATGATCCACAGGTGGATGTAATTCAGGGAATATCTAGAATAATGAATAATGTCGGAAATTTCGACAAGCTGCTTGCAATGCATAAAACAAGGGCTAACGGAATTACAATGTGCCAGGGCAACTTCGGTCTGATGGGCACAGATATACCAACTCTCGCAAGAAAATGGGGAAGTGAAATAATTAATTTCGTTCATTTCAGAAATGTCCTTGATCTGAGCGGCTCTGTGCCCAGTACAAAGTTTACTGAGACTTTCCACGACGAGGGACAGATCGACATGTACGAGGCAATGAAGGCTTATTATGATATAGGATTTACCGGGCCCATGAGGCCTGACCATGTGCCAACAATGGCAACTGAAATGGAAGCAGGCCAAAGCGGCGGTTATACAGTTCTTGGTAACTTGTTTGCCATTGGCTATATGAGAGGGCTCGCTGAAAGCATTTCGAAAAGGTCAGGTTTTTAAAGAATTTCGGGGAAAAAGCATTTAATATGCTTGTGAAAGGGAAACATTATTAAAAATTGTTAAAGCATAACAAGATAATCCGAAAAATTGTAAGTTTACGCTCCTTATGGGGTTTGACAGTAAAAGCAAAACTCCCTATGTAAAACATTTTCATTTGCAATTATTAAACTGCTGTTTAACAGTTATAAAATTTTATTATCTGATATGGAAAACAACTATTCAAAAGCCCAACTTTCGTGGTTGCTGGTTTTGCGCCTTTTCGTAGGATGGCATTTCCTTTTTGAGGGAATGGTAAAGGTCCTTAATCCAAACTGGACTGCTGCCCCATATCTTATGGATTCACAGGGTCCATTCCGTTCGTTTTTTGTCAATATGGCCGGAAATGCCGGATTAATGAATACCGTCAATTTCCTGAATGAATGGGCTCTGGTCCTTATCGGCCTTGGACTTATTATCGGTGCCTTTTCCCGTCTCTCATGCATCGGAGGTATCCTCCTGTTAATAATGTATACACTTTCACATCCTGCACTTATTGGCGCCAAATATGCCATGCCATTTGAAGGATCATATTTCCTGATTGATAAAAACCTTGTTGAACTCGCTGCCCTGGGTGTACTTTTTGTTTTCCCATCCGCAAGGGTAATAGGAGTTGACAGTCTGCTTGTGAAAGTGTTACCTTCCGGTTTTCGTAAATTCATAATCTGATATCATGGAAAAAGAAAATATAAATAAGACCTCAGATAAGCAGGAAGCAAAGAAAACTTCTTCTATCGGACGCCGCGATGTTATAAAAACCCTTGTAACAGTTCCTGTATTGGGTGCTGTTGCATACGGTCTTGTTAAAACAAGAAAAGTTGCAGTACTTGACAGGGATATTTCGGATGTTTTTAAGCTCAGTGATAAAAATGCCGTTTTTCTTGAGCCAATGGCAAACGGGAAACAGATCCGTGTTGGTCTGGTGGGGTTTGGAATCAGGGGCAAGCAACTCATGAGAGCTCTTGGATTTGCTGAACCCTCCTACATCGATACCCTTATCCAAGCTAAAAAGAAAAATCCTGATGATACACGATATGACGCTTTTCTGGAACAGGATGACCTTAATATTGTTATAACTGGTGTCTGCGATATTTTTGATAAATACAGCGAAGCTGCCCAGCTTACAGGCTCTAATATATACAGGGAAGGTACTAACGGGAAATTCGGTCCCGCTCCAAAACGCTACAGGACTTACCAGGAACTTATTGCAGCCGATGATGTGGATGCTATTGTAATAGCAGCACCCGATCACTGGCATGGAACCATAAGTGCGGCGGCAGCAAAAGCCGGTAAACATGTATATTGTGAAAAACCCATGACATGGACTGTACCTGAGACTTATATGGTCAGGCAGGCCATTAAGGATTCCGGGATAGTATTCCAGCTTGGACATCAGGGCCGGCAGACCGCATCATACCAGAAAGCCGAGGAAATCATTTCAAACGGCCTGCTTGGAAATGTCAATCTGATTCAGGTTTGTACAAACAGGAATAATCCAAACGGAGCATGGGTATATCCGATAATTGAAGGCTCAAATCCCCAGACAATCGACTGGAAACAGTTCGAAGGTGATCCTGAACGTATCAAAGAATATAACGATTACATGCTTTCAAACAAACTCGACAAATATATAGGTCCGGATGAGAGAAGCAAATTCAGCCTCGAGCGTTTCTTCCGCTGGCGCTGCTGGTGGGACTACAGTACGGGATTATCGGGTGACCTGCTGACACATGAATATGATGCGGCAAATCAGATCATGCATCTTGGTATACCTCATTCGGCCACCTCATCGGGTGGTGTATATTTCTTCAAGGACGGCCGTACAGTACCTGATGTCCTCCAGACTACATTTGAATGGCCCGACAGGAATATGACAATGCTTTACAGTGCCACCCTCGCCAGTTCGAGGAACAGGGGTAAAGTATTCATGGGACATGATGCATCAATGGAAGTAGCTGATGTGCTGAGCATAACAGCCGACAGGGAATCTGAACGTTATGCCGAAAAGATCAAAAAAGGGATCATTCCTACAGACAAGCCCTTCTTTACCTACGTGCCGGGGCAAAGCAAGGTCGACGCTGTGACTTCAGCAACAGAGCTTTATTTTGCACAACGCGGATTGCTTTATACTTATGTCAACGGTAAACGTTACGATACCACCCACCTTCACATGAGAGAATGGCTTGAATGCATTAGGCAGGGAAAAACTCCTTCGTGCAACATCGACCAGGCATTTGAGGAAGCTATGACCGCCCATATGGGAACAAGAGCCTACCTTGAGGGACGTACAATGTACTGGGACAAGGATAAGGAAGAAATTACCAGAGGGTAATCATTCAATCAACATATAATTCAATTCTAACATTGTGGTATAAGGTAAGCAAATCAATGGATTTGCTTACCTTTATATCATGCATGAATTATCACTGGCAGAAGAGGTAATAAGACTTGCCGTATCAGAAGCTAAAAGCCATAACGCCATTTCCGTAAGCGAGATAACACTGGAGATCGGCAATCTGAGCGGGATAGATGCAGATGCTTTTGAATCTGCACTTGCAATATTATCAGAGAATTCAATTGTAGGCAAAAACGGAATAAAAATTGTCAGGAAAAAAGGAACAGGGATTTGCCAATCGTGTGGAATTGAATTTGAGATGGAACGCAGAATTGATGAATGCCCCGGATGCCATTCTTTACCATCGGAAATAAAGGGTGGCAGCGAGTTCAGAGTGGTATCCCTGGTATTAGAACTGGAAGACAGCAATTAATTCTTAAATGACATTTCTGATGTAAATTTAAATGTACCACCATGTGTGAAACCTGCGGTTGCGGAGAACATAAACATCCTCATGACCATACACATGATCATGATCATCATGACCATCATAACCATACGAAAGTAGTCGATCTCAATATTGACATAATGGCTCACAACAATATTGAGGCAGCCCTTAACCGGGGATTTTTCATGGGCAGGAAAATATTTTGTATCAACATGGTAAGCTCCCCGGGATCCGGAAAGACAACAATACTTGAAAAAACAGTCTCCAGACTCATAACCGGAAGAAAAATATATGTCATTGAAGGAGACCAGCAGACATTCCTTGATTCAGACCGTATAAAAAAAACAGGAGCTCCTGCATATCAGATAAATACAGGCAACGGATGCCATCTTGATGCCCATATGATTGGGAAAGCCCTGAAGGAATTGGATCCTGATCCTCAGTCCTTCCTTTTCATAGAAAATGTCGGAAACCTTGTCTGCCCGGCAATGTTCGACCTTGGGGAAAATAAACGTGTACTTATCGCCAGTGTTACAGAAGGAGAGGATAAACCTCTTAAATACCCGCTGATGTTCGAAACAGCCCATCTCTGCATTATTAATAAATCTGATCTTTCGCCGTATGTTGATTTCAGAAAGGATGACTTCAGCAGGAATGCCCTTTCTGTAAATCACAAACTGCAGATCATAGAAATATCTGCAAAAACGGGTGACGGAATGGATTTATGGTATGAATGGATCAATAGCCAGGTGTCAGATATGCTGCCTACTTCTCCCTGACAATTTCACGCGAACCCTTTATAGTATTACCTGTTGCCGTAACATTTGATGACTTCTTTCCAATAAGGATAGCGGCAGTCTGTTTCCCCTTGCCTGATGAACTTATAACATTATCTGTAATGGTTATGTCATGTGTTTCACCTCCTATATAGAATCCGGCTGATTCTTCCATGGTTCCGTTATTCTCAATCACATTGTTCTTAAAGACATTCCTGTGACCGCTGTTCTGTTCATTCTCGTTCCGGAAAAGAACACCATGATGCCCGTTTTCATAAACATGATTGTTTTCAAAAATATTATCGGTATCCTTATGCCCTATCGAAAATCCATTACCTCCATTGGCATATATGGTATTATTCCTGAAAATCCCGTTCTGAACCCTCCAGCATAAAAAGATCCCGTCACCCGTATTATTGTGGCTGATGCAGTTCTCGACAACCGAATGATCTGAACCTGTTCCCGGATGAAATCCGAGACCGTTTCCTTCAGATGCTTCACAACCTCTTAGTATTATGTTTTCAGTTATCTGCCAGCTGAAAGTATCACCATTGAAGTTCACGATTTTAACATTCTCAACAAGGCAATTTTTGGATTTGTGAATATAGACGCCTCCTCCCCTGCATCCGTTTATGTAATCATTTGTGCTTTTATTGCCGTCGATGACAAGATCAGATATCCTTACATTTTCAGCTTCCACAGCCTCAATGATCGAGCAGCCGTTTGTAATGGTGCCATCAAGTGATGATAAATAGTCATTGACCGTCCGGTTATCAAAAAATATAGTATTGCCCTGGATATCTGTAATTACCGCAGTTGTTACATCCCAACCCTGATCATGTTCGCTGTCATAAAGCTGAATACCCATTCCGGTTTTGAAACCATCAGCATCTTTAACGACGGCTTTTAACATCCCCCAGTCGGCATCGATAATAAAACTGGTTTTGAAACCATCACATTTCCTTAGGATTGTAGACGCTCCGGAACCAGTAAGGGTGATGTTGTCTGAAAGCCTTACAGGGCCTATGATATCATAAGTTCCGGGGTTCAGTTTTACTGTACCTCCTCCCCTTTCCTTTAGCGCATCGAGAGCTATCTGAATGGCCCTGGAATCGAAACCAGAAATATCGGCTCCGGGTCCGCCAACAGTAATTATTCTGCCGGAATATCTTATATCGACGAGACCGATATTCTGAGGTAAAAGGGTTGAAGCTGAAACCAGCAACAGAATGGTAATTGTTATTCCTTTCTTCATATTGAAAATTATAACTGATGTTGGAAACAGATACTGTTTAAAGTTGAGTCATTACGTGAAATCATCATTAAACCAAATAAAGTTACAGAATAATATAAAATCATGAATAAATATCAGGCAGATTATCCTTAACTATACCAGGAATGCGGTCAAAAATCCATTTTAACCGCAAAGTGCGCAATGATTACGCAAAGAATAAAAGAATAAGAAGGAAAGAGCTTCCGGATTGGTTGTCCCGGAATGAAAATTAATTGGTCAGGAAAAATACCGGTTTCGTCAAATTTCACATTAGTATTTGGGGGAAACTGATATTTTTGGTAAACTGATAAAAAATCATTATTAACTTAAAATTCGTTTTTATGAAAGCTAATCTTTTAACTTTCCTTCTTTCCGCAATAGTAATTTTCTCATCCTGTAAAAAGGACAACGGAACCGTTCTTGGAGGAGACCAGTCCCCCATGGGTGAAGTTGGAGTAACAGTTGGTTCAACATCAGCGACAGTTGCAGGCGTAAGTAATATTGCAGGCACAGTTGTAACTCTTGAAGACGGGGTTTCTTCATTTACAGGATCTGCAGTAATAACGAACAGTACAATAAAAAATATCCTTGCTAACCACCCGTTAACAACGATAAATGGCAATAATGTAACTGTAAGTGGTGTGGAACTTAAAATAACTACTGAGGGTATTGAAAGCGTTACAGGTCTGGCACCCGGAATAATTGTCAAATATGACGCCAAGGTCGGAGATACATACGCAAGCAACAGGACTGTCACAAGCAGGTCGACTGATGACGATTATCCATATGGTTTCATGAATATCAAAGTAATCAAGGTCGAAGAGAATACAAACAAATTCGGAGTAAAGAAAACGATTTACTGGGCAAATCACAGGTTTGGTCTGGTTGGAATAGAGTTTACATTTGATGACAACTCGACTGCAAAATTCCCCGTATATTCAAGCGCAGAAAACGATTAATCGGTAAATCTCCACAAAAGAGAAATACATCCGGATGAAGTATTTAAATGTAAGGGGAAAAAAGGAGAAAATTCCTGCTTTCCCCCACCATAAAGAATGGGTATACAGATGTTACCGGTTCTTTGAGGTAAAGAGTCTTATAAGTTTTCTGACTGTCGACGGAGTAATGTTCGTCCCTCAGCGACTTCTTCTGAACAGAAAATACAAGACGGTGACTCCAAGGCTTTTACTAATAGATCCTACAAGCCGCTGTAACCTCAAATGTATCGGTTGCTGGTCAGCTGATTACAAGATCAACAGCGACCTGTCGTACGAAAAGCTTGATGAGTTGTTCGCCGATGCCCACAGACTTGGGGTACGACAGATTATTATGAGCGGAGGAGAACCATTACTAAGAAAAGACGACATCCTAAGACTTTGTGAAAAACATAACAATATAACTTACGGGCTCTTTACAAACGGCACCCTTATCGATGAGAAATTCGTAAAGGAAATGACAAGACTTCAAAACCTGAATGTATTTGTCAGTATTGAGGGGTTCAGGGAACAGACCGATTTCAGAAGAGGAGCCGGCACATACGACAGGGTAATCGCTTCAATGGACCTCCTGGAGAAACACAATATCGGTTATGCCTTTTCAATGTGTTATCATTCAAAGAACTTCAAGGCTGTAACAAGTGATGAATATCTTGATTTCCTGAGGGAAAAAGGTGCATGGTTCGGCTGGATGTTCAATTATATCCCTATAGGTAAGGATGCCGATATGTCGCTTTGCTGTACTGCAGAACAGCGTGCTTACGTAAAGGAAAAAATTGAAGCCTACAGTAGAAAACACAGGTTCCTGATTATTGATTTTCCAAACAGCGGGCACAAATCGATAGGATGCGTTGCAGCATGTAACGATTTTGCACATATAAACTCCAACGGCGATCTTGAGCCATGTGCCTTCTGCCATTATTCTGATTCAAATGTGAATGAAATGCCATTGCTGGAAGCTATCAGATCTCCTTTCTTTAAGAATTTCAGAAGATATAAACCTTTTTCGCGAAATCTCCTGAGACCTTGCCCTATGATGGATGTTCCTGATGCATTCCTTGAGGCGACTGCAATACCAGGTGTAAAATCGACACATCTCCGGCATCCTGAAACACCTGAAGAACTTGTTGAAAAAACAAGGCCGCTTGCCGAAAAATGGAAACCTGTTGCTGAAAAGCTTCTGGAAGAGACACCTGAAGATGAAAAAAGACGATTCGGTATTCTTACAAAAGTTATGTACTGGGGAAACGGACAGGTAAAAAAATGGTAAACAAATTGCTTTCTTATAAATTTAAAATACCAGGATATTTCCTTATAGTCCTGGGATTCGTGCTTACATACCTGTATTTCGTTATCAATATAAGGATTGAAATCCCTGTCCTGGCAATTGTTTCATCTTTTACAGAAACAAAATTCTTCACCGTTTATAAGACCAATGTTGCCGATGAACTTATTATTTTATCATTGGTTGCAGGATTTTGTCTGGTTGTATTCTCAAATGAGGAAAAAGAAACTGATGAAATAAAAGAGATCAGGATGAAATCTCTTATACTGACAGTACGGTCGGAAATCTTCCTTTTGCTTTTTTTTACTCTTTTTATTTATGGAGGCGGCTTCATGGCGTTTATTGTAATAAACATTGTACTGCCTTTTATCATATACCTTATTATCTTCAATATCTTGAAAAACAGAATATTAACAAGGAAGAGCCTTTAAAATCCCGCTATCATGCAATACAGGCCGGTTTGTTCAATGAGATAAACCGATTATTTTTGTATTGCAGATAGATAAGCTTTGGTGAAATAAGAAAATCCCTGATAAATGGAAGAGAACATTGTAAAATGGACAGAA
>Ga0172375_10006356_pt1 | contig 16652 bp, 25 predicted proteins | sample LakKiv1m_FD_114537 | JGI IMG/M metagenome (GOLD analysis project Ga0172375, IMG submission 114537) | Freshwater microbial communities from Kabuno Bay, South-Kivu, Congo - kab_092012_11.1m | ecosystem: Environmental > Aquatic > Freshwater > Lake | place: Democratic Republic of the Congo...
GGATTTCTTCTTCAACCAAGGCGGCTTCGAGGGTATGAAGCACGACTTCTGGATGTCGAGAGGGAATTGGTTTTCTCAGCGTGCCGCAGGTCTTTTTAGCTCAATTTTGGTCGACCGAGGTTTTATCAGTTGATGGCATAAATCGAGCGAAAGAGCCAGTGCGCACGTGACTAAAAGAGCTTCGATCACGACGTTTTTCAGTGCGCGCATGGGCAGTGCATCATTGATGCACTGGGTCTGAAACGCCCGGAATTACCTTTTCAGGAGCGAGCGTTTAAGACATTCCGGATTGCGCCAGATGCCTTCGATCCTGTCGAGGTTTTGCGGCCTCTTCTTTTGACAATGAGTTCTTCCTGTGATGGTGCATTTACACGGGAATTCATCACGTCGCCAGCCGGCATTTTCCAGTGGCAGATATAACGGGTTCGGATATCCACTGAGGATCACGGCGCCTTTGTATTCCAGGAGGATCGCGACCAGGTCACGATGATCCTGGTCGTCCAGCTCATGGTTGTAACGTCCTGACTTCCGCGTCGACCAGACATAGGGTGGATCGCAATAGGCCAGGTATCCTGGTCCCTGGTACCGTTTCAGGCAATCGCGGAAATCGCAACACTCGATCTGGACTCGCTGCAGTCGCTGGTGGATCGTCGGCAGCATTCGGATCGCCGACATCCAGGATGCCGTGGTCTCGGCCTGGCCGGCGTTACTGGAACAAACACACGGTCCCCAAGATCCACCAAAGCAGCCGCTGAAGCTTTGCCTGGCGACGACATACCAACGCCAGACGCGTTCGAGCTGATCCCGGCATCCATGCCAGGTGTCCCGGCACTCATCATAGAGTTCCCGCGAGTGTGGCAATGCCGAGATCCGCGCATAGAAATGTGGAAACAGGACCGGGTTGCTGACCACCTGGAAGAATTCATACAGCCCGCGATCGATGTCGTTATAAACCTCGACATCTGACGGGGCCTTGGCTACCAATACACTTGCGCCGCCACCGAAAGGCTCGACATAGCATTTGTGTTCCGGGATCATCGGGAGGATTTTTGCCCGGAAGCAGCCTTTGCCGCCGAACCAGGTGATGGGTGATCGTAAGGGTTTGTTTTGCATGTTGCGTTTCCTTTTTTGTTGAAATAAAAAGGCCGCGACCGTCTGCAGGGGTATATTGCCAACCAGTCTCCAACTGGGCAGCCTGCAAAGGTGGTCGCGGCCTATGTCCGCGGTCAGGGGAGCGGGCTTGCAGGCCCAGCTCTCCCTGTCCTTACCTATCTACTGATTACATGCGCGCGCGATAGGCATCACCTCCTTTGTGTTTGCGGCCCAGCGGCCATGTCCGAGATATTCGAAGCCGGCTCGACGGCCGGCTCGTCGGTGGGAGGCAAAGCGGCGAAGGATGCCCATGGCCCGGGACCGCAGGTTGGCGGAATAATGGGCCATCTCCTCGGCGGTGGCGGCCAGGTAAAAGCCGTCTGAGTCACCACAGACAGGCCATGGCCAGTAGTCCTGGGTGATCTCGAGGATCTTCCGGACCTTGGTTCCGCAATTGGCCGGCGACATCTCGGGCCATAGGCCGGCTGTCAGCGCAATCTCCGGAGCGGTGATTGCGAAGTCCGCACCGCGGTGAAGTTCGAGGACGGCCCAGATCGCGGAGAATTCGGAGGGGAGAGCGGGGACGGAAGAGACGGAAGGAACGGAAGGGGAAATACGGGGCTGCTGCACCGGCGCTGCAGGCGCCTGGCAGGGGTGTTGCTCGGCCCATGTAAAGAGATCTTCAGGCACCTTCCCGGGCAATCCTTTTTTCGGGTGGGACAAAGGAGCATTTCAACGCGGCGAAAACGGCGGTTTCATCGAATGTCTGAACAAGGGTTTTGTCGGGGCGGTATAAGCAGTTTTCCTGGCAGTAACCACCGTCGCTGATCTTTTTCCAGTAGCCGAGTGCGCGCTTGACGAAATCCGCGGACCCGGTCCGGATGAAAAACAACATGCCCCACTGCTCGTTGCGAGCGGTCTCGAATAGATCGACCTTTACCGGGCCGGCGGCTGTCTCCATGACGACATGGATGTATTTTTCGCCGGACTTGATGACGACGGCCGCCATGGATTTGAGGGCATCGCGCAGACGGGCGTCATTGGTCAGCGCGCAAACCTCGACGTCGCCACATGTCGCTTTGCGGCGCCGGATGGAACCGGCTAACTCCGCTCGACCGGTGGCCATAGACCGCAGATCGGACAGGAGTTTCTCGGCGATCGGTGCGATCTCCGCAAGCGGCCAGTCGCGATCAGCGTTTTTGATCAGGTCGATCTGATTGAACATGGTCTCGGCGTCGGGGGCGAGTTGATACTTGCCGTCCGGATCCGGCCCGACCAGGTTTCCGGACAGGATCAGGCCGCGGATGGCGCAATCCTTTGCGGATTCCGCAAGTTCCGGAGTCGGAGCGGGAGCCGGGCAACTCCGCAGAATATCGACAACCGACGCGCCGCCCCGGGCGCGGATGAATGCCAGAATATCGAGCTGGAGAACGGAGAATAAGTCGTTGATGTCCATTATGACCTTGTTGACCCTATTGACTCGGTGGACAGGGTTGACAGGACGGCGGAGACTTTGGCCCAATATTTGCGGGTGGCGTACTTGGTCCAGCCGGTGGGTCCGCCGTTCCAGATCCTGGCGAGGTCCTGGTCGGTGAGGGTCTTGCCCTGGGTGGCGAGGTAATACTGCTGCCAGTGGGTCAGGTACAGGCGGCAGATCTCCCGGGCCTTGGCCGGATCCAAGGCGTCGCGATGGGTGAATGCCTTTTTATAAAAGCGGTTCACGTCCTGGACGACGGCCTCGTGGATCTGGAGGCAGCCGAGGGCTTTCCCGCTGTCGCCGACAGCAGACGGATCGCCGCCGGATTCAACCAGGATTAGAGCTTCGATCAAGACCGCGAGGTTCATTTGATTTCCTTTTAAAATGGAAGTGAAAAATCAGGAGAAGCCATACAGGATCCGGCGCCCATGCAGGCGGGAGCGGGGGCGGATTGCGGATTGCGGATTTGGGATTGCGGAATGGAAGGGACGGAAGGAACGGAAGGGACGGAAGATGCCGAGCCGGCGCTCGGCGATCCCAGGGAATGCGGGTCGCCGATGACGGCGCGGTGGTTGGCGGCCGGGGCGACGGCATAGTGCAGCCGATCTTTAAGAGCCTCGGTCAGGATATGGGCCTGCCAGGCTTTGAGATTCCAGATATCACGGACGTGATAGCCGCAGGCCTTGCCGGCGATCGCCGCGAGATACTTGTCGGTCCGATCCGCCTCCGGCAGGTGTGGTTTCAGCTCGTCCCACAGCTCCCAAACCTTATGCATCTGGCGGGAATTGGCCGCGCCATCGGTCGGCAACCGGGTCCGCCAGTAATGCAGCTTGACGCCCGCCGGCGCCGGGACAAAGCCTTCCTCGACGCGCCAGGCGAGCTTCGCCTCGATCGAGGCCATCACCCGGTCAAAGTGGAAATTGGTCAGGCCGGCATCCTTTGATGATCGGCAGCCTGCGATCTCCGCAAGGATGGCGCGATATTCGCAATCCGGCAGCTTTGCCATCCGGCGGTAAGTCTGCACCGTAATGATTTGGCGTTTGGTCCAGGCCATGATCATGTCCCTCCTGCCGGCGCCCGGCGATTCCAGGCGGCAATGTCAGCTCCAGAACGTGGGTGACTGGAGGTTTGACGCGGTAATCCTCAATTGTGATTTTTATGTCCATTTCCGTGCACGATCCGCTCATTAATTGTTGGCCTCTACCTCGTTGCCCCACACCGTCCAGTTCAAGCGCGGCCTCCTCGCGAAAAGCTCCAAGTACGGCCCAGGCGACACGGTTTCCACCATGTCCTGAAACGCCTCCGGCTTCGCGCTGTGCCTGCCACGGCTCCACTGGAACACCGTCCCGATGTGCCGCCGCAGGTACTTGAGCGTGCCGCGCCGTGCGAAGATGCAGAACTCGGCAGACGGAACAAACGTCCCGCCCTGCACTCCCTTCGGCGGTTTGCTCCACACCAGCAACGCGCCTTGCTTGAATCCCCACGCATCCAGAACCGAGTAGGAATCCCGCAGGAATCGTTGCGTTGTCCATAGGTACAAGTGACAGCCATCTGCCGCAACGTCACGAACAGGCAATGCGGATATTTCCGAAACTGTCATCAGAGGATACGGCATCGGCGCTTGCCTCATTGGAGGATGCCCCGGCCCTTGCGTTCCTATCCACTTGGCAGGAATATCCCACGGCGGGTCGGCGACGATGCACCGGAAAGACCCGGAAGGCCAACCAAGAGGTGCAGCCGATTCGCTACCGCTCACGGCTGACCTCCGGCGTTGGCAAACTCGATATGCGTACACTCTGCCGCAACCGCTTCCGTCAGTCGCGGCCCAGTCCACAGGTGCCGCGTATGCCGCAGATTCACCACGTCGCATTGCGCTGGGTACACTTCCACGGCCACGCGGTCGCCCCATACGGCGCACTTCACCGCTTGCAGTTCTTCCCACGTCAACCGCCGGCCGTCCTTGCGCCATATCGCCAGCCGATCCGCGTACACGCGGACGTTGTGCTCTCCGACCGTGCGCGTTTCGAGCAGTCCAACCGCCGCCTTGTCGCGCCATGAAGAATTGCCAACCATCGGCGTCACCGTACAGGCCCTCCGCTGGCGCTCCGGTCCTGCCGGTGCGCCGTGTCGTTCGGCTTATATTCACGCACTGTCACCAGTCCGCGCCAGGTGCGCCGGTACATGACAGCACCGGCCCACGGCAGTTGTCTCGTCGCCTCGTCGAAGAACGACTCCGCGCCTTTGCGCGTGAAGTACGGGATCGCCGGGGAATGTTGCGATGTCGGCCCGACCGCGTACCGGTAGAACGGCATGAAGGCCGCCACCCGGACGAAGGCCGAACCACCGGGTCCAGAACTACAAAGACCCGCGCCGCAATCTCCGCATATGCCGTTTTCGCTTACGGTGTGGCGTTTACACTTCGGACAATCCATGTGATCCTCCTGCGGGTCTTTGAGTCTGACCCTTGATTTCGGCTTACTCGCTTCCGTCTCCAGCACGGCGATCCACTCAAACAAGGCGCACAGCTTCTTGTGCCAGTGTTCGTCCATGCACCCAATCGGGCACGGCCCAGTCTTGTCCGTCCACCCGAAGAACCACTTGCCGATGACCATTGCGCGGTCAATCTCTGCTTCCGTAGGTTCACGCTTGGCGCACATCGTCGCCGCTTCTTCCTCGCGCTTCTTGGCCCAGCGATCATACAGCCGAACCAGAAAGTCGAGGTTATCTCCATTCGCTGCGCTCATTCCGAAACCTCACTTTCGGCGTTGTGTCTTTTGTTAGTCATGGTGCGGACTCCGCATTTCAGATTTGAGATTTCAGAAAAACCCCGGATCCTACTTGGGGGAGGAACCGTTCGGCCTCCGGGGCAGGCGGATTGTTTATGCTGCGGCCGACTTTCCCTGCTCGGTCACCTCGACCTGATCCGTCAGGCTGCTGTCAACCGAGAACTTCACAACATCACCCTTCAGTACCCGGCAGCCGGGGAAGGTTTCGCCGGCTTCGATCCTGGCCACCACCTTTGATTTAAGGATCGTCCTGGTAACTTTGAAACAGTCGTCATAACCGCGGTCCAGCAGCCTCTGGATCAGCGACTCCTCATTATCGATCTGGAGTTCCGACTCGGTCTCCAGGCCATACCGGCCCCAGTTCGTTTTCCGCTTGCGCGGCTTCTGGAACAAGTCGCGGAAGGCAAGGACAAACTGGCCGATGATGCCCTTGGCCCAGTCGATCAGCTTCTGGTCCTCGGCATTTTCCTCGGCCAGGATGCTTTTGATCTTGGCGATCCGGTCTTCGACGACACCGTTGCGCCGCCAGATCCGGATCTGCGCCCGGGCCAGTTTTTCAAAAGTCGTGTCAGACTCTTCCACGGTCATTTTACGGGTGTCGATAATTCGTTCGGGCATGATCTTTTCTCCTTATATATTGACATGATTGACCGGATTGACCCTGCTCCTGTCGGAGCAAGGGCCTTCGGCGAACTACTAATCCTTCTCGATGGTTAAAAGCTTGGCGCCGGCCGCCACAGTCTGCATTAAAATCTCTGCGGAAAGCGGCTTTTTGAGTTCCAGCGCCACCTGCGCGGCACGATCAAGCTGCCGCAGCAGTTCGCGGCAGCCTCGGGTACTGGAGTGTGCCACCTGCCGGGCGGCATTGACCAGATCCGGATCCGGATCGTCCACATAGCCGCCCAGCAGTTCGGCCACTTCGCGGCGGCTGAACTGGCGCGGAATCCGCAGATGCAGTTCGATCCGGCCCAGGAGCTGATCGAACCACTGACTGTATTTTCCACCCTGGAGAATGCCCTCGAACCCGTCCGTGGCGCACATGACCACTCCGCAGCCGGTTCGGTCGTGCAGGCCGCGGACGAACTCAATCGACTGCAGGCTGGCCGATTTCCCGCTGGGATAGAGGTGGGCAAACTCGTCGAGCACCAGGACATTGCGCTCATCAAGACTGTTTTCAATCGCCTGGACCAGGGCGGCATTGTTCCGATTCGGGCTGATCGACAGTGCCCTGGCCATGGCTTCGAGGAATCCGCGGAACCCGCCGGTCTCCGGGCAGTAGACATAAACCGCCCGGCCATGATTGTTCCGGTGCCGCCACTCATCGAGAGTCCAGGTCTTCGACCGCCCGGTTGGGCCGCTGATCATGACCATAAATGATCGGTTTAGGGCGGCGTCGCAGACCGCCATGATCTTCTGCGTCACGCAGGTTTCGATAAACCGCTTGCGGAGTGCGGACTCCGCCCGCCGGCGGAAGCGGCGAATCTTTTCCATCACCTGGCCGATGTCGGCCGCATACTTGCCGAGCCAGCAGCGCCAGATCGTGGTCCAGTCGATCTTCAGCGCCTCGACCAGCCGGCTGCGGCTGCCGCCGAACTCATCCGTGACGTAGCCATGCAGCCAGAGCAGGTCGGCCTGGTCCTCCTTGCTGTAGCCGGCAATGCCGGCTATGACCTCCGCCCGGGTCAGGTTGATCCCGTCGCCGCGCCTGACATGACTGCTCTGAGGATTGATGCCCGTGTCGCTCATTCTATAACTCCATTCCGGCCAGCGCATCCTTGAGTTGGTCCGCCTCGATGCCTGCGCCGGCAGAATCCGGCACCGTTGCGGTTTTTTCACTTGAGCCAAAGAGCACTTTTTCCATAGCCTCCTTGACCTCGACCGAAATAGGAGCGGACTCCGCGGCGGCCGCCGGCAAACGGCCAGGGGAGGATCGGGCAGGTTCCGCGGAGTCCGCTTTGGGGGTAAGCTGCAGTTTTGGCGTTCCTTCCGGAGCCGCCTGCGCCAGCCATAGCCTGGCCTTGGCCGGCTCAAGATTTTTACGGCCGAGAAATTCCTGGCTCAGATCCCGCAGCCACGGCCGCATGGCATTGGCCTCGCGGGTGAGGACTCGCAGCGTGTCGTAATCCTCGTCTGTATTGCACAGTGCCGATGCCATGCCCTTGCGCCGCAGCGGGCACAGCAGTTTCCCGTCCATGGTAAAGGCGACCAGGCCGAACGTTTCCTTCGTCAGCCGGTCAATTTTCAGCAGCAGCTTATTCTCCGACGCCACCAGCGGCCACAGCTCGCGGCCACTGAACCGGCCGCCTTCTACCGCCAGCCATTCACCGCCGAAGCGGACCACGCCGCCGCCATAGACCGTGTGACTCTTCGGCACCGGCAGCAGCATCGCAAACCAGAGCTGTTCAGGGGTAAGCGCTTCCCGCAGTTTAGTCCGCAGACTCCACATCTCCTCCGGAGTCCGGCCTTCGCTGACCCGTGAATTTTTACCGGCCGTCTTGTGATAAACCTCCTCCATCCAGAACCGCAGCATCTGTTCAAACTCTTCCACGGTCGGCAATATTTCCGGGTGATCCTCGTAATACTTCGATCCCTCCGGCCGCTCCTGTGGATTGCTGCCGCGGTAGCTGCCCCAGAGCTTGGAAAATTCCTTTGAAAATCGGACAAATGCCCGCTCGATCAGCTTCGAGCGCGCCCGGTATGGCAGCGCCGTCCGCACCCGGATCCCGAGTTCCCGGCAAATACTGTGCTCCGACCCGTCCGGCATGACGATCGGCGTCGTAAAACCGAGCTTCTGAAAATCCTTGCCATTGTCGAAATAGAACTCCAGCGACGGCGTCATGCCATTGAACTGGATCGCGTCGAGGATCGCGTCCTGAATGCTGAGGTTCGAGACATGTTCGTCCCCCAGGATCCGCAGCCCGATAAATCGCCCGCTCTTGCCGTCCATGATCGCGGCCGCCGACGGCCGCGTCGCCCGCCAGCCGCTCTTCGCATCGGCACACGGCACCCGGACCAGGGCATCAAATGTATGATTATCCCCGAACCAGACCTGGTTCACCGGAACATCCGTCCAGTCCCGTGTGACATGGGCCAGCAATCGGTTCTGCGTAAATTCGGCTCCCTCGCGCCGGCACAGCAGCCACACTTTCGGCACACGCTTTTCCAGGTAGTACGACACCTGGCCGAGCGTGGGAATGTCGTCATGACTGCGCCCGTCCCGGCGTGCGGCAAAAACACAGAGCCGATAGGCAATACTCAGATCGAAATCGTTTTTGTGCGCATACATCCGGATCAGACCGTTGACAAATTCTCGGTAGGTCGGGAACTGTTCGATGTCCATCTTCCGGCCGCCGCGGTAGTTATCGATCAGCACCTGGGTATTGGCAAAGTCCAGTTTGCCGGACGGCGTTTTTCCAATCTTTTTTTTCCAGCCGCGGAAATTGTGATAACTCAGTTTCCCGGCCAGAAGGTCATAGAGATCCGCATTCGTTTCGCCTTCCACCAGGACCGCATTCTCCTCCGAAATCCCATGATCCTTCGCCAGCAGCACCACCGCCCGGACAAACGCCATTCTCTGGGCCGCCTTGCCCCGGCTTTTTGCCGGCGCCATAGCCGGCGTGGCATGCTCTGCCTGCATGGCAACGGAAACCGGAGTGCAACATTGTTGCACTGGCATCAGCGCCTCGGCTGCTGGCGCGATCGTCATCGCGTTGCCGATCACGGGAAGGTTAGTTGTAAGACAGAGCGCCACGGTCAAGCCTCCTGGGGCTGATGTTTGCCGAGTTCGTCAACCAGATCCGTCGCCAGCTTCAGTGTGGAATCAAACTGCGCCCTGGAAAGCGCCGCGCCGCCGCATTCCAGGTGCAGCAGCGCCAGATTGATGGCCGTAAAGCCGGCCCGGAACGCCGCCATCGGATCGGTATCCTGGGACGCCTTATTCATATCCGTCTGCGACGCCGACAGCGACACCAGGGTCTTGATGGCAGCCTGCGGATTCTTCGTGCCCTTCGTGCCCTTCGTGGTGTCATTCGCCCTGTTGGCCTTTGCCTCCGCAATCGCGTCTTCAGCGGCTTCGATCTCCTTCGCGGTTTTGCCCGTTGCATAGCATTTCGCCAGCGTCTTGATTGAATTACGGTCCATGGTTTCAGGCTTCGGATGTTTTTTGAGGAACACCGGCATCAGGTGATCCGGTATTTGGGATAAGTATTCGAGGTTCTGGACACCCGTCCCAAGCAGTCCTTTAACCTGTTCCGGATGCAAAGTGCGGCATTGCCGCACTAACAATTTCGCGACTTTGACACAGGTAAAACAGAAGCGCCGTTTATATCCGAACCGTTCCTCCATGACCTTTTCCCAGGCCTTGGCGTTATCTTTATAATAGGTATCGTGCACATGCGCGACATAGATAACCACTTCCAGGGCCAGCCGCCGCCCGGCCAATTCCGCCTCGCCGATCGCCGCCATCACCCCGTCCAGCGTAGACGGGATCGAGAACTGCAGACCGCCGAACGAAAAAACCGCCGGCTCCTGATCCCGGTCGATATCCGTCGATTGCCCTCGATTGCCCTCGATGGCTGCCGATGTCTTGCCCGTTTCCGCCGGCTCCGACGGCGCGTCGCCCTCCACCACGAGCTGATATTCCCGATCGGGCAGGTTCACCAGGTGCCACTTTTTACCCTTCAGGATCGTGGACTTGACAAACTTCTCGGCCACGGCCTCGGCCGCCTGTTTCGCGCCCATGGTGCAGGTTGCAATGCACTTCGTGCCCATCACCCGCGCCCGATGTGTATCACAGCCTTCAGGACTCGTAATCGCGATGATGATTTCGCCAGCCATAGTCAACCCCTCGCCAGTTGTGCTTCCAGATCCCCGATCCGTTTCCACAGCGACTGGATCTGCCCGTGGGCCTGCTCCAGCGCCCGCAGCGGCACCAGCGGGTAGCGGCGGGCCGGTGGCGCGTCCGTCATGGGTTTATCGAGGGCCGTCGATGGCCGCCGATTGCTCTCGATGGCTGCCGATGTCTTCGCCACCCCAGCCGCTTGCGCCTGCCGCAGGTCCAGGCACTTTGTGCATTCCCCGCCTACCCCGGTCACGCCCGGGAAATAGTAATCGCCGCAGGTCCGGCAATTCTCATTCGCGACAACCGTTTCCCGCGGCGACGGTGACGCGGGTGATTGCGGATTGCGGATTGCGGATTGCGGAGTCTTGGCCGCGTCCGTGCCGTCCGTTTTGTCCGTGCCCGTTTTCTCCGCCTCCATCTTCCGCGCCCGCGAATTCGCCGCCCATACCTTCTTCGCTGCTTTGTCATGTTTCGCCTGACACGCCGGGCAACGCTTCTGCGACGGCGAATTCCGGACAAACTCAGTCGGACAGTCAGTGCACTCCACCGGCTTCGCCAGCCACACCAGTTTCGCCGCCTGCAATTTTGCGATCGATTCTTCCTTGGTCAATTTCATTCCAGCATCCTCCATTGTTTTCGTGACTTTCGTGTGTTTCGTAGTTAACCAGTTTTTAACCTTCTCGGAATTCCGTTTCCTGCGCGCCAATTCTTCCGCCGCCGTTGCCTCCAGCGACTTGGGTTTCTCTGTGACCTTTGCGTTCTTTGCGGTTAAAAACACCCGCTTCGATTTGCTGTAATCCTTGTGGTAGCCTGGGCATAACTGGTGCAGCGTCGGGATCGGCCTCGCCTTCGGCGTGGCCACGCCATCAACCACCAGCGGATCGGCCCAGGCCGGCGCCACATCCCGTTCCGAGCCGTCCGCGGCCCGGACCGTGATCAGGCTGCTGCTGGCCGCGACCACCTCGCCGGCAAATGCGCCGAGCGAGCCGCAGCGGCCGCTGACCCTCGCCCCGATCCTGATCTTGTCCGGTGCAAGTGCCATTATTGTTTTCCGCCCCCTTCCGGGTGACAATTACGGCAGACCAGCGGCGAGTTTTTAGTGATCGATCCGTTATTGGCATCAAGACAGAGCAGATACAGGTGCCGGGCACAGCACGGTTTGCCGCATCGCTGACAGGTTTTATCCGCCGCCTCGCCACAGACCCAGCAGCCCTTTCGCGCCATTCGCGTGTTTCGTAGTTGCATCACCGGATCACCCCTCCGACCGCCAGCAGCAGTTTCACCAGGTTCCGGCGCAGCAGCCGCCGGCGCCGATCGCGGCGTTCACGCCGCTCCTTCTTGGCCTTCCACTGCTCCACCGCCACCAGACACGCCCCCGCCGAGCCCGTCAGACTTGCATCCCAGATTGTCATTTGCCATTTCCTCCGTTTATCGCCTGCCCTCGATGGCCCTCGCGAGCCCTCGACCATTCCCGTCGATCCTACAGCCCCAGACTTTTCCGGACCTCCTGGATCCGCCGGCCCTGTTTCCGGTGGGCCTTCTCGATCTTTTTCAGCACCAGGTCAACCCGGTCCCAGGCGATGCCTTCCCGCGCTGCCGGTTTCCGCTTTGCCTTCCCTGAACCCTGAACCCCGATCCCTGAACCCTTTTTCGCCTTTGCCGCCATTTTCAAAACCTCCAGATTGTTTTTACCACGAAGCACACGAAGAGCACGAAGATTTATGATGCCAGAATTTTACCGATGGGATTGCTGTAGCCCCAGTCGCCGGGAGCTCCGAAGGCTATCTCAATCGGCTTTCCTTCGATAATTCTGGCCAGGACATTGATCAGCTCGGCATTGTCCTGTATTTCCGCCCGATTTTGATCAAATTCCGACGCATTGTCATTCATGATTGACGCCCGTTCCCGCAGGAATATTGCCATTGTTTTTTTATCCATCTTTCCTCACCCTCCAGTTTCGTGTGTTTCGCGTGTTTCGTGGTTAATGACCAAAGATTAAAGAGCCCAAGGCTATACCAATAAACAAAGATGCAATCATCAGGATAAAACCAACAAAGAGCACATCATGATTGGGCTTTAGGTATTCCTCATTTTCCGTTACTGGTGGCAATGGTTCATCCCATTGTTTATCATAATGAAAATCTCGTTTTTTATTCATCTTGCCTCACCCTCCAATTATCGTTTCAACCTTCGTGCTCTTCGTGCCCTTCGTGGTGAACCATTCATTTCTTACAGCTCCACGGCGCGTGCTCCTGTTCCCGCGACCGCGGTCACATTCCTCAACGCGCCGGGCCTGCGCCGCAGGCCTCAACCGGTGCCCCGGCCTTGTTTGCCGGAATGAATTTCTGACAGATGCGCAGGCCGTTACGCCAGTAGGCATGATTATCAGTTTCGGTGTGAAGTTTATATTTATTCCCGCACACCGCGCACAGGTCATCGGCCAGATAGCTGACAGACGGCGTGGGCGTCGGCCTCTCCCCATCCGCCAACGGCAGCTCGGGCTGGACACTGGCCTCAAGCTCCTTCCGCCACTTGGCGATCTCCAGGGCGATATCCTCCAGCGCATCCGCCATCAGATCGTGGATCTTTTCCAGCGCTTCGATCTTCCGAGTGATTTTTTCCACGTGCTCGATCATTTTCCGCTTTCCTCCTTGTTCCACAACTCCCGATGATTCAACCCGGCCGCCCGGGACAACGCCTTGGCCACGGCCGCGTTCGTACGCGTACCGTGCGCGACATAAGAAACAAAGGCGCGTGACTTCCGTACCCGCCTTGCGACTTCCGCAAACGAGGACTTCCGGAACTTCAGCGCCTGCCAGATCACCATGAAGCGATAGTGGCAGGCGTCTTTTTTTAAGGTCTTACTTGACATTTCCGATGCCCTGTGTTAATTTCTCTCTCGTTAACATGTAAACTGGTTACAAGTAAATTACGTCATTAGTTAAGACTTTGCAAATGGATAATGAAAAAAAAAGTTGACGGGCTTAAATTAAGGCGTATCCGGGAGGAAGCCGGCCTTACCCGTGACCAGTTTGCCAGCCGGATCGGCGTGAGCACCACCACTCTCAAGCAGGTCGAGCTTGGCTATCAGTATCTGGGCAAGGCGGCCTGGGTCCACGTGCGGCAGATCGCAGCGGGCAGCAGAGGCGAAGTGCATGACGGCGGGACTGAATACGGTACATCTTCGAAGAGCCCGGATCTGGATAAAATCATAAAGGCCATGCTTGATCCCGAGCAGCAGGAAAATGCCCGGATCATTTCCGAGCGGCTGAAAATACCGATCGAACGTGCCTGGGGAATTGTATTAAGGGAAAATGGAAAGGGATAATCAAATGAAAAAACAATCTGCAATCATAGCCGTATGCCTGATCGCGGCGATGACGGCATTCGCGGCGGCAAATAAGGGTATCGAGCATATCGGAAAATTGTCAAACCATAAAAATGCACAGCAAAATCCGGTACGGCTCAAAGACACTGACCGGATAACCACGCTGGCGTCATTCCGTCCACCAGTCGAGATCACGATCGTCGCCAAGACCGATTCGACCAATCTTATCATGGCCTATGCCGCCGATGATGTCACGTTCAACTGGGACCAGAATCCGTCAAAACTATGCGTCCACGGTGGCCCGGCGAATTGGAAACGGGTTGGGAATAAGGGCAATATCCCGACGAAGCGATATATAACAATAAAATGGATTGTCTTAAATGGTCGCCAGGAAATATGGGTTGGCAACGATCTGCGTTTTTCGCATGACGGCGATTACTCGAAAATCGATAAGCCTGTATCTGTTTTCTGCAATAATTCAGAAGTCACGGTCAAGTCCATCCAGGTCCGGGATCTGACTGAAGAGCTGGCGGGGAAGTAACCATGCTGCCTCTGATATTTCTCCTTCTGATTATCGGCATCACCTATCTCATCATCCGCATGCTTTGCCGGGATGCGATCCAGGCTGCCACCCTGGCTAAAAAGGCGTCTGACAAGATGGGGCCGGTATCCTGGTGGATCGGCCTGATCATCCTCCTCGCCTGCGTCGGCGCCTGGCTCTACCTCGACAAGGTCGTTTATAGGTAGACGGATCCGGAGGCCTGTCGCCCGCCAGCCTGTTACCGCCCCGGCCACTCCTGGCCGGGGTTTTTGTTGCCTATAAAAATAATTTTATAATACCGCTTGATAAGTCTTTAATAAAGCCTTATAATCCCGTTATCATGCAATTTGTGATAACGGGAGCTTAGACAAAGCAAGTGGGCGCAAGAAAGCTAACTCCGAACGAGCAACTGGTAAGTGCGGTCAGGATCGCGTTGCTGCGCTATGACATCCACCGCGAACACCAGGCTGAAGCCCGATCCGCCCTCGACGCTGCCATGTTGATCCAGTATCCCGGCCAGACCATTCCCGCCCCGTCCACCCCGTCAGTTCCATCCGTATCCGGGGCCGGAGGTGACAAATGAAACACCCCGCCGCCAAGATCATCACGCTCGAAGCCGCCTGTTTCTGGCGCGACGCCCTGCGCCGCGATAGCAAAACCCTGGCCGTCACCAATGGCTGCTTCGACATCCTCCATGCCGGCCATCTGCAACTGCTCTGCAGCGCCCGTGCTTCAGCCGATGCGCTCCTGGTCCTGGTCAACAGCGATGCGTCAATACGGTCACTCAAAGGTCAATCTCGTCCGATTATCCACGAACAGGACCGGGCATTGCTTCTTGCCGGCCTGAGCTGCGTCTCGGCCGTCGTTGTCTTCGAGAATACCCGCTGCGCCGCGGAATTGGCCGCGCTGGCGCCGGATGTCTACATCAAGTCCGAGGAATACCGCGGCAGTCTGGATCCGACCGAGGCCGAGGCCCTGGCCGCCGCCGGCAGCCAGATCGTTTATGTGCCCGTCGCCGACGGGATCTCCACCAGCAAAATCATCGAGAAAATCTTCGCGACCGGGACCGTGCCTTCCAATATTCACACGACCACGGGGAGTTCGGTACAACCTCCGGACCACTCCACTGGAGCGCAACGCTCCTGTCCCCGTTCCGGCGCGAATCCTTCAACCGCAGAGAAGGCAGGGGGCGATTTCGCCGCCCCCCGCACCCCCGGCGACTGCCGGCGGGCAGGTGCATATGGCGCCATGGCCTCGACGCCGGATACGGCATCGGCCACGGCGCCGGCTGACGGCGCAAGCGCTGCCGGCGAACAGCCGCCAGCGGTTGCGCCCATGTTAAACGTGCCTGTGGCACCTCGCGAAGGGGTTTCATGGGAAACGGCGAGTGCCGTTGCCCCTGCTGCTTCCGGGAGGGCTGCTGCATGAACACCCTCGAACAGGCTGCCATCACCAACCGGATCCAGATCGGCGACATCCTGCTGTTCAGGAACGGCGAACGCGGCTGGCTGAATTTTTCCATACGCAAGCTCCAGGAGCGGATGCTGCTCGACCTCAATCCCGACCTGAAGAACAGCCCGGTCTATCAGAAACTGGTCAAAGAAGCCAGCGTCTACACCCATTCCGCCCAGGTCATTGGCATGCTGACCTTTGGCGAGCAGTACGCGCCGCACGCCCGGATGCGCTTTTTCAGTGACATCCCCGCCGGCACCCAGGTCATGGTGCAAAGACTGCCGTTGTCCGATCCCGGCAACCTGGTGCCCGTCATCGATCACTGGCGCGACGTCATTGCCCGCAAAGACAAATATCCCGCCCGCGAGCTGGTCTACTACTGGCTCAAGTGGGGCAGCAAGCTCGCTTTCAGCCGCAAATTCGCCAACGTCTTCCGCGACCGTAAAAACAACGTCTGCAGCGGCGAGGTTGTGCATGCCAGCCAGCAGGGCGGCAACTGGTTTGTCGGCGAAAAGCCCGAAGCCTGGTATCCGGCCCGGCTTGCCATTGACGGCAAAAGGCTGCATTCGATCGGCGTTTTCACCGTTTAGTAAAAACTCGACAGGAATCGTCGGATTCGACAGAAATCGAAAGGAATCGAAACATGAAAAACGGTCACATCACGGGTTACCCCGCCTTCCTGCTTCTGGTGTTACTGCTGGCGGTCATTATTGCCTCCACCACAAGCGGCTGCCGCACCGGCCAGCTCTGCAAGATCGACAACAAAGGCACCCTGTACTACACCCAAACCACCACCCAAAGCCCGACCGTCAACAGCAAAGAGACCCCGTTTGACCTGTTTCGCGGCCTGGGCCAGGGCAGTGCGGTCTCCGCCGCGCCCGGCGGTACCGCCACCCAGAGCGGCTCACAGACCCAGGATAATGCCGGCACCCAAAAACAAAAAGATTTAACCACAGAGAGCACAGAGAGCACAGAGCCTGGAGGGCGACAGGCCCCGGCGCAATCCGCAATCGCTTTGCCGCAGAGCGCCAACAGCGCCTCACCAACGGGCCTCACGCCGGCCGAACCGATCGTCCCGGCAGCGACCCCTGCGGCATCCTCCGTCAAGTAAAAGGTCTCGAAAGGTCTCGCGAGGA
>Ga0172375_10006357_pt1 | contig 16650 bp, 15 predicted proteins | sample LakKiv1m_FD_114537 | JGI IMG/M metagenome (GOLD analysis project Ga0172375, IMG submission 114537) | Freshwater microbial communities from Kabuno Bay, South-Kivu, Congo - kab_092012_11.1m | ecosystem: Environmental > Aquatic > Freshwater > Lake | place: Democratic Republic of the Congo...
AAAAAATTTATTAGAAAACAAAACAGAAGATTAGTAGACTTTTATTCTTATAGAAAAATAAGAAAATTCAATTGGTCCAAATCAAACAACATCTGCATTCCAAAATTTATTATTTATACGCTTTTAATTTTTCCAAGTATTTTTGATAGTATTAAAGGCTTCATTAAAAAACCAGATCTAGCTTGGTTTTTCCATCCTTTAGCTTGTTTACTGACGTTTGTGATATACGTTAATATCAGTTTAAAAAAAATATTAAAGATTCAAAAAGCAATAGATAGGTCTAACTGGCATCAATAATATGAAAAACATTTTTTACAAAGATGGTTACATCAAATTTAACCATAATCAAAGCTCCCCTCATTCAATAATTTTTAATAACATCAAATCTAACTCTAAAGTACTTGACATTGGTTGTAATGGTGGACTTTTAGGTAAACAATTACTTAAAAAAAATGTAATTTGTGATGGTATAGACAATAATAAGAAACTTTTAAATATTGCTAAAAAATATTATAGAAATGTCTTTCAAATAGATCTATCCACAGATTTTAAATTTAATCAAAACAAATATGATTATATTGTAATGTCAGACATTCTTGAACACTTACCCAAGCCCGACATTATATTACAAAAGTTTAGAAAAAATCTTAAAAAGACCGGTTTTTTGATTACTTCAATCCCCAATATTGGCCGATTTGAATTGAGACTAAAACATTTATTTGGAAATTTTGAATACAAACCTGGTATTATGAGTCAAGACCATTTAAGGTTTTTTACAAAAAAAAGTGCTTTTAAATTGATTACTAATGCTGATTACAAAATAGTCAAAATTATCCCAACAGGTTTAGGATATAACTTTAATTATATGACCGAACTTACAGCCTTTCAATTTATTTTTATTGCAACATTATGAAAAATATATATATTACAGGTGGCGCTGGCTGTATAGGAACAGCCTTATCCAAAAAATTATATCAAAATAAAAATTACCAAATTTATATTATTGATAATTTAAGTAGAGGTATAGAATCTCAACACAACCTTTCCATTCTGCTCAAATCATGTCCAAATATTATTTTTTATAAACAAAATATTCTAAGCTATTCTGGCCTAAAAAAAATAATGAAAAACCCTTATGTTGTTTTTCATTTAGCTGCCCTTCCAAGTCATAGACTCTCCTTAAAAAAACCTCTCTCTTATGCTAAAACCGATTTGCTAGGTACTATCAATATCTTAGAGATTCTAAGACTTTCATCAGATAAAGCCAAAATTATTTTTGCATCATCTAATAAAGTATACGGTAAGCAAAATCCACCATTTGTTGAAAGTAGTCAAACCGACCCACAAGGACCATATGGCTTAGCCAAACTTCAATCAGAACAATGGTTACAACTTTACCATCAATATTATGGAATAAACGCAATTGTGGCCAGACTTTTTCATGTAACCGGACCTAGAACCCAACCAGATAGAGAAATCTCAATTTTTTCTCAGAAAATCTTAAAAGATAAAACTATTAATGTTCACGGTATTTATAAAAACAATAAATTTATATCCTGTTCAGCTGGCTATACCAATGTTTACGATGTGGCTGATGGACTAATTTTATTGATGGAAAAAGCCAATGGCTTTGATATCTATAATATTGGCTCTAAAAAGGAAACTTCTGTGCTAGATCTTGCCAAGTATATTGCCAAATCTTTATCAAAAAAAGCAGATATTAAATTAGTCCAAATGCTTGATCACGAATCATTAAGACATAGCGCCGATAATACTAAAATTAAAAAAATAGGTTGGGTTCAAAAATATACAGTCAAAGATTCTCTTGATCAATTTCTAAAATGGCAAAAACACCTTCCGTTCAAGAGAAAAATTCACTATAAATGACATTAAATATACAAGGTATTTTAATAATTACTCCATTCTTTCATCCAAATATTGGTGGTGTAGAAACCCACTTAACTGATTTAGTAGATGAGTTGTCTAAAAAAAATCATGTTTATGTTCACACCTATTCTCCAATCACTACTTCTCAAGTATCATGGAAAAAGGTAGAAAAACATCCTAATTTAGAAATTTTTAGGCACTTTCTGTTTGGTAAAAATCTTTTTCATGTTCTCGAAAAATATCCCATTCTTCAATTTTTATATCTTACACCCAATTTATTTTTACATACTTTTATCTGGATGGCTAAACACCATAAAAAAATATCTGTTATCCATAGTCATGGTTTTAATGCTGCTTTTATTGGTCATATACTGTCAAAAATATATAATAAAAAGCACATTATTAGCACCCACGCTATCTATGACTACCTTAAACCATCACACTTTCTACTCAGACTGATTAACCAATCATACATTACTCTGACTTTATCAAAGGCTTCTCAAAAACAATTAATTAACTGGGGGGTCAATTCAAATAAATTGTCAGTTTATAGATATTGGATAAATTTAAATCTTTTCAAAGTCACTCAAGCCAAAAACAAACAATTTACCGTTTTGTTTGTTGGTCGCCTAATAACTAAAAAAGGTATTAAACTTTTAATAAAAACTGCTAAAAAAATGCCATATATCGATTTTAATTTTATTGGCACAGGACCATTGGAAAAATATTTGAAAAACCATTCCATAAAATTCAAAAATATTAATTTTTTAGGAAAAATTGACAATAAGCTGCTACCTCAATACTATTCTCAATCTCACCTTCTTTGCGTTCCGTCCTTGTATCAAGAAGGATTTGGCAGAGTAGTCATGGAATCTGTTGCTTGTGGTACGCCGGTTCTTGCCTCTAATTTGGGTGGGTTATCAGAAGCACTCAACGATACAGTCTCCATCCTGACTAAACCAACCTCTAAAAATCTTTTCATTTCAATTAACAGGCTTTATAAAAATAAAGATTTATATAGTAAACTGTCTAAACATTGTCGTTCATATGCTCTTACTAATTTTAGTAACAAAAATATACTTTCAATAATTAAATACTATTAATGAGTTATTACAACAAATACTGGCAAAAAAAATTGAAGGCCAAATCTCAATATTTACCTCCAAATTGGACAGATAATCAATTTAATTACATTTATAAAAACTTATTTTTCTACTTAGGTGAAAATATCCTTGACATTGGTTGTGGACAAGGTGAATTTTTAAGTTTACTTAACAAAAGGCGTAAAAATAAAAAATTGACTGGTATTGATATTTCTTCAGTTGCTATTAGTAAAGCCAAACACAATTTTAAAAATATTAAATTTTATAAATCATCTTCTTCAAAAACTCCATTTGCCAATAATTCTTTTGACACAATATTACTTATTGAAGTCATAGAGCATTTAGTTGATACAGACTCAACTTTACAGGAAATAAAACGTATTCTAAAACCAGATGGATATCTTATGATTACAACCACAGATTTCAATTTACTAAAAAAAATTTTGATTTCTACCTTTGTTTGGGATAAATATTTTTATCCAAATAATCCTCACATCCGGTTTTTTACTAAAAAAACATTAAAAGATTTATGTCAAAATCATCACTTTTCTCCTATCAAGCACCTCTGGAATGGTCATTATTTTCATATTATGCCCAAAGGTCAAATAGCCATTTTTCAAAACAAAAAAAATGTCAAATAATAAACATCTGGTTTTATCCATAATGCCATATCACAATTCAACAGCTGCTTTATTTGAAAATGGTTTATGTATCGAGTATCACCACGAAGAACGCTTTACCAACCAAAAAAATTACTATGGCTTCCCCAGCAAGACTCTCAATTATCTATCCAAAAAATATGATTTTACAAATATTGAAGCTGTTACCATACCCTCAACCATTTTAACTTGGTTTGATCCTCCTTCAGAAAACGCAGATATCAGATCGATAGATCCCTTTACCTCTATCTCTCAATCTTTCTTAAGACCAATACTAGATTCAATCGAATATTACACTAGTCTTTATTTAAACCAAAAAGATATATTTTTCTTTATATATAGAAAAATAATACTAGAAAATTTTACTTCTCCAAAAGCTAAACAAAACCTGATAAACATTTTATCAAAAAAATATAAAGTGGATCCACAAAAAATTCATTTTTACGATCATCACACCTGTCATGCCCAATCTGTTGCTAATTTCTATAATCTATACAAATCTGATAAAAAAACCCTCATTTTTTCTCTGGATGGAGCAGGCGATAACTATTGTGCCAAAATTTTTATTTTAAATCCTAAAAACAAAAGACTAAAATTAATTTCAAAAACTCGATTTGATTCATCTATTGGTCTTTTGTATTCCCAGGTGACTAAATACTTGGGTATGAAACCAAGTGAACATGAATATAAAGTTATGGGTTTAGCTGCTTATAATAGCGATTGTAAATATTATCTGCCCATTTATAAAAAACTTAAAAAAATAATTTGGCTAAATACAAAAACTCTATCATTCGAATCTAAATTTAATACCAACATATCCGAGATTTTTCTTAAAAAACATTTTATTGGTCAGAGATTTGACAATATCGCTTCTGCCCTCCAACTTTTGACTCAAGAATTAATTCTTTCCTGGATAAAACACGCAGTTTCAAAAACTAAAATATCTCAGATTGCATGTACTGGTGGTGTTTTCATGAATGTTAAAGCAAATCAAACAATTGCCACAATCTCAACTGTCAAAAAAATCTATTTTATGCCCTCAAGCGGCGATGAAAGTCTTTGTCACGGGGCTGCCACATCTTACTATCTATCTAAAAAAATAAAAACTTTTTCAGATCAGTCAATGTTTAAAGGGATATCATACTCAACCTCGCAAATTGAAAATTATCTGAAAAAAAATAAATATTTTACAAAATATAAAATCACTAAAAGCAAAAACATTGAATTAACCACGGCCAAGTTGTTAGCCAATTTTAAAATTGTAGCCAGATTCACAGGTAAAGCCGAGTGGGGAGCTAGATCTCTATGTAATAGAGCTATACTTGCCAATAGTAGCGACTTATCATCATTTTATAAGGTTAATGACACTATTAAGATGCGCGATTTTTGGATGCCCTTTGCTCCAACTATTTTAGAAGACTGGGCAGATAAATATATCAAAAACTGGTCTAAAATAAAAAATAAAATTAAAGATAGTAGTCGCTTTATGATTACTGCATTTGACACTACCCCCTTAGGTCAAACACATCTTAGAGCCGCTATTCATCAAAAAGATAAAACAATTAGGCCTCAATTAGTGTTTAAAAACGAAAATCTAAATCTCAATAAACTGCTAAACTATTATCAAAAATTAACCGGTATGGGTGGACTTTTAAATACTTCTTTTAATCTTCATGGCTACCCTCTGGCTACCACCTTGGATCAAGCCTTATTTACATTCCAAAATTCAGATTTAAAATATTTAGCTCTTGAGAATTTTTTAATCGAAAAAAAGTGAACAAAATAGTATTTATCGCCAACAACAACATTGGTACCGGCCTAAGTGGGGGAGATACCATATTTTTACAGTTTCTGAAACATTGGTCAAACAAAGCTAGTATTGCCATCTTTGGTAGCCAAGAAACAAAAAATTTAATAAATAAAAATCAAATCAAAAAAATAACATTTATTAAAACTGATAATATAAACAAAAATGTGTCTCTTTCGACATTTAATCTTCTTACCCATCAAACAAAGAGAAGTTATAAAGGAATTAAGGCAATACTAGAAAATAGTAAAATAATAACTCAAGCCACCTATGTTTATTCTGTTTCTGATTTTTATCCTGACCTACTACCAGCACTTATAGCTAAAGTCATTAATCCTAAAATCAAATGGATAGCCGGCTTTTACCTATTTGCTCCCAATCCTTTTAGTAAAACATCTCCATACAACACCAATAATCAATTTTTTAAAGGCTTAATTTACTATATTTTTCAACAACCGGCCTACTTTTTAACTAAAAAATTTGCCAACATAATTTTAGTTACATCAAATCCCGATACTAAAAAATTTCCTAAAAAAACTGTAGTTGTCCAGGGAGGAGTAGATTTTGATGAAATAAAGATTATTAAACCGGTTCCGCTAAATAAAAGATTTTATGATGCAGTTTTTATGGGTCGACTTCATCCTCAAAAAGGTGTTTTAGAACTTATAGACATCTGGAAGATTGTTACTAAAAATTTATCAGATTCAAAACTAGCCATTATTGGTAACGGTCAACTTGAAAAACAAATTAGAAACAAAATCAGTAGATTAAAACTAGATAAAAATATTGACATGCTAGGTTTTTTGACAGGAATTAAAAAATATCAAGTTTTTACCAATAGTAAAATTGTAGTTCATCCAGCTACTTACGACAGTGGGGGAATGTCAGCTGCCGAAGCTATGGCCTTTGGTCTACCATTAATTTCCTATGACTTAGAAGCTTTAAAAACTTATTATCCAACAGCAGCTCTAAAAACTAAATGTTTTTCAAAGAAGCAATTTGCTAAAAACATTATAAAGTTATTATCAAATAAGCCTCTTTACAATAAATTGTCCAGTCAATCTAAAAAACTTATAAAATCTAAATGGAGCTGGCAAAAAAGAAGTCTTAAAATATACAAAGATTTATTTAGCTAAAAAAACTTCTAATCCTTCTTCCGGTACATAATCAAAATCTTTTTTGGCTTTAGCAGACATTAATTTTTGATCAACAAAGTTCTTGTTAAGAATATTGAATAAATTATTTCTACCAAAAACTATTAGACAAAACCCCTTTACTAAAAGCTTAGGTAGTCTAAAAGGCAGATAAAATTTATTGGCCAATTGATAACTTTTTTTTAAATATTTATTAACTCTTATATTAATACCTCCCAAAATATACTCACCACGAATATTCTTTTTATCTACCATTTTTACAATAGTAGAAGCTATATTATCAACACTAACTATATTAATAAACCTATTTGCTCTACCAAGTCTGGCCATCAAAAAACCACTAATTTTACCTTTCCTTATATCTTTGACATCAACTACTATACTGGGATAAATTGCCAACCAATTTTTGTAAGTACTCTTTTTAATATATTCTGTTGCCATTAATTTTGATTTACTATACCAATCCATTTCCACCTGATCTTCCAAAACAACTGTACTTGAACAATACAAAAATTTAATATTATCTTTTTGACACATTTCAAAAAGTCGTACTGTTTCCTTAAAATTTATTTTAATATACTTAGTTTCATCTCTATCTTTTAAACTACCCGTATAGGCAGCCATATGGATAAAAAAGTCTAGCTTTTCATATTTGTTAATAGTTAGGCTTTCTAAATCTGTCTTAATAATTTCTAAATTTTTATGTTTTTTATATATTTTTGTATTATTCTCCAACGCTAAAACTTTATACCCATTATTTAATAATTCATTTAAAAGTCTTTTACCAATAAAACCACTTGCTCCTGTCACTAAAACATTTTTTGTTTTATATCCACTTGTAGCCATATATTTTCTTTTTTCCAGTACTAAAAAAACAATTCCCAGCCAAAACTTTAGTAGTACATACTCTACAACAGTCTAAATTCTTATAATTATCTCTTTTCATTTTATCAAGTATTTTATATCTCTTACTATTTTTATCTATAAAATCTTTATAAACAGACCCATCTGCTATATTACCCAAATACAAATTAGCAAATTTATTACTACCAGAATACAGGGCAGGATCACAAGGGTATATGTCCCCATTAATTTTTATGGCAATCCTAAACAGCGGTTGATTACAGGGAAAGTCAATAAATCCTTTATCATTATTGGCCAAACCCGCCTGATTAACAATTTTATGAACATAGCATTTATCATTATCTTCCATTAATTTGTTCCAATTTTTAATTTCAGATTCAAAAAAAGATATGTCTTGCCCTAAATACTGTATAAAAACCTTCGTTTTGTTGTTTTTAAAGTTTCTTTTTATTTTTAAAAAGTTTTTAATATTTGAAACCACCACATCATAAGCATCAACTCCATTCATTTTTAAATAACTTTTTTTGTTAATACTGTTAAGGCTTATGCTCACCTCATCAACCTGACTCTCTAAAATATTATTTATATTTTTCTGATTTAACAAAATTCCGTTTGTCACCAATATAACCTTAATACCTTTTTTCTTTATTCTTTTTATTACTTTAAATATATTTGAATACAGTAAAGGTTCTCCTAAACCCATTGGTGTAAATACCACCTTATAACCATTATTAGTAAATATATCCATTTCACTAATAATTTTTTTTAAAACATTTTTATCAATTTCACCCACCCACAAACACTTCTTATCTACTAATCTCTGTCTAGTACACATGCAACACTTAGCATTACATTTAGTTGTAAGTTCTACACTAAATCTGATTTCCGGATTTAGTAACTGTAATCTAGAATACAACCTAAAAAGCAAGCTACTAATTATCTTTTCTTTTCTCTCTGGACTAATATATTTCCTAAGATTAAAAATCATATACAATTATAACCAATGAAAATCCTTTTTATTGAACCTTGCTATAAAAACTTTGGTGGTTATTTTCGTGCCATAAACATTGCCAAATCTATGTCTTTAAAAAATATTAAGATCGATCTATTAATACCTTCAAACAAAAGACTTTTTTTATCTATTAAAAAAGAAAAAATTAACAAGAACTTAACCTTATATGAGTTACCCAGATTTTATATAAACTTTTTTTTTCAAGGTAGACTTTTAAGAGGCTTTATAGGTCTATTTTTTAGTCTTTTAGGTAAATACGATCTGATTCACGCTTTTATGCCAATTGAGTTCGAATCGAACATACCAGCGTTTTTTTTAAAACTACTTGGTAAAAAAGTAATCATGGATTGGGATGATATGTTTGAAAATGGTCAATTTAAAAATAATTTTTTAATTCATTCTTACATCAAATTTTGTGAAAAGTTTTTTCCTAAATATATAAAAAATTACACTGTCACCACCGATACTCTAGAAAAAATAACTAAAAAAAGAGGTGCTACTAATGTCTTAACCATAATAAACGGAGTTGATTACCATCAAGTCAAAATTATTGATAAAAAATCTGCTCAAACAATTTTAAAATTAAATCCTAAATATAAATATATATTAACTTTCGGAAACACCCTATCTCCTCAAAGAGCCAAACCTCTGTTTTCTTTTATTCAAAAGTTAATCGATATTAATCACAATATTTATATCATTACCAATTTTGACCCTAACCACCTAATTAACGAATATGATTTAAATCATATTATTAACAAAGAAGCCATTAGCCACATTATTAATGTTGGATACATAACCGATTTATCAACATATTTATCAGCTGTTGATGCTACCATGCTTTTAATTCCACCAGGATTACTTGAAAAAACTAGTTTCCCCATAAGAATCGGTACATATTTATCTGCCGAATCAATAATAATTACAAATGACACAGGAACTTATGTTAATAGAATATTAAAACAATACAAATGCGCCATAATAGACAAAGATTTAGACAAACTAGCGCATCTAACTTCAAACATTTTAAATAATCCCAACAAACACATAAAATTAAAATTAAACACAAAAATTGCTAAAAAAGAATTATCTTGGAAAAATATTACTATGAGTCTTATTCATTATTATCAAAATCTATGAGTAAATCTCCTCAAGTTGTTCTACTATCTCCACCCTCAAGGTCAAACAACCACTTCAGACCACCTGTAGCCCTTTTGTACTTAGCTGGTTACTTAAATAAAAATAGAATAAGGACAAGTATTATAGATATTAATCTTTGTCAAACATTTAGGAGTAATAATTTTCAAAAAAATTTATCAAAAATTAACCTACAGACCGAAAATAAGATTATTTTACAACTAAAAAAGCAATCTCCAAATATTATTGGTATAACTTGCTATACTCCCGAATTTATGGAAGTCGTAAGTTTAGCTAAAAAAATTAGGAAGATTCATCCTAAAGCAAAAATTGTTATCGGTGGTATCCATCCTACTTTTTACCCCCAAGACTTTTTCCCTAAATACAAATCTATTTTTGATTTTTTAGTAATCGGAGAAGGGGAGTTAACCTTTTTAGAATTATGTCAAAAAATACTGTTCCAAAATACTAATTATAACTCTATTAAAGGTATTGCTTTTTATGATAGAAAAAGCTGCAAATTAATCTGTACACCTCTTCGACCGGTTGCCCATAATCTCGATTCAATATCCTACCCAGATTATAGTTTAATAGATATGAAATATTACTCCACAGCCAATCCTTATGCCATCAGAGGCTGTTTTTTTAGATCTGCCTATATACTAGCCACCCGTGGTTGCCCATCTCAGTGTACTTTTTGTGTCAGTAAAAAACTTCGCCAATATAGCGGTGGAGGGATCTACACTAGAATGCGATCAGCTAAAAGCCTGATAAACGAAATTAGTAATCTTTACCATAAATACAACATCGATAGTTTTTATTTTATTGATGATTTATTTACTATCAACAAAGATAATGTAGCCAAATTTTGTCAGCTACTTATTAAAAATAAACTAAATATCCCTTGGGCATGTTCTTCTAAAGTATCAACTTTGGATGAAAAAACCATCAAACTGATGAGTAAATCTGGCTGTGTCCAAATAGATTTTGGTGTTGAAAGAGGATCAAACCAAGCTCTAAATCAACTAAAAAAAGGTATATCCATAGAAATGATTAAAAATATTTTTAATTTATGCCATAAATACAATATTCGTACTTTTGCTAATTTTTTGGTCAACATTCCTAACGAAACTAAAAAAGATCTAAATGACATAGTCAGACTAATTGAATACATTACTCCAGATGTGATTAGTGTCAACATCTTTATCCCTTATCCTGGGACTGAGATATATGACAATATGATTTACAAATTTAAACCTCAAGAATATTTCGATCTTTTCTATGCCAATCAACTTATCTATAAACAACCTTTAAAATACAAATTTCACTCCCACCATATAAACATCTTAGAATGGACAGATAAACATAGCCGAAAATACAACAAAATATGGCCTGCTATAAAATTTCACACCAGTCCTTTCTATATTAAGACTATCTTAAAATCTAGGATGAAAATTGATTATTTACACCAATTACAAAATCTTTTTTTAGAACTATTAAGTCAAAAATACAACATTAAGTAGACTTTTTACTATCACCAACTCTAAGGGTTTTTGATGTCACTCCAGAATTTACCGAAATCAAACCAAGACCTAATTTGAAACCAATCACGCTAAATCTTATTACATACAAAAAATCCTCCACATTTCGGATTTTTTTAACAATTCTAAAAATTGCTCCCAAATTAAACCATCTTTTAATCAAAAATTTCCTATACATTTCTTGTTGCCACTTAATAATTTGTGTACCGGAAAAATATTTTGTCCTACAAGCCACATCTTCTGAAAATAACATATGTTTATCTTTCATCAACCAACCTTTTTTCTTAAAAATATTATAAATTGGAGTTCCTGGTCTTGGGCCTAATCTAAAAAATAAGGCCAAATCAACATCACTATCTATCGCATACTTTAATGTTCTTTTAAGTTGTTCTTCTGTTTCAAAAGGAAAACCAATAATATTTGTTGATAGTGTCCACATACCTATGCTATTGGCATACCTCAGTAATTCTTTTGCTTGATCCAAATCATAAGGCTTTCCTACCCATTTCCTTAACTTTTTATCACCCGATTCAATTCCGAAAGTTATTCTATAACAACCAGCCATTTTCATTTTTTTTATTAGTTTTTTATCCAATGTCCAATGTGCAATCCCGTTTGGTGTAGTCCATTTGATATTTAGTTTTCTTTTAGTAATTTCATCGCACAAACTTTTAAATCTATTCTTGTCGACAGATAGACTGTCATCTTGAAAAGCAAACTCTTTTACTCCATATTTTTTCATCAACATTTCTATCTCATCTAGTATATTTTTTACACTTCTACCCCTCCATCTATGTTGCCAGACACTATTTACTGAGCAATACAAACAATGTCCGGGACACCCTCTTGATGTGACCAAAGGAAAAACCGGTTTTCTCATATTAAAAGAACTTTCAAGACTATATTTTGAAATATCAAGCTCATCCCAGGCAGGAAAAGGAATATCATCTAAGTTTTTTATTAACTGTCTAGCATTATTTTTAACAATTTTTCCACCTTTTCGATATACTATCCCATCAATCTTGTTTAAATCAATCCCATCGCATATTTCATACAAAGTTTGTTCACCTTCACCAAAAACTGCTATATCTATATCGTCACTTATCCTAAGAGCACTAACCGGATCAACGCTAACATGTGATCCTCCAACCACAATCGTTATATTCTTATTTATTTTTTTTATACATCTGGCAATACTTAGACTATCTTCAAAATATGCTGTAAACATTGTTCCTATCCCTACTAGGTCCGGTTTAATTTCCTTTATTTTATCAGTGATTTGCCTTTCACTCGCTCCATATCTCTTTCCCGTACCTTTTCTTACCATTCGATTCGGATTTACTGCCAAACCATCATAAAAATATACCTCCTTACCCTTTTGTCTTAAGTATGACACCAGATAAAGCAATCCCAAAGGTATAGTTGGTTTTAGTACACCACTGCCATAAACCGTTCCATAAGGATTAATCAGTAAAATTTTTTTATATCCCATTTAAAAGTGTTTTGGCTGGTTCATAATTTGGGTTAATTCTTAAACTAATTTCCGCTTCTCTTCTTGCTTCATCTTTTAAACCAGCATTTGCTAAAACTAACGCTTTTGCATACCTTACCTGAAAATCTCCTGGTGCAAGTTCTACTGCTTTATTGGCTACATTAATGGCATCATCAATTCTGCCGACTGTTAATTCTATTTGTATTAGACTCAAATATGTTTGAATCAGAGCTGGATTGAAACTTAAAGCTGTTAAATAGCTCTCGCGGGCCAAATCAAAAAAACCGGTTTTAAAATAAATATTAGCCCTATTGTGGTATGCATCAGCATAATTTGTTTTCATGACAGTTGACTGTGTAAATCCCTTAATAGCATTTTCATATTGACTTAGTTTGTCATAATCATCTCCAATATTGTTCCAAGCATTATGACTATTTGGAGATACTTGAACAGTAGCTACCCATAATAGGTGGTTAGTTTGCCAATCTATATTTCTATAGATTACTCTAATCGAATAAATAGCTACCAACAAACCAAACAACAACATTAAAACGTACTTAAAACTGGATCCTAAAATTTTACAAACATCATTCATAAACAAAGCTAGTAATAAACAAATTCCCAAAGATGGTAAAAATGCGTACCTTTCAGCTACTAACCAGCTAACTTTGACCGGAGCCATAGAGGGAGCTAATGTTAATAGGAAAAAAGACAATCCAAAAAAATATCTTTTGTCTTTAATAAAACTCCAGATCAAAAGACAACCAAATATAAACATTACTAACCAATTAAACCAAATTGGGAATGTGTACATTGTGTGATATAGAGTTAAATCAACTGGAAACAATATTAATTGTAAATATTTTGTTATTCCTGTTGGATACTGAAAAAAAGGATCATAAAAAATCCCCCCATCACCTCTATAACCAAAATTAACCGAACCTATTCTATTCTTAATTGCCGGATAAGTTAAAATTAACGCTATTCCCAGTCCAACAAAACCGATTAAAAAAGTTTTTAAAAAAATAATTTTTACCAACTTTCTATTAACATAATATAAATATAAAAAGATTAATAAAACTAACGATAAAGGTCTGGGTTTATCCGTCAAAAACGCGATTAAAAACATAATCAAAGTTCCCGCTCCATACCACCAATTTTTGGTTTCTACCATTTTTATGTAAAACAACAAACCGGAGATTATGTAAATAGACAAAATTATATAAATCCGACCTGATATCCAGGAAACTGCTTCAACATGTATAGGTAAAACTGCAAATAATAATATAGTTATCTCCGCCAAGTTTTGCTCATTAAATATTTTTTTTATAAAAACGTAAAACAAAACTATGGAGAATAAATATATTATTAAACTTAACGTGTGATAGGGTATAGTATTTTCATTTCCAAATAAAATATATGTTAACCAATTCAAAATTACCGAAGTATTACCCTTCGACACCAGTAAATTCCCAATATCTGGAGTTTGAGTAATCGAAGCATAATCATCTGATACAAAACCACCCCACAAAGAATTGAAATAAACAATTACCACACCTATTAGTAAAATTAAAAGAAATTTCCAGTTTTCTCTTAAAATTTGCCTTATGCCTTTTATCTCAAATTTAGCTTCATTTCTGTCAAAAAGTCTATTGGCTAGTTTTTCTTGTCTTCTCTGTTGTTTTATCTTCCTCTGACCCATGTTTTATTCTATCAAAATTTCTTACATCCTAAATCATAAATCTTACATCTAATATATAATAAATAATGTTTGCAATTCTAAAAGAAACTAAAGCTGTCATCAAAAGAAGAGAACTATTGACCCAAATGACTCTAAGGGAAATCAAATCCCGCTACAAACAATCAATTATGGGTTATTTTTGGGTAATTTTAAACCCATTTTTCCAAATTCTCATCATGAGTTTTGTTTTTTCTACTATTATGCGTGTCCCCACTGCCGCCAACGCTAACATTCCCTATATTGTCTTTCTCTACGTCGGTCTCTTACCATGGTCTCTTTTTGCTAATTCTCTAACATCTGCCTCCGGCTCCATTATCAGTAACGCCGGTCTTATCACTAAAGTATATTTTCCCCGAACAATCTTACCAATTAGCACCATCTTTGCCAAAATTATCGATTTTATGTTTGCCTTAACTATTCTTATTGCCTTTATGTTTTTATATAAAGTACCAGTTAACTTAAATGTTTTATGGGTTATACCGATTTTTTTCATTCAACAAATTTTTACTCTTGGCTTATCACTATTTCTAGCTGCTATCAATTTAATCTACCGCGATATCCAATACCTCCTCTCCCTTATTGTTAGCCTTTGGTTTTATCTAACTCCAGTTATCTACCCCACAGATATTGTCCCCGACCGTTTTAAACTCATCTTTAAACTTAATCCCATGTCTGTCATTACCAATGCTTATAGAGAATCTATTTTAGCCGGTGGTGTCCCCAATCTAAATAGTTTATCTATTGCTCTAGTCGTTTCGCTTGTTTCTCTATTTCTGGGCTTTAAATATTTTAAAAAATTAGAAAAAACCTTTTCCGATAATGTTTAAAATTAGTACACTAGTACTTTAGTTCTATAGTACCTTAGTAAAAACATATGAATTTTACAGATTTAAAAATTTGGCAACTATCACACCAGTTAACATTACAAATATATAAACTCACTGCTACTTTTCCTAAATCAGAAATATTTGGTATTACATCACAGATTAGAAGATCATCAAGTTCTATTTCTGCCAATATCGCTGAAGGTTTCGGTAGAAAAGGTAAAAAAGAGTTTATTCAATATTTATATCAAGCAAAAGGGTCTTTATATGAAACCCAAAATTTTATATTTTTAGCAAAAGATTTAAAATTTTTAGACTCAAAAACTTCAATAGAGTTACTAAGTAAATATACTCAACTAGCCAAGATGTTAAACTCATTCATTGCCTCTATAAAAAAATGACAACAAAAACTAAAGCACCAGAGCACCAGAGCACCAGAGCACCACCTTCAATCTATGCTTTTATCGATAGTCAAAATCTTAATCTAGGCACCAGTAAAGACATATATAAAAATAGAAAATTAATATATAAAGGTTGGAAGCTTGATTTTAAGAAATTTAGAAAATATTTGTCCGATAAATTTAGAGTAGACAAAGCCTTTTTATTTATTGGATATCTAAAAGAATATGAACCACTCTATAAAAGTTTGCGTTCGTTTGGTTTTAAGCTAATATATAAACCAACAGTTAAAGATGAACACAATAAACCAAAAGGTAATGTTGACGCTGAGTTGGTGTTACATTCAGCAGCCATAGAATTTAATAATTATCGACAAGCTGTTATTGTATCAGGAGATGGAGATTTTTTCTGTTTACATAAATTTTTAATAAAAAATAATAAATTATTGAAAATTATTATTCCCAACAAACACTCTGAATCAAGCCTATTAAAAAATCTTCAACTATATAAATTATTCCTATTTAGAGAAAAAGATAAGCTAAAATATACAAAGAATACAGAAATTAAGCCAAAAAAAAGTGGGAGGCGTAGCTCATAGACACGTAGTCTAAGGGTCGTATTCTCCCTAGTGATTAAATGTATAATAACAAAATAAGCAATCTATGTCAAAAAAAACACCCATAATTACATTTAGTAACGTTACCAAGAACTTTTCTCTAAACAAGCAAAAAACCTTTAAGGAGTTTTTACCGGCTCTCTTACTTGGTAAAGAAACCAAACTGGATTTCACCGCCCTAGATAATATTTCTTTTGATATTAATAGGGGAGAAACAGTTGGCATAATTGGCCCTAATGGCTCTGGCAAATCCACCATTTTAAAGCTTATAGCCGGTGTTATGTACCCCAATAAGGGAAAAGTGTCCGTCCATGGGCATGTGTCTCCATTAATCGAACTAGGTGCTGGCTTCCACCCAGAGCTATCTGGCACTGAAAATATTTACTTAAACGGCTCCATTCTTGGCCTTCCTCA
>Ga0172375_10006358_pt1 | contig 16650 bp, 17 predicted proteins | sample LakKiv1m_FD_114537 | JGI IMG/M metagenome (GOLD analysis project Ga0172375, IMG submission 114537) | Freshwater microbial communities from Kabuno Bay, South-Kivu, Congo - kab_092012_11.1m | ecosystem: Environmental > Aquatic > Freshwater > Lake | place: Democratic Republic of the Congo...
GGCAGAAAAAAGAAAAACAAGCACTTCTTGCCCAAACGAAAAACAGTGAGTCGGTCTATCAGTCTCTCCTGGCTCAGGCACTAGCTGAAAAAAACGCTATAGACAGAGCACGCATCGAGGGAATGAAGGTCGGACCTATAAAAAAAGGAGATATTATCGCTATCGTCGGAAATACAGGCTATCCGGGTTGTTCTACAGGAGCACATCTTCATTTTGAAGTGCAGAAGAGCGGATCATGGGTTAACGTGGAAGAGTACCTACAGGGAAGAGACGTCTATGACGATCATAACGGAGGCAGATCAAGAATCGGAAGCGGATCGTGGGATTGGCCGCTTGATGGTGATATACGGGTGACACAGCGATTTGGAAAAACTCCTTATTCCTGGCGCTATGCTTATAGTGGCGGTATCCACACAGGCATAGACATGGTATCAACAACAGAGATTATCAAGGCTCCCAAAGACGGAACACTTTATTCATCTTCTCAGTCGTGTGGGGGCAGCAGTATCATTAAAATTAAATATATCGACCATGGAGACGGAATAACAAGTTTTTACTTGCACGTTCAATAGCGAATGTGTTTTTTTGTATGCCTGCTTTTTGGAAAGTAGGTGGAATTATTTTATTATGGCTTCTGACAGCCTATTGTTCTCCATTATTTGCTGCCCGTTCGCTTTCTATAACGTCTGATAAATCATCGTTATTTGGTGGAGAGGAGGCAATTATTACCGCTTCGGCTTCAGGATTTACCGATGGAGAAATAATTTATATAAAAGGCGCGTTATATCAGGAAGGATCAACAAATTATTTTGGATACACGCAAAAAGACTCTTCATGGGTAAAAAATGGTGAATCAACTACGAATCAGCGCCAGGCCAGTATTGGTATTTGGGATGGCAAATTAGTCGTAAAATCGGATTTTAGTGATAGCGGATATAAAGGCGAAGGGGAATATAGGGCTAAGGTTGGATTTTATTATTTGACGAGCGGAGGAAACGTATCAAGTGTAAACTGGTCAACAAACAGTCTTTTGATGACACTAAACGAACCGGATCCGACTCCGACAAATTCACCCACCCCAACCAACACCCCTACCAATAGTCCCCAGCCGACTTCAATCCACACTCCTATTTTTACACCAAAACCCACAAATACTTCGAGCCCGAAACCGACAGAAAAGAAGACACTGACACCGACAAAAAATATGTCCGAAATGAGTACATCATCAGGTCAACAAGGAGAGGAAGAGGATGTGCTGGGAGCAAAAGCCGATGATACGGCTACATCATCAGTCACTATGGAACGCGTTCCGTCTTATAAAGTATTTATTATCACGTTTCTATTCATCGGAATAGGTTCAGCCCTGTTGTCGCTTGCGTTTGTATTGCGGAAACAGTTCTTTAGCTCATGAATGTTTGGCTTCGTAATCCGTCAGCGAGTTCTTTGCCAAGCTATATGTATATACTATACTGGTAGTATGAAATATTTCCGTTTTTGGGCTCCCGTTATTCTTTGGATGGCAGTCATATTTCTTTTTTCCAGTAGAGAAAAAGTGGCTTTGACAGACTCTTATGCTCTGGGTTTTCTTTTTTTCAAAGCGCTACATCTGATTGAATTTATTTTTTTGTATTTTGTATGTTTTCGGGCTTTTTTTAATACAGGTGTCAGCAAAGACAGAGCATATGTGTATGCATTTCTCATTGCCATTTTTTATGCTGCAACGGACGAAATTCATCAGAGGTTTGTTCCGACGCGCGAAGGACGCATTCGTGATGTTATAATTGACGCTATCGGAGGGGGATTGGGATGGATATTTCTCACACAATTATTACCAAAAGCGCCCAAGAGTCTAAAGAATTTGGCCAAGAAGTGGCAGCTTCTTTGATGGAGCGGTGGAAAGCGGATAGCAATAATCCTATTATCTGTTGTCTGTATGGAGAATTGGGAAGCGGAAAAACGACGTTTACCCAAGGGTTTGAAAAAGGGTTAGGGATCACCGCTCGCCTTTTATCCCCTCCTTTTATTATTGTACGACGATATTCACTGAAAAACGATAATCTTTTTTTGTATCATGTCGACCTTTACCGGATAAAAAACAAGCTTGGTTTTGAGGGATTGGGATTACGTGAAATTTTTTCGGACTCAAATGCAATTATTCTTATCGAATGGGCTGAGCGGCTAGGATCCTTACTTCCGAATATACGGACGGATATACATTTTTCAATGATGTCTGAGAATGAACGAAGGATTGAAGTTTCAGAAAACTCGGATAATCAGAAAGTCAGAGAATCAGAATCTCTGACAGTCTGAAAGTCCGATTTTTCTGACTGTCTGAGTAGTCTGAGTTTACTGAAAATTTTTTATATGCAACACATTATTCAGCAGGCAATCAAAGTTTTAGAAGACGGAGGAATCGTCATTTTTCCGACCGATACTGCCTTTGGTATAGGGTGCAGGATCGATGATCATGCTGCTGTTGACCGATTATTTGATATACGTAAGCGTCCGGTTACACAAGCAACACCGGTTCTTGTTGCTTCATTTGAGGATGCGCTCCCCTATCTGAATTCGCCATCAGACATTGTGCGACATTTTATGAAAACATATTGGCCGGGAGCGTTGACTATCATTGCTCGCTGTAAAAAAAACATAATCTATTCCCCTATCAGAGGTGGGGGAGAAACAATCGGAATCCGTATGCCTGATCACCCAGGTTTACGGAGGGTTATTACTGAAGTCGGGTGTCCGATTTTAGGACCGTCTGCTAATTTTCACGGAGGAAACACACCGTTTCTTTTTGAAGATCTTGATCCGGAATTAGTACGTCAGGTGGATTTTGTCTTCCCCGGAATTTGTAAGAAAAAGAGCGTATCAACAGTCATTGATTGCTCAGTGGATCCGTATGTTGTCCTCAGGCAGGGAGCCGTGCGTCTATGAAAAAAACCTGTATCATAGTAATAAATTCATCGATTCAAAATCAAACGACCGTTCAGGTACGAATGGGTGCCGTGATAAAGACAAAAACCCATATTTCCGAAGTTCATACATCCCAGAAAGTGCTTCCGCTTCTGGAGACCCTGCTCTCGGAGAATAATCTGACATTTGGGGATATTACGGGCATAGAGGTTGATCCGGGGCCGGGATCATTTACCGGCTTACGGGTCGGCGCTTCCATAGGGAACGCTTTGGGTTGGTTACTGGATGTTCCTGTCAACGGGAAAAAAGGAAATGCTTCAATTCCTTTAGATTATGGGCAGGATCGCTGGAAGAGTGACTTGCACTAGCATTTCTTTTGTTTTGTTATTATCATGGAATTATGTACAGATTTTTGCGTCATTTTTTCTTCCCTCATCATACGAATAATCATCGTGCAAAGGCACTCCATCCCGATATCATGCTCGCATACATTTTTTTGCTTGCACTGTTTAATTTTAGCTTCAGGTATATTCATCAGCAATATCCGTCAATATTAGGATACGCGACCGACATCCGGCTCGGTGAATTACTGAATTTAACGAATCAGAAAAGAACTGAACTCGGATTGTCCCAACTGAAACTGAATGAAAAACTTTCTCTTGCTGCGGCAAAGAAAGCACAGGATATGTTTGCGAACAACTACTGGTCTCATTCCAGCCCTCAAGGGAAAACGCCATGGGAATTTGTTGTTTCATCAGGATATGAATACACGATGGCAGGGGAGAATCTGGCAAAAAATTTTTCAAACAGCAGTGGGGTGGTGGACGCTTGGATGGCATCTCCGACTCACAAAGACAACATTATAAAACCCGGATATCGGGATATCGGATTTGCCATCGTTAACGGTGTTCTTAATGGGGAAGAAACGACATTAGTGGTCCAGATGTTCGGTGCTTCAGACAGAGAAGATGTTATCGCGTCAAAACCGGAACCGCTTTCATTGGGAACAACTACGCAATCCCCTATCGATCAGCTACCGATTCAATTATTCGAAGCATCCTCACCTGAATCGTCAAAAAGCTTCATGCATTCACTTTCTTCGGTTATCCAAACTCCGAGAATCAATATTCCGACGGCAACCAGGGATATTGTTTTCGTATTTTTAGGTTTTCTCATCGCAGTGCTTATAATTGACGGATTTGTTGTTTCAAAACATAAAATTATCCGGGTTGCCGGACACAATTTAGCCCATATTATGTTTTTTGCGGCAGTATGTCTGGCGCTGATGCTTGTGAAGCGGGGAGTTCTTTTATGAAAAGAAAATTGATACCGGTGTTAAATTTTGTTGTTTTAGCAATCATTCTCAGTTCTTCTGTTTTTCTTTTTTGGCAGGTACGGGACAATAAAGCGATGCAGACCATGGTAGGAATACTGCTTTCGGTATTATATGTTACCTGGGGGATGATACATCATGCCATGCAGGGGGACCTTTATCCTAAGGTTGTGGTAGAATACCTTCTTGTCGGATGTATTGCCATTACGCTCATAGTAACGATAGTATGGAGTTAAGGAAGGCCGGGATGGCCTTGAAAGGAGTTTTTGTATGCAGGGACTCATACTTGCCGGAGGATTAGCAACAAGGCTCCGGCCGCTTACACTGGTCACCAATAAACACCTTCTGCCGGTTTATAACAAACCAATGATCTATTATCCCATGGAGGCCATGAAGAATGCGGGAGTGAAAGAGGTGCTTCTGACTACAGGTGGAGAAAGTACTGCACAGTTTGCCAATCTTTTGAAATCCGGGGAGGAATTTGGTTTACATCTTTATTATGCAGTACAGCAAAATCCAAAAGGAGGGATTCCTGACGCAATACTGTTGGCCGAAGAGTTGACGAAAAATGAATCTCTTATGGTAATATTGGGGGATAATATTTTTAATTTTAATCTGAAAAAAGTTATTGAAGAATTTGAAAAAACAAAAAACGGTGCGGTGATATTTGGGTATCGCGTTAAAGAGAATCAGAATCAATACGGAATTGTGGAAATTGACGGAGAAGGCGGGGTGATCTCAATAGAGGAAAAACCACAACGTCCAAAATCTGATATTGCCCAGACCGGTATATATATATATGACCATAACGTTTTTGATTATATTAAACAGCTGGCGCCATCCCAAAGAGGTGAGCTGGAGGTGACTGATCTTAACAATATTTATTTACAGAAAAAGAATCTCCGGTGTCGTGTTATTGATTGGTGGATTGATGCCGGTACATCCTATGATGAACTTCTGAGAGCAAATATTCAGGCTGAGAAGATGGTGAAAGAGGGAAAATTATGATTAGGTAGTGAAATTTCGACACGCGAACTTACTTTCGCAAATATGGGAAAAACTATATGGAAAAAAATATCAAAGCAATAAAAGGAGGAGTGTGAGATTTTGACCGCGTAAGAAAGGTCGAAATTCTACTACCTGGTATGATAGCCGGAGTGCTGACTAAAAAACTGATCCGCCACCCTGATGAACGGGGATTTTTTGAGGAACTTATCCGTGTTTCAGACCCCTTTTTTGCGGAAGGATTCGGGCAATTATCCCATTCATATATGCTTGAAGGTGTAGTGAAGGCGTGGCATGTGCATAAAACTCAGATTGATTGGTGGTATGTGATGAAGGGGATGGTAAAAGTGGCCTTATATGATACCAGACCGGTTTCGGAAACATACAAGGAAATTAACGAATTTATCGTCGGAGATGGCAAAGAAAATATGATAATTAAAATTCCTTATGGTGTTGCTCACGGATGTAAAGTCCTTGCCGGCCCTGCCGATCTGGTTTACGTGACCAGTTCTGTTTACAATAAGGACGAAGAGGGCAGGATTTTATATGATGATAAAGAGATCGGGTATGATTGGATTCAGGGAAAACCGATTACAAATAAGAATATAACCTGAATAGAGGCTCATCAAGCAGCAAGTTCATAAAGACATATGCCTGTTTACATATTTTGATAAACGTGTAAGCGTATAACGTGACAAACTAATACTATGAGACTTTTAGTTACGGGCGGAGCCGGATTTATCGGATCAAATTTCATCCTGTATTGGATGAAGCAGCATCCCGAGGATTCAATTATAAATTTTGATAAACTGACATACGCCGGGAATCTGGAAAATCTAAAAGAAGTCGAAAAGCTTTCGAATTATTCTTTTATTCACGGAGATATTTGTGATCAGAAAATTGTTACCGAAGTAATGGATGGTGCTGATACGGTTGTTCACTTTGCTGCGGAAAGCCATGTAGACCGGTCCATTTTGGAGTCTTCTCCGTTTATCCAGACAAATATTGTCGGAACGCATGTGCTTCTGGAGGCGGCATTGAAATCAGGAGTTAAACGGTTCCATCACGTATCCACGGATGAAGTATTCGGAAGCCTGACCCTTGATGATTTAAATAAATTTGATGAAGCCACTCCGTATGATCCCAGAAGTCCCTATTCAGCCAGCAAAGCATCGTCTGATCATCTGGTCCGCGCATATTTCCATACCTTTGGATTGCCGATTACCATAACGAATTGTTCCAACAATTACGGCCCATTTCAATTTCCGGAAAAACTTATTCCGCTTGCCATAACCAACATGTTGGAAGGGAAAAAGATTCCGGTATACGGAGACGGGTTGAACGTTCGGGATTGGCTCTATGTGGAGGACCACTGCAGGGCCATAGAGCTGGTATTGCAGAAAGGAACGGCAGGAGAAACATATTGCGTGGGAGGAATGACGAAAGACATAGACAATCTCAGTATTGTGAAAAAAATCCTTACCATAGGCGGTAAAGGCGAGTCCTTCATTGAATGTGTAAAAGATCGACCAGGACACGATCGGAAATATGCCGTATCGTGGAAAAAAATTCATGATGAACTCGGTTGGGAGCCACAACATGATTTTGATACGTGGTTAGGAAAAACAATTGAGTGGTATAAAAATAACCAAAAATGGTGGTCTCATATAAAAACAGGAGAATATCAGGCATATTATAAAGAACAATACGGAGGAACGACCTAAATGGATATTATCGGTACCGGATTATCCGGTCTGGTCGGTTCACGAGTCACCTCACTTCTCACTCCTGGATTTATATTTGCTGATTTGAGTAAGGAAACAGGGGTTGATCTCATGGATTTTTCCAAAGTCAGAGATATGATATCCGCTTCCCGTTCCCCTTGGGTTTTTCATTTCGCGGCATATACCAATGTTCAGGGAGCAGAGAGTGAGAAAGCCAAAGGGGAAGAGGGCGTGTCCTGGATGGTAAATGTGAGTGCCACCGAAAACATAGTGAATATTTGTAGAGATACGGGAAAGCACCTTCTTTACATATCCACCGACTATGTATTTGACGGTACAAAAGATGAATATTCTGAAGATGATACTCCTAATCCCATATCATGGTATGGCCGGACGAAATATGAAGGGGAAAAACTTGTACAGTCATTGGGTGACAGGTCACTTATTATCCGCATCGCCAATCCCTATAGAAGTCATCCCGTGGGGAAGATGGATTTTGTGCATAAAATGCTTGAGCGTATGAATTCCGGCTTGGAAATTCAGGCACCGTCAGACCAGCTTTTTTGCCCGACTTTTATAGATGATCTCGCATTGAGTCTGGAAAAACTCATTTTTTCTGATGCGAGAGGCATATATCATGTGACATCTGCTACGGGAATTTCTCCGTATGAAGCCGCGAAGGAAATTGCGCTGGAATATGGATATACGGATGCCCGGATTACGCCCGTTTCTTATGAAGAGTATTTTTCCGGGAAAGCACATCCGCCTAAGCAGGCACTCCTCAAACATGATAAAATAGATGCTTCAGGGGTACATCTCCATACGTTTAGTAAAGGACTGCACGAGGTAAAATTAGAGGAAAGGAAATAGATTTATGACTGTTGCTTTTATTGGACACGGATATGTGGGGCTTGTTACAGCTTCAGTATTTGCGGATTTGGGTAATACGGTATGGGTGGTAGGGAGAACGAAAGAAAAGATCGAAAAACTAAAAAAGGGTATTGCCCCGTTTTATGAACCCGGATTATCCGAGCTTGTCAAACGGAATGTCAATGCAGGACGGCTTCTATTTACTCTTGATTACAGGGAAGCAGTCTTAGCTTCACAGATCATATTTATTTGCGTCGGAACTCCTCCTAAAAAATCCGGAGAGGCAGATCTTACGGAAGTGTTTAATGCCGCATCAGCAATAGGGAAGAATATCCGCGGTTATAAAGTCATTGCAGTTAAGAGTACCGTACCTCCCGGAACGAATAAAAAGGTAAGCGAAATTATTTCCGAAGTCAAGGATGAAGGATCTTCTTTTGCGATGGCCTCAGTCCCAGAATTTTTACGTGAAGGAACCGCAATTAACGATACACTTCATCCCGACCGTGTTGTTATCGGGACAACATCCGATAGGGCATCGGAACTTTTGACGGAGTTTCATAAACCCATTGACGGGAAGATGGTTTTATCAAACGTAGAAACGGCAGAACTCATCAAATACGCTTCCAACTCCATGTTATCCACGAAGATTTCTTTTGCCAATGCAATAGGTATTTTATCCGAAAAAGTCGGCGCGGATGTAGAAAAGGTGCTGGAAGGAGTGGGATTGGATAGAAGGATCGGAAGGGAATTTCTTTTCCCCGGAGTCGGATACGGAGGGAGTTGTTTCCCGAAGGACGTCAAGGCACTTATCGCGATAGCCAAATCCCACGGATATGATTTTTCGCTCCTTACTGCCGTTGAGGATGTGAATAAACGCGTAAAACTGAATTTTATTGAAAAAATCGTCAAGCATTTTGACGGAGCGCTGAAAGGGAGAACCATAGCTATTTTCGGACTATCATTTAAACCCAATACCGATGACATGCGCGAAGCACCCTCCATTGAAATTATTAATGACCTATGTAAAAAAGGTGTCCGTGTCGTAGCGTATGACCCTATTGCGATGGAGAATGCAAAAACAGTGCTTCCTCAGGAAGTAGAGTATGCAACATCCGCTTATGAAGCAGCCAGCGGGGCTGATGCCGTAGCAATTCTTACGGAGTGGAATGAATTCCGACAGATAGACCTTGTCCGGCTCGCAAAGGAACTGAAGGGAAGAGTTATGTTTGACGGACGGAATATTTATGACCCGCAGCATGTCAAGGATTTAGGATTTATGTATTATGGAGTCGGGCGTATGTAATGACAGGTAAGAGGAGAGTACGGTATAATGGAAAGGATCATGTAAGTATATTTATAAATTATAGGATAAAGGAGGAATGCGTGTATGGCAGCAAAAAAAGCTCTTATTACCGGTATTGCAGGGTTTGTAGGAAGTCATTTAGCTGAACTTCTGTTGTCAAAAGGATATGAAGTATATGGATTATCGCGCTCACGGTCAAAGATGGATCACATTGAATCTATAAAAGGTAAGCTTCATCTTGAGGATGCGGATCTTTTGGATTCTCATAGTTTATATACGACGATTTCGCGCATCAAGCCGGATTATATTTTCCATCTCGCGGCACAATCATTTGTTCCGACCTCCTGGGTATCTCCGTCAGTGACATTGGAGGTAAACATCATCGGATCAGCAAACCTTTTTGAAGCTGTGCGTCAGGCAAAAATAGATCCGGTCATCCAGATTGCCTGTTCATCGGAAGAGTACGGGTTGGTCCATCCTGATGAAGTTCCGATTAAAGAGACTAATCCTCTCCGTCCGCAAAGTCCGTATGCGGTATCGAAGGTGGCCATGGATTATCTGGGGTATCAATACTTTTGTTCGTATAATATGCGCATCATTAGGACAAGAGGGTTCAATCACACCGGCCCCAGGAGAGGTGAAACGTTTGTTACGTCAAATTTTGCCAAACAAATCGCCATGATAGAAAAAGGCAAACAAGAGCCGATTATTCATGTCGGCAATTTGGAAGCAAAGCGGGACTGGACAGACGTGAGGGATATGGTGAAAGCATATGTTCTGTCCGTAGACAAATGTGAACCGGGGGAGGTATATAACATTTCTGTAGGGCGTGCGGTTGTCATTAAAGATATGCTTGCCATGCTTCTTTCGATGAGTAAAGTAAAAGTCGAGATAAAACAGGATCCTTCCCGTATGCGGCCTTCAGAAGTACCGGTTTTGATCGGGGATAATACAAAATTTTGTCAAAAGACGGGGTGGAAGCCAGAGATTCCATTTGAAAAAACAATGGAAGACCTTCTCAATTATTGGAGAGAACGGATTTAATCTCCCCGACCTATTATGAATATCGTAGTTATCTTACCTACGTATAATGAGCGGGAGAATATTATTCGGCTTCTGACTGAACTTTCAGGGTGTAAGCCACTGATAAAAAATCATATAATATCGTTTCTCGTGGCTGATGATATGTCTCCTGACGGAACCGAGGATGTGGTAAAAGAGTATCAAAAAAAACATAAAGATGTTTTTTGTATCATCGGTAAAAAAGAAGGACTGGGGAAAGCATTACTTCGGGCCATGACTTATGCGGTAGATAAGCTCCATGCTGATGTGATTGTACAGATGGATGCGGATTTGTCCCATGACCCTAAGAAATTTCCCCTTTTTATCAAAGCAATCGATGACGGAGCTGATTTTTCAGTTGGAAGCAGATATATTACCGGAGGCTCAATTCCTCAAAATTGGGGAATACATAGAAAAATTTTCAGTCGGGTAGGAAATGCCATTGTGCGTTACGGACTGGGATATCCCTCGATTCACGATTGGACAGGTGGGTATCGGGCATTCAAGAAACATTTTTTTATCGAGTCAAAGGAAGAAATGAAGGCATATAGTGGATATGTATTCCAAATTGCTTTTTTACATAAAGCAGTTCAAAGGCATGCCCGTGTTGTGGAGATTCCATTTCATTTTACGGACCGTTTATACGGAAAGTCAAAAATTGCTCCGTTCCAGTATATTAAAAACGTATTGGAATACGTGTTTAAGGCACGTATTGAAGAAGTGCTTCGTGGATCATTCGGCAAATTTGCAGTAGTAGGAACCATAGGATTTATCATTAATACCGTCATTTTAGTCGGACTAAAACAGATGGGTATCCATCCCGCTATCGGAAGCGCAGTGGGTGCGGAATGTGCAATTATTTCAAATTTTTTTCTTAATAACGCATGGACATTCCGGGACAGAAAGGTTATGGGGAAGAAGATGATGGGGAAATTTATACAATTTAATACGACATCCGTAGGAGCAATTATTATTCAATCCTCTACGGTGTATATCGGTACACTGGTATTCGGTATGCCTGCATATTTTGCTTCATATATTTTGGGAGTAGGATTGGGGCTTATTTGGAATTATTGGATGTATTCAAAGGTAATTTGGAAGAAAACTAATTAATAGGGTAATGTTTTTTTTATGAAGAAATTGATATCCCCATTTGTTTCTTTAGTGCCGATTATCAGCATTCTTATTCTCGGAGCATATCTCCGGCTGTATAAAATATCCCTGTATATGACTTTTTTGGGTGACGAGGGAAGAGATGCTCTTATCGTAAAACGTATGATTGTTGACGGGAAATGGACGCTTTTAGGCCCGACTGCGTCAGTCGGGGGATTTTTTATGGGACCTATTTATTATTATTTTATGGTCCCGTTTTTATGGTTATGGAATTTCAGTCCGGTCGGCCCGGCAATCATGGTTGCATTATTTGGCATTATTACTATTTATCTTGTTTACTTTATAGGAAAGCGGATGTTCGGAACCGAAGTGGGATTGGTAGCATCAGGTTTATATGCATTATCCCCCCTGATCATTTCATATTCCCGGTCTTCCTGGAATCCGAATATAGTACCTTTTTTCGGCATTCTGCTTTTCTATTTTCTTTGGGATGTTGTGGTGAATAATCACTGGAAAAACCTGTTCTGGATAGGAATTATTTTAGGTATAGGACTTCAACTTCACTACACGTTTCTTGCTCTTTTCGGGGTCGTTGCCATTTGGTTTTTGATGTACGGAAGAAGCCGGTCCCATATTAACCATTACATTGCCGGTTGCACCGGATTTATCGTCGGATTCCTGCCGTTTTTGGCCTTTGAAGTCCGTCACGGATTTATGAATATACGATCGATTATTATGTTTGTTTTTGAAGGTAAGGATACAGGATTTTCTTTTGGACATTTTTTTACAAATATTATTGATGTATATTTTCGGTTATTTGGTAGATTAGTAATGAGAGTGCCGGAAAAAGGAACGCTTGGCAATTTACCCATTATTGAGAAAACGCTTCTTATTGATATCACATGGGTATTATCAATAAGCGCGATTTTGCTTGTTATAGGAGTGTTTCTTTATAGAAAATACTTCATAGGGTTATTTTCTTTAATAGGTAAAAGAAAAGATGAATTTTACCATGGCATTACTCTTATTACCTTGTGGACCCTGATTATTCTTTGCTTTTTTGGTTTTTATAAGAAACCTATTTATGATTATTATTTCGGCATGATGTATTTCGTACCGTTTATGTTTATCGGTTTGATATATAAAACGCTTCATTATAAAGGACTAATCTGGAAATATTTTGGTTTCATTGCTGTAGGAGCATTAGTATTTTACAATTGGCTGGGTATGCCCTTCCAATACCCTCCGAATAATCAATTGGGTCAGGTTGAGCTTATAGCAAAGGAGATAGTAGATAATGCAGACGGAAAACCATTCAATTTTGCACTCATTACAGGCGGGAATTCAGATCATTCTTACAGATATTTTTTTGAGCTTTGGGGCAGATCACCTGTAACTATTGAAAATACCGTTATTGATCCAGAAAGGAAATCTGTCACTGACCAGCTCCTTATTGTGTGCGAGGATATTTTATGCCAACCATTGGGGAATTCGTTATGGGAAGTCGCCGGTTTTGGGCGGGCTGAAATTGCCAAACAATGGGACGTCTCTGTGGTAAGACTATATAAGCTTATCCATTATGAAGGAACAGATGCACGTTTATGAATAATCCATATCTGACCGTCGTAATTCCGGCATATAACGAAGAAACCAATATCCGTTTAGGAGCACTGGATAAGGTATTCCGCTATTTGGATCATCAGTCGTATGTGTGGGAAGTTATCGTTGTGAATGACGGATCGTCTGATCATACAGGAGCACTCATACAGGAATTTGTCCGCACAAACAAAGGATTTCGTTATATAGATAATCCGCATCAGGGGAAGGCCGCTACGGTCATAACCGGTGTGTTGACGGCCAAAGGTACCTATGTACTTTTTTCCGATCTTGATCAGGCAACACCTATGAAGGAAATTGAAAAACTGTTGCCATGGTTTGAAAAAGGATTTGATATTGTCATAGGATCCAGGAAAGACAGGCGCGAAGGTGCGCCGATACTCCGTACATTCATGGCGCGGGGTTTCATGTTTTTACGAACTCTTATATTGGGTTTAAAGGGAATCTCAGATACCCAATGCGGATTTAAAGCATTTAGAAGGGAAGTGGCTCATACAATTTTTAAGCGATTGGAATTGTACGGAAATACAAAGACAGTTTCCGGGGCTATGGTGACGGCAGGTTTTGATATAGAAGTATTGTTTTTGGCAAAAACTCTCGGGTATACGATTAAGGAAGTCCCGGTAGAATGGCATTATGTGGAGACCAGACGGGTAAATCCGATTGCGGATTCATTACAGGGTTTAAGAGATATAATCCAGATACGTTTACATGCATGGAAAGGCAGTTATCAGTTACATAAACAGGATAATTCATGAAAAAAATTTTTTCGATTTTTTCTCCCAGATTATTATTTATAGGGTACGGAATTTTCGGTTTTCTGATGTTTCTTTATTCCTGGACCCAGGTTGATTTAGGTTTGACTCTCATCCAGTTTTCTTTTTGGCAGGTTATTCAGAAGGGTTTTCAGTATGTCGGGTATTTTCAACGGCCTTTTTCAACCATTGCGTATATAGGTGTCATTATTGGACTTTTTTTTCTTTACGGATATGCGATACACTGTATTCAGAGAAAACAGGTAACGATTCAATCACTGAGAGTTCTTATTTTTTCCGTTTTTTTTCTCCTTATTTTTTCTTACCCCGCTTTTTCGTATGACTTTTTTAATTATATGTTCACGGCAAAAACAGTGCTTGTCTATCATAAAAATCCATATGAAGTCGTTCCCCTACAATTTATCGGATACGAATCATGGCTTTCATTTATGCATTGGACACATCTTCCGAGCGCCTATGCCCCTCTTTGGATACTATTTACGCTTCCTGCATACATTTTCGGTTTTGGGTATTTCCTGTTGATACTGTGGAATTTAAAAATTACTATTGGATTTTTTTATCTCCTAACAGCATGGGGAATCGGGGAAATATTACGGGATGAAAACGATGTAAATAGACTATCAGGAGTTACATTGTTTGCGCTCAATCCGCTTATATTAATCGAATCGCTTGTAAGCGGTCACAATGATATTGTTATGGCGGCATGTGGGGTGGTGTCACTTCTGCTTCTTTGGAAAAAGAGACATCTCTATTCGTTTTTTCTGTTTTCTGTATCGGTTGCATTGAAAGAAATTACCATTATGCTTTTCCCTCTTTTTTTTATGCGGAAAAACCGGTGGATCCCGTTTACATGTATGAGTATAGGACTTATAGCATTTCTTATTTTTTTTAAAAGGGAGATTCTTCCCTGGTACGGGATTTGGATTCTTCCGTTTGCTGCTTTAATTCCGAAATGCAAAACGTATCTGCCCCTCATTTACGGTTTTTCATCTGGGCTTTTGCTTTATTACGTGCCATTTCTGTATTTTGGGCACTGGAATGATCCTGTCCCCATAATGAAATTTTGGTTGACTATCCTCCCGATGGTTTTGGGTGTTATTTTTTTTATCGGAAAGTGTCTGCATGCATATAATCGTGAAAAACATGAGCAATCCTTTTATACTGATATATAACCATATGAAAAAAATAATTCGTACTCCTTGGTTCTGGATTATATGTATCACTGTTATTTATATAATTTCCCGCCTGATACACCTGACGGCTCTTCCGATTTTTACTGATGAGGCTATTTATATCAGATGGGCTCAGATAGGGGGAAGAGATGCCAGCTGGAGATTTATTTCCCTTACTGACGGGAAACAACCGTTGTTTACGTGGTTGATGATGGTGACACTGAGGTTTTTTAGAGATCCGTTGTTTGCAGGACGTATTGCATCTGTCATCTCCGGATTATTCGGGATGATCGGCATGGGCGTGTTAGGGAACGAGATTTTCAAAAGCAAAAGAATCGGGATCATTTCTGGTTTCCTTTATCTTATTTCCCCTTTTGCATTGTTTTACGACCGTTTAGCACTTTATGATTCCCTGGTTTCGGCATTTTCCGTTTGGAATCTGTATTTGGCAATTCTTTTAGTACGGTATGTCCGGCTTGATATCGCTCTCATTTTCGGTTTGACCCTTGGAGTCGGGATGCTGAATAAAACTTCGGCGTTTTTCAGTCTGTATCTTTTACCTCTTACACTAATTCTTTTTGATTGGGGCGCAAAACACAAAATAATACGATTATTGCGTTGGATTGGGTTAGCCGTTATCAGCGCAGGACTTTCTCAGTTGGTTTACAGTATTTTACGGTTATCTCCGTATTTTTATATCATTGCCCAGAAGGATACCATTTTTGTTTACCCGTTTTTTTTGTGGATCACTCACCCGTTTGAATTTTTAGTTGGTAACAGTACCGGTATGTTTAACTGGCTTACCGGATACATGAGCTGGCCGATATTTATATTAGCATTATTTTCTCTATTTCTTTTTAGGAAGAGTATGCGTGAAAAAGTATTGTTGGCAGGGTGGTGGTTCTTACCGTTTATAGCTCTTGCCCTGTTTGGTAGGGTTCTCTATCCTCGGCATATCCTTTTTATGATTATGCCCCTTCTGATAATGAGCGCCTGGATGATCGATTTGTTGATTGCACGCATTAATAATCGAATATTATTGTTTATCCTTATCGGACTTATATGTAGTATAAATCTCTACAGTTCTTTTACGATTATTCACGATATAAAAACAGCGTATATTCCTAAGTCCGAAGTGGGTCAGTATATCGATGATTGGCCGTCAGGCTGGGGTGTTCCAGAAATCGTTGCTTTTCTGGAAAGTGAGTCCGTAAACGGAAAAGTCAGTGTTTTTACGGAAGGCACCTTCGGGCTATTACCGTATGCATTTGAAATATATTTGGGAGAAAATAAAAATATAGATATCCATGGAATTTGGCCGATACCTACTGAGACCCCACCCGAGGTTTTAGAAAGTGCGAGAGATCACCCGACATATTTCGTCATGTATCAAAGTCAAACCCCTCCTTTTCAATGGCATCTGAAATTACTGGCTACATACCAAAAAGGACTGAATGGAAATTCTACCATGCGCTTATATAACGTTCCGCCACAAAACTGATACAAACACATATGAAAAAGTCTAGCATACGGAATATCTTATTCATTAGTATTCTTTTGTTTTTTTCACTATTCATACTTTTTCCGCTTATGAAACCCGGATTTATTGTTACTGATGATGGCGATTGGATGATTATACGGCTGACAGCATTTTATCAGTCATTTGCTGACGGACAATTTCCGGTACGCTTTTTAAGCAGATTGAACAATAATTACGGATATCCGGTTGCAAATTTTCTTTATCCGGGATTTTTGTATA
>Ga0172375_10006359_pt1 | contig 16646 bp, 17 predicted proteins | sample LakKiv1m_FD_114537 | JGI IMG/M metagenome (GOLD analysis project Ga0172375, IMG submission 114537) | Freshwater microbial communities from Kabuno Bay, South-Kivu, Congo - kab_092012_11.1m | ecosystem: Environmental > Aquatic > Freshwater > Lake | place: Democratic Republic of the Congo...
CAGGTTGGATTGCACATCAGAATCCCGCGGAATAAAAAGTTTGGCCCTTTCATAGCTAAGAATAGCCTTACCAAGCTGCTGTGCTTTAAAATAACTATTACCTAAATTATAATACAGCGCGCCACTAGCAAACCCTTCTTTGAGAACTTCCTCGTACGTCGCGATCGCTTTTTCATAATTACCTTGCTTATAAGACAAATTCCCTTCGTAAAACTTAACAGACGGGTTGCCCAGGGCGCCTTGGGCTGCTGTTCCGCACCATATCGCTTGACACACCATAGCAAGGATGATCAATATTCTTTTCATATTATATTCTCTCGAAAAAATCAAAGATCTCTTTTAATGCCTGATAACTTTTTTGCATGGCTACCCCATCAGATGTTGTAGCCCCATAGCGGACCATCTCGCAGACGGCAAATAATTCTTTAACCTTTCCGACCATAGACAAGGAAATATTGCGCTGCAGCAAAATACCTTGAATGTCGTAAGAAGTGACCATCCCCTCCGGAATAGAAAACTTCTCAGCAAAATATTTCTGCAGAACTTTATACGCCGTATCATAAAATTCTTTTTGTTTATGCGCCTTAAGATAATGCTCCGCGGCGCGGAGCCCTTCTTTGGCTTTCTGCGGTGCACGTAAACGTTTTGCGTATCCGACATCAGTCTTCATGCGGATATTCTTTCGGAAAACAACAAGCACTGCCACGATCATTGCAGCATACAAAAAAAGAAAGGCTGCAAAAAATTTAACGTCAGCAAGCAAGACGCTCAGCGAATAAAAAGCACCCGGCTTTTCTTTGATAAAAATAATATCACGGCCAAAGGTTTCAGGAGCTACGGCCTTGTCTTGTGCGCCCTCAACAATAATGTTGGCTTTTCCTTGCTGGGCCGGATGAACCGTCAGCGGGAATGGGCCTCGGCGAATTGTTGCATAAGCTTCTTTTTGCGGATCAAAATAAACAAAAGAGGCTTCCGGCACATGAACGACTTTCTCCGTCTTTGGGATGAGCACTTGCTCTAAGGTTTTGGCATTCCCCTGCTGCTTGATCTGCGGATCATAGGCCTTAAAGTTTTCAGAATCCTTATACGCCGGCAACTCAACATTCTTAAGGTCTCCGTTGCCTGATATTGTCATTTTAATGGTAATGGGATCTCCAACATTGACCTCTAAAGGGCTTGCGGAAGCTTCAAAATTAAATTGACCGACCGCAGAGCCAAATCCTGGCGGAGCGCCTTCGGGAAGAGGCAAGACCTCTACTGTACGTGATCCTGATTTGAGCGTAACGGGATATTTTTCATAGCTGCCAAAAAAATCATTAAAAAAGTCATCTGAAAGCCCGCCAAACATCGATGATCTTCGATCAGCCCTTTTATAAATAACATTACAATCCAACTGCGCGGGATCCACCGTAACCGTTCCAGCCTTTGACGCATAAGCGGCTATGTTAAATTCTACAACATCATACGAAACACCATTAAGAATGTCTTGATACTGGATAGGTTTCGCAAAATCTTCAAGAACAAGATCACCCTGAGACAGTACAGGAAACTGGATATCTGTCAGCGATATATTGTTGGCATAGAGCTTGATGGTAATGGGTAATCGTTCGTAGGCATAAATTTTTTCCCTGGGGATTTCAAGGCGAAGAAAAGCCTTATCCTCAAGGCTTACAGGCCTACCAATATCAACAGCTGCCGAATCCTGACTTTCAGCAGGAGCTGATTCCAGGATCTCTACCTCGATGGGCTCTGTCGCATAAGGCTTGCCTTCGATGGTTACCGTGAACGCTGGAATAGTAAGCACGCCTGTTTTTTGAGGGTACAAAATATATTTCTGAGAAACAGAAGAAGACTGCTGGCCGTTAATGATCGAAATGCTGGTCGACGGTCCAATATAGCGAGATTTGAATCCATCGATCTCAGGTAATTGGACCGGCGAAACATTCTGAACACCGGTGGCGGTTAAATCTAGGATGATCGTTGAATCAAGCCCTGCTTTCTTTCTATCAACGCTGGCCTGAAAGCTGACATCTTGCGCAACCGCGCGAACAGAAATGCTCACAAAAAAACATAATGATAAAAGAATTTTAGCCCATCGTGCTTGCATAAACAACTTACCAGTCTTTTTCTACTGCATTATCCTGAGAAGGTTTTTGTAAAAGATAAAAAAGCCCTTGAGGCTCTTCATTTTGCTGATAATCGGCTAGCGCTGCCTCTGCTTGTTTTCGATCCATCGGTGTCTTTTCTTCCTGAGAAGAGCCCTGCGCCTTATGGCCTGGATCATCTTCTGACCCGCCTTGCGTTACCGATCGCGCACTCTGACTATCTTTCGATGCGCCTTCCTGCTGATTTTCTTGATCATCTTGCGCGTTCTGTTCCTGCGCATCCTCTTGGTTCTTCTGCTGTTGCGGCTCCTGCTGCTGGCCTTGCTGCTGCTGACCTTGTCCTTGATCTTGAGATCGCTGCTTGTCTTGATCATCCTTGGATGACTCTTGCTTTTTCGGTAAAGGACAATTCTTATTTTGCTGCTGTTGTTGCTTTTTTAACCTCTCAAGCTCCTTTTTGACAAACTCATAGTTATGCTGCGCGTCCTTATCGTCCTTGTCAAGGCCCATCGCTTTCTGAAAATTCGCAAGGCTCTTTTCCCATGAGGCAATAGCGAAGGCGACATCTTGCTTTTCCCTGACTTTTCCCTGCTGGTAAAACGCGTCACCTAAATTATACGCCGCCTGCTGCTGCAGCAAGACATCATCGGTTAAGAGTGTTTTTTGCAGATGCTCGACCGCTTGGGCATAATCCCCTTGCTGATAAAAAGCTGTCCCCGCATTGAAGTTGATGATATCAGAATCAGGCTGCTGACTCAAAGCTTTCTTATAGCTTTCAAGCGCCGCTGTATAATCACCCTTTTTATAAAACTGATTTCCTTTTTTTACGATCCCTGAAGGGGCTGCAGAACAAAAAGTCGGCACCAAAAAAATACTAAAAATCACCGCGCCAAACGATAATTTTCTTCTCATTCCATCCTCGCAAAGATCATTTCCGCGATCAAGGCGATCATAGCCAGCGCCAAAGGGATCTGAAACCGGTCCACATATTGTTTTTTCATTTTGGCATCAATTTCACGTTTTTCCATTGTCGCTAAGCGCGTCTGGTAAATATGGTCAATCCCAAAATCCGCGCCACTAGCGCGCACATACGCTCCATTGGTCTCCAGCGCGATCTTTTTGAGCATGTTTTCGTCCAAGCGTGATTTAACAAAATTTCCAGACTTGTCCTTTAAAAATTCTTTTTCACCTTGCTCGTTCGTGATGCGGATCAGCTCGCCTTCCTCGGTCCCAATGCCGATACAAAATATCTTAATGTTCTTCGCTCGCGCCTGCTGCGCTGCCTGCAAAGGATTTCCCTGCAAGTTCTCTCCATCAGTGATCAGCACAACGCTTTTATACTGACTGGGGATCTTTGCATAGCCTTTTACGGATTCGTCGATAGCGCGCGCAAGGGCTGTTCCTCCCTGTGAAATGGTTTGCGGCCCGATATCCTCAAGCGCCAACAAAAATCCGCCATAATCATTTGTCAGCGGGCAAGCCAAAAACGCTGTACTCGAGAATGCCACCAAACCAATACGATCGCCGTTAAGTTTTTTGATCAAATCTTTCACAGCAAGCTTCGCACGCTCTAGGCGATTAGGCTTCACATCTTCCGCGAGCATGCTCTTGGAAACATCCATCGCGATCATGATATCCAGCCCCTGGCGCTTGATCTCAACCCAGCGAAATCCCCATTGCGGCCGTGCCAATGCCACAAGGCTAAAAATAAAAACGATCATCAAAAGAATGCTTCGCAATTTCTCACGCAACGAACGTCTTACGGGAATGATCTCATTTAATAAGTGCCTTACCGCAAATTTCTCCCGTAACAAATTCTTGCGCAGGCTCGCCCACCATAAGAATAAACATAGCGGCAGCCCAAGCCATAAAAGATTCAACAGTTGAGGTTCAGCCCATTGCATAAATTTATGGAATTTTTACAAGCCACGTGTTAGATAAAATAATTTCACCCCATAACAACACCAAAGCGATCACAAGGAACAACGGAAAAAGCTGACGATATTCACGATAACCGGTTTGCTGGATGTCGCTTTTCTCCATTTTGTCGATCTCCGCATAAACAGACCTCAAAGAGTCCGCGTCCATCGCCCAGAAATATTTACCTTGCGTTACTGCCGCAATCTCCTTAAGCGTTGCCTCATCAAGATTGATCTCCACATTTTGATAGGCGCGCCTCCCCCAAAAATCTTGAATAGGAAATGGCACAGGCCCTTTAGACCCAGCGCCAATCGCATACACGCGGACATGCAATGCTTGCGCGATCTTTGCGGCTTCCAGTGGCGCCACCTTGCCTGCGTTATTGATGCCATCGGTTAAAAGAATAACAATCCTGCTTTTTGCACTGCTTCCTTTAAGCCTTGCCACCGAGGACGCCAGCGCAGATCCGATCGCGGTGCCGTCTTCCATCATGCCAAGATGAATGCGGTCTAAATTATCCAACAACCATTCCTTATCAAGGGTCAGAGGACAGACCGTGTACGCAAATTGCGAGAATACCACAAGGCCAATACGATCACTGTCTCGTTTTTGAATAAAATCATGCACAACGCGCTTTACCGCGGCCAATCGGTTAACCCGCGTACCGTCAATCTTGAAATCTTCTGCCGCCATGCTTCCTGAGGCATCGATCGCTAAAATAATGTCAATACCATCCGCTTTATGCGGCGTGGCATCTAAAACCTGTTGCGGGCCGGCTAAGGCGATCAGAAAAAAAACAAGCGCTAACAGCCGCGCCAAATAAGAATACTGCGCGACCCACGCCTTAAAGCCACCGGTAACAGGCGACAGCAATAGCGAAGAGGAGAATTGTATCGCTACCTCTTTCTTTTGCCGATACCACCACACAAAAAAACTAATGATCGGCGGGATAATAAATAAGATCCAGAAACTTTTAAACGTGAGATTCAACAAGCTTCGTCTCCTCGATTAACTTTTTAGCCAAAAGAAAGCTGTACTCCATCTCATCAACGGTTGAACGATATTTAGCAAATTTCACAAGATCGCAAGACTCTAAAAAGTCCTTGAGACTCCCTTTATGCACAGATGTAAGCTGCGTGGAATAACGCAAAGAAAAGAGAAATTCCTCCGTTGTCATCTCCGGTGCGCGCAACGCAAATCTATCCTCCAAATAACGACGAACGATATCAGAAAGAATGGAATAATACTCTTTTATTTTACCAGCTGCTGGCAAGTTTTGAGCCCGTAAGCCCTCTAACCGCTGTAGCGCAATGACATGGGGTGGCAATGTTGGCACAACCACTTTCTTTTTCGCACGCTGTATAAAAAATCGTACCAGAAAATACGCAAGAACGACAGCCGTGATGATACCTAAAGCGATCCATAAAAAAACAAATTCTGAAGGCAAGGCAACCGGCGGCTTGACGCCATGTAAGCCTTCACCCTCCTGAGCAAAACTTTTGGCAGGAAATAACATAACTTTATCGAAAACGTTTCTTGCGCTTAATAAAAAATTTCACAAGCTCATGAGAAAAAGGCTTGTCTGTAAAAATATTGACCGCATCCACACCAACGCTCTTAAAAAGGTTTTCTCGCTCCTGAACACGTTTTATCGAATTTTCATGATAGCGATTCCGCACCAAACGGCTACCGGAATCCACAACATAACGCCCGCCAGTCTCCGCATCTTGAAGCTCCAGCAATCCGCAATCCGGCAGATCAAATTCCTTAGGATCATTCAATGTGATCGCGATGACGTCGTGACGCTTGTTGGCGATCGTTAAGTCTTTTTTTAATTCTTGCGCGATATTCTTTTCAAAGAAATCCGAAATGATAAATGCGACGCTACGCCGACGCGCGACCTTGCTCAGAAATTCTAAAGCATTTTTAATATTCGTGGCGCGACCCTGAGGCTTAAAATACAAAACTTCGCGAATAACACGCAAAACATGCCTCAACCCCTTACGCGGCGGAATAAATTTTTCGATGTTCTCGGTAAAAATAACAAGGCCAACTTTGTCATTGTTCTTGATCGCTGAAAAAGCCAAGACCGCTGCAATTTCAGCCGCAAGCTTGCTTTTCAGTTCTTGCGTGGTAGCAAAATGACAGGAGCGTGAAGCGTCAACAACGATCATCACGGTCATTTCCCGCTCTTCAATGAATTTTTTGATATGGGGACGGCCTGTGCGTGCCGTAACATTCCAATCGATCGTGCGAATGTCATCACCGGGCTGGTATTCACGCACCTCATCAAACTCGACACCCTGCCCTTTAAAGACGCTATGATAAGCGCCGGCAAAAACATCTGTGGCCAGTCGTTTGGTCGTGATCTCGATACGTCTGATTTTAGTAAAAATGTCTTTAGGGATCATAAGACACTCTTGGGCGGAAAATTAAGGAACTTCAACAGCTTCAAAGATACGCTTAATGATATCTTCCGATGTTCTTTCTTCCGCTTCAGCCTCATAGGTCGGGATGACCCTGTGCCGTAAGACATCCATGCCGATAGATTTCACATCTTGTGGTGTCACATAGCCGCGGCCTTGCAAAAAAGCATAAGCTTTGGAAGCCACCGACAAATAGATCGTTGCGCGCGGCGATGCCCCGTATTGGATCAACCCTTTAAGGTCGCTCAGCTGATAATCGGCAGGTTTGCGCGTGGCTTCCACGATATCCACGATATAATGCTCGATCTTTTCGTCCATATAGATCTCATCGACAATACGGCGCAAGCGAATAATGTCTTGCGGCGTGATAAGCTTCTTAACATCAAATTTCTTTTCTGTAAAGGACATCCGCTTAAGGATCTTAAGCTCTTCATCTTTCGACGGATACTGGATCTTAACTTTCAACATGAAGCGATCAACCTGAGCTTCCGGCAAAGGATAAGTTCCTTCCTGCTCGATCGGATTTTGTGTTGCCAAGACCAAGAAAGGGTCATCGAGCTTCAACGTTTCATCACCAATCGTCACTTGACGTTCTTGCATCGCTTCGAGCAAAGCGCTCTGGGCTTTGGCTGGCGCTCGGTTGATCTCATCCGCTAAAATAATATTGGCAAAAACCGGACCTTTTTTGATAGAGAAGGTGGCCGTCTTCGGTTCATAGATGACCGTTCCCGTCAAATCAGCCGGCAGCATGTCTGGAGTAAACTGGATACGATGGAACTTCGCCTGGATAATTTCCGAGAGGACTTTGACTGCTGTTGTCTTAGCTAAGCCCGGAACGCCTTCGATCAAAATGTGTCCGTTAGCCAAAAGGCCGACAAGCAAACGCTCCAACAAATACCGCTGGCCGACGATCACTTTTTGCATTTCAAAAAGAACACCTTCAACAAACGCACTCTCTTTTTTTGCTTTCTCGTTGAGAAGAGTAATATCGTTATGCTCCGTCATAACTTCCTCCCTGTTTTATTGATAAACACGAACGTAATCGACTTCCATCTTTTGCGGAAAGATCGCATTATCAATGCCGCGTCGCCCACCCCAAGAACCACCCACGGCAACGTTCATCAACAAATAAAATTCTTTGTTAAAAGGCCAATAACGCCAATTATTCTTGCGTTGCGCTACTGTAAAGTACTTCTTGCCGTCAATAAAGAAATCAATGCGCTTGGGATACCACTCGATAGCGTAGACATGAAACTCCTGCTCAACGCCCGGGACATCGATCTTCTTTGTTTCAGGATTACCGTTGCGGAAATTATGTTGAAAGGTGTGCACAGAACCACTGATCTGGCCCGGCGCGTAACCGACATATTCTAAGATGTCGATCTCGCCGCTATCCGGCCAATAATTCTTTCCATAATTCCACTTATCTGGTAGCATCCAAATAGCCGGCCAAATACCACGCCCGGAAGGAAGCTTGGCGCGTACTTCAAAACGGCCATACAGCCACTGTTCACGATTCTTCGTTTTAAGGCGAGCGGATGTATACTGGCGTCGTCCCGTTCCGTCACGACGCGCTTCAATGATCAAGTTGCCATTTTCAACGCGTGCGTTTTCCAAACGAGCGTTCGTATAGCACTGCGCTTCGCTATTTCCCCAGCCTGTGCAGCCTTCATCGTAACCCCATTTTGTCGGATCAGGAGCGCCTGTATAATTAAATTCATCAGACCAAACAAGTTTCCATTCTTTCTGCCCCTCCTGCGCATAAGACAAGCCGAATAAAGCGCCACCTATCAACAGGACAGAAGCCAATATGATGAGGAATGTTTTTCTCATGAAATCCTCCCCTTTAATGGATTAAAAAAAGACATCAATACGTTTTGCTAGCCCTGATCGTACTTGCTGCGCATGATCCTCAGACAAGATCGGACCTGCAACTTCTACCTTTTTGCCTCCGGCATAAGTACAAACGATCTTTTTTGCGATCGCCTTGTCATCAAAAGTATTTAATCGTTTAGGATTATGGTAAACAACGAGCGTTGAGTTCATGAAGTTAAACGCATAAACATCGGCCGGCAACTTGACCATTTCCCATTGCCCATTCTTGCCTAAGAAGCGTATTGACCCTTCCTTGGTCGAGAAAAAATCCTTTGATAAAATAGGTTTGAACGACAACTGTAGCTTCCCCTGAGCGTTAAGCGAAAAAGGCTTAAGCCCCATACTCATGACAAGCCACATATGAACGAATTCTGCGGTTGATCCGCTCAAGCGAGCCACATACCCACGGCCATGAATTGCCGGATCTTCATGAGCGCTGCTAACAATGAACGAAGAATTCTCCAGAATGCTTCTGCCATAGCTTTCGGGATTTAAGAACGGAACCAATGTATGGGGAATATTCTCGTAAAACTCCTCATAAAGCCCGCAACGCAAGAGCTCGAGGAGAAATTTATATTCCATATGGATCCAAATGGATTGATTCTCTAGCCAGCCAGCGGGGAAAATGCGAGCCCGCCCGATCTCAGATGTCTCCCTGGAAAGGTCCGTATTAACACGATACATCTTAAGTTTTTTATCAAAAAGATTGCTGCGGCGAACGGCCTGATAAAGAATTCTGGCCCTGGCCTTTTCTTTTTCTGCGCGTAACGCATGGACAAACCCTTCCAAGAAAAGAGGCAGATCGTGTCGCTTGAATTCAGTCGGAATAAGGAACGGCATGTCTTGCTCATTCTTGTTCCCTGTTTTCTTATAGCCGATGATCTCATGATAAAAATAGGTCGTTAGGCACCCTTTGCTGTCCGTGGCGGCTTTCATACCCATCTGGGTCTTTTCGATGACAAGGGCCAAAAATTTCCTTATATCTCCAACGGAAATCTTGAATTCAGCGCCATTAATACCTTTGAGGACCAGTGAGCGATATTTTTCCTTGGCCTGGTTTGACTTTTCCCAATAGCCAAGCGGTGATCGTTCGGTCTGAAGAATATCAGCCAACGCGGAAACAAAGAAATGCAGCTCTTCAAAGATCTCAAATGTCGCCGCATCATCCAACCCTAAAGCGTCAAGGGAGTCTAAAAGAAAGACGCATAAACGCTTAAGCTCGATCGCCTCGCTGATGGAAGATCCCAGAAGCCCCGGAAGGCCATTGAGGGCGTCATACCAATTGGGCTTGTCAGCCTCCATTTCGATACCAACACCGGAAGGATCCAGCGAAGAAGCTTTATTCGCGATCAGGCATAAGCATTTGGCTAATAAATGTGTCGTGTAAATATCACCTTGGCCATCTTCAGCTCTTAACTTATTATCTTTTTTCGCTTTTAATGTTTCCGCGGACAACTTGGCCACCGAACGATATTGGCGAGGACCGCGGTCAGTCAGGATATAGCGCTTGTCGCGCGATAGAACAAAATGATCGTTATGATAGAACGTAAAGATCTTCTTCTCGCAGAGGATCTCTTTCAGCCTTTCCGGAAAAACGCTCAGATAGCTTTCGACCAGATCCAGATTATAGGTCCAGTGATCTGTCCAAAAACCTTCTCCATGATCCGCAAGCTCTGAGGCTGTGCAACAAGCTAAAGCTTTAAGCAAGAAATCCTTGGGTGTTGTCCTCAGGCAAATATCTTTTTCAAAGATCGTCTTTAAAATGAGCCCCGGGAGGAATTCTTTGCTGAGCATATCTTTAACGGCTTGACGGTCCTTGTCCTCAACATACGCATGGACCAGCTCATCGATCTTTTTGGGATCCGAAAAACGAAAAGCCGTCCCTTGCACCACAAGAGGATTAAAGCCATCGGCTTGGATCAAATTAAAAAAGCTAACGACATTCCTTTCGTTCAGATCACGGTTAAACCAAATGTCATTGCGGCGGTTCTGGTTCACATCGCGATAATTACCATTTCCCTGAGACAGAAATGTTGGGCTTAGAACAAAATAATTATAATCCCGCTCGGGATCCCCGTGCTTACGGCTAAAGACGTTAAAAACAACATTGCCTTTTTCCGTTTTAAGCGAGATCGGAAGCCCTCCACGTAAGACATTATCAACAAAATTCTGCTCCGCGTATAAGTTAAATTCACGGCACGCACTGTGCGTCATCATGTAATTCTGAACTTCAGCCAAAACTTCCTGGCTGCGCTGCCGTTTAACCTTAAGATAGTCGCCTTGAACGCTGCGCTTGACGATCCGATTAAGTTGGGCCTTGCTATGGATATGGCCGATCAGCGATGTGATCACGCGTGTTTCTCCGGCAACAAGCTTAAATTTTGCATACGCCATCGCGCAAGGAGTTTGGTTGCGCGTCTTCTGGTCTTTCGGGACCTTAAAATCTTTCTCTAAGAATGCTTTCGGATAATTAAAATCAACAGCCTTGCCGAAGACACAGGATGTCTGAACGATCGGATCTAAAAGTTTTGGCTTGCCGCCGTCTTTTTCAAATGCGAAATAAAAATTTCCCTCGTTGATATTCTCGACGTAAGGCTTATCCGAAACGATAACTTCCAAATTATAATACGGTGCTTTATTCTCACAATTGCTCACTTTGACCCATGCTTCGACCGTGCGGGAAATATGCTTCAACAATCCATCGTTAAATCCATACGGAATGATCGCCGGCATGCCATCAACGACTTCCATTTCATAAGGCTTCTTGGTTGTATTCTTGATCGTGACACGGCGGATCAATGCCGCATACTGCTCTTCGGGAAGCGTGGCATAATTTACTTCAACAGAAAGGCCGAGCGTCTGGTTGACCTCTTCGATCGTTAGGTCGTGCCCTGTGATCGCCATGCGCTGAGAGATCTTAAAATCAGCGTTCTGTAGATTATCCTGAAATGGCTCATAAAAGATCGTCTTCGCGCCTTTTTTGATCTTAATAAATGTTCTAAAGCCGTGCAGCGATGTATAGCGATACGCCTTATTCGCGGGCTGGAACTCCATAATGGCTTTGTCTTTACTTTCAATACCGAAACTTGATATACATTGTCCACGGTTCACATAGAAAACCCACATCGGGATCCCCCACACGCCGGCTACGCCAGGAAAGAAATTGGTAAAAATCTTAGCGTTGTTGTAATCTTCAATGACAAAACGATTTTTATCATCCAAATAATAGCGCGCAGCTTGTGTCATCTTCCTTGCCTTTCCTACCGAAAATGAGAACTAGTTCGGTTTAACTGTTTTTCGAAGTAAGTTATAGTAACCTGATAGCTTCGCCAAAATATTCCAATAAACATCATCTTTATTGCCAAAGCGTATCCTTTTGATCTCATAAACATCCTGATTGAGCCGGCTATAGCCGCGGTTTGTCGTACAGGCGGACATGTATCCTGCTTCCCTCACCAAGCTCTTGCTGTCGTCATTAAACCCACCCGATGGATAAGAAAAATGATGAATAGGATGGCCCAGATGGCTTTCAATAAAGAACTTGCTACCCGCAATTTCTTTCTTCTGTTGATCACACGTCAGATCCGGCAGATAGGGATGCCACAGCGTATGACTGCCAAAATCGATCCCTGATCGTTCCATCTCCTGGATCTGGGCCCATGTCAGATAGCCCTCTCGCCCTACAAGATGCGCGACAACAAAGATCGTTGCCGGAAAACCATACTTTTTTAAAATAGGGAACGCATGTTTATAGTTATCGGCGTAGCCATCATCAAAAGTTATCGCTACGCTATTGTGCGGTAAAGAACGTTTTTCATTGATGGCTTTTACAACTTCGCTCAAACTAACAACATTAAATTTATGCCGCTTTAAAAACGCCATCTGATACTCAAAATTTTCATCACTCACGCTATTGAGCGATCCCGCCACCTCGGCAGGCTCAGCGTTGTGATACATGATGATCGGCACGGTGTACTTGCCATAAAACTCCAAGCCGTAAGTCACGACAATGACGCCGATCAGGATAAAAAGAATGACAATGCGTTGAAATCGTTTCATAAAAATATTATCGACTATCTCTACAGCGATGATAAAGCTTGTTTGACGAGATCGCTAATGATCTTGTTATCTGCCCGGCCTTCAAATTTGGCGACCACAGCCTTCATCACAGAACCCATATCCTTGATGCTTTTAGCTCCTATTTCTTGAACAATCTGCTTAACGGCAACCCCAATCTCCTCAGCAGATGCTTGCTGGGGCAAGTAAGTCTGCAAAATGGCCATTTCGGCCTTTTCTTTTTCTGCTAGATCGTTGCGCCCGCCCTGTTCAAATTGAGAGATGGATTCTTGGCGCTGCTTGATCTGCTTCTTAATGACAGCGATGACATCCACATCGTCAACGCTTTCTGCCCGCTTCTCAATACGCACATTCTTGACCTGCGCACGCAACAAGCTCAAGGTGGAGCTTTTTAATGCATCCTTATCCTTCATCGCTTGAACATAATCACTCGCTATCTTCTGCTCTAACATAAGGCCTCCCTTTAAATTCCTTCTATGATAATCGTTTTATGCCGAGATTTCAACCCTCTTATAATAGTAATATTACTTTTAGTAATTTTATAATAATCGGACAGAAAATCAACTAACGCTTTATTTGCCTTTCCATCGACCGCGGGCGCTGTCAAATAAACACGCAACGGCACTGTGTCCGTCTTGATCATATTCTTTTTAGCGCCAGGGATCGTTTTTATCTCAAGCCGCATACGTGGTCCTTGTGTTACGGAAGCTTCATCAATGGCGCGTGCACTTTAAGCCATTGCGTGCAATCTTGGTAGGAAGCAACGCTTTTCTTCACATGCTTCCAAAATCTCTTAGAATGATTAGCTTCTCGCAAATGACAAAGCTCATGAATGATCACGTAATCTAAAACTTCTATAGGGGCCATAACAATCTTCCAATTAATATAAATTTTCCGACGGCGAGGGTAACAGCTCCCCCAAAGCCTTCTTTGCGTCTTCACAAAAACCTGCTCAGGCTGAACGCCAAAGGACACTCCCAGCAAAGACACCCGCTGCGCCACAATATCTTTTGCCTGCTTTTTGTACCATGCTTTTAAAGCGTTTACGATGGCCGGTTCGATCTGATCGCAAGGCATGTCCCAAGGCACAAAAACTTGCCATTCGCTCTCCACAAAACGAAGTGCAACACGCTTTCTTTCTGTGGGCTGATAGCACAACGGATATAATTGCCCTAAGAATAAGAATTTTGCCCCGTCACGGCAAGAAAAATTCTCTTCAGTCCTCGATAAAGATTTTCCTTGAGCGATCTTGCGCTCGATCCATCCAATTTTTTCTTGTAGAAAGCCAGTAATAATGTTCTCGGATAAATGCCGCGGAGCAAAAACTTTTACCCGTTGATGTTCTTCAATACAAATAGCCATCGTTCTGCGTCGTGCAGAACGGGCCAGAGAATAAGTCAAAGGCCCTGCCGCTGTCATAAGCTGGCAGGCTTGTGCGGGTATGTGTCGTAACAAGGATTATTTCTTGTGATAGCTAAAAGAAAGAAACGTCAATATTGACTTTCTTTGCTGGCGATTCTACGGCTGCAGCCTTTATCCCGCTAGGGATCTTGCCATCTTTCAAAACGAAACCCCGATTCCCCTGGGCTAAGGCGATCTCATCGCGCTTACGTTGCGCATCCCGGCGGGCTAAGACGGCTTGTTGCTTCAGCTGAGCCATTCGATCTTTGGCCACGCGAATTTGTTTTTGATGGTCACCTATTCTTGCTAACAAAGTTTCATACTTAAGGTCTTTCATCCGAACGTCCAGATCGTCGAGTTTGTCGCTATATCCTTGAGCTTGTGCTTGCCACGTTGTTGGATTCTGCGCCGCAAGAGCATTAATTTCATCCTGCAGAGCTTTCAAATCCTCTCTTAGGCCGTCGCGCTGGGCCATCAAAACCTGGACATTGTCACCCAACGTATCTAACTTGGCCTGCGCCAAGGTACTCTTCAACGTCGCGATTTCTTGCTGCGCCTGTGCATATTGCCGCTGAGCTTCAGCGAGCAAACCTTCCGTTTGAGCGAGCAAGATCCGCGCTGAAGCATACTCAAGCTGCAGCTCTGAATACAACCCTTCCAGTACCTTATGCTGGGCTATTAAATCACTGTAAAGCTTTGCCTGCTGATCAGCAGCATTCAAGATAAGACTGTTTGATCTCTCAACGGTCTGCGCGATGGATGCGCGCTGCGTCAAAACCAACCCTCCGAGGGCCAGCATCACGACAACCAAGAAAATTGTAACGACCGCAAGGATGGTTTCCGTGCGGTTCATTGATAAAAGACGACTTTCGATCCGCTCTTTGAGCCGATGCGCAGCTTCTGCCGGCGTATCAATAAATTCAACCCCGCACAACGTTCCTTGCCGCAACCAGCCCTTAGGCTTGGACCAGACAACCCGACCTTGAGGGGGCATAACGCTCCCACCCTGATCGAAAGAGATCACCGTACCATCAACTAGGGGATGTTTGGCGTCGATCAAAGCACCCGTCGTGCTCAAGTCGCATACGCAACCAAATCCACTGCCAATACCACCCACGCTCCATTTGATCGGAGCGTTTTCTCTGACGCGAAAGCTTCTGCGTGACTCTTGGTAAAGTTTTTTTGGAAAACCAAAAACATTTCTCATCATAAATGCCTCCTTAAAAGACAAAAGGCAGCCCTCGCGGCTGCCTTTGTTAATGATCTATGAAATGTCTGTTATCTGTCATATAAGATATTTCTATAAGTATCTTATCATTGACGATTCACGCTGCAAGACTTTTTCACACTTTTTTACCACTTCCACCCTGCGGTACCCTGCGACTGCTGCTCCTGCATTTTACGGTCACGCTCATACCTTTTTTCTTGCAGATCATAGTCTTCCTGAGTAAATGCGCATCCGATCAAAATACTCGTAAATAGTAATAAAATAAATAGCTTCGCTCTCTGCATTAGAATAAAAACTCCTCTTGTTTTTCCGGCATAGTAAGCCGGTCTTCCTGTGCTTTTTCAATTCCTTGATAGTACTGACAATACTCACATTCAGAAGAATAATCAGGAATGGTTTCTGCCATTAAGCATTGATGGGCACTACGGACAACACCCTCAACCCAACTATCATCACCTGCATAGGCGATGATCTCAAGATCAAACATCAGCCGTCCGTCAAAAGTTTTCTTATCTTTATTGGCATTGGCAAAAACAAAGTACCCTGTTGATGAAACACGCAACTCTTGCCGGCGCAGCAACCACTGATAGATCTCGATCTGTCTTTTGTATGCTTGCTTGTATTGCGAATTAAGATCGATCGGGTCCCGCGTGCTTGTCGATTTATAGTCCACGACAAAAAGCTCGCCTGACGAAGCCTGCCAAATATCATCCACAGCCCCCGTGATAATAATATTCGTTTCAAGATGATGATATCGCACGCCTTTAAAGTTTTCCTGCCATTCTAACAGTGACGGATGAGAGAAGGGAATCGCATCAATACCATACTGCGTCATGAGCGGGTGCGCTTTTTTTTGATCACGGTAGCCGTCGAACTCTTTTTTGAGAAGCTCATCCACCGCGCTATTCAAGGTAAAAGCCGGAATGCTAGGCTGCGACACGCCCAATCGCCGATCCAAATAAAAACACCGCGGGCACTGCATAAAATTTTCCAGCTTGGAACGGCTAAGCTTAAACGGCGTTTTTGCGCTTGGGTCAAAAAGATATTTCTTGCGGTTAAACGATGTGTTATTTTTCATTTCTTAAAAATAGCATCCAAAACATTACCAATAATTTCCTCGCCGGATGGTGACGACGAAGGATCACCCTCCCCGGCAGATCCGCGGTCCAATACTTTATCTAAAAGTCTGCCGAGCTCCTCTTTTCCTTTTGTCTCGATAATACGCTGCCCTAAATAGGCAAGGTCTGGCATATAGCTTAAGCGATCCGGTGCCCTGCCTTGAACGTCAACAGGAATAACGATCTCTCCGCTCTCATCAGTTAAAAACTTAAGCTCTTTGACTGATGCGACCATGCTCGCCGATAAATCTTGAGGGATGGCAATCCGTGTGGCAAGGTTCATATGAAGCTTTAAGTCCATCGTACCTTGGCCCAAAAGAGAAAAAATATCCGCTTGTACCTTGGCAGAGCGAACATTCACCTGCCCTGCTTGAATATTCATATCAAAATCCACAGCGCTGATCTGCGTATCATTCTTTTCAAGCGTAGCACGATATTTTTCAGGTAAGCTCTGCTGCAGTTCTTCCGTTAAGTTCGGCAACATACTCATCTTGTC
>Ga0172375_10006361_pt1 | contig 16637 bp, 15 predicted proteins | sample LakKiv1m_FD_114537 | JGI IMG/M metagenome (GOLD analysis project Ga0172375, IMG submission 114537) | Freshwater microbial communities from Kabuno Bay, South-Kivu, Congo - kab_092012_11.1m | ecosystem: Environmental > Aquatic > Freshwater > Lake | place: Democratic Republic of the Congo...
CTAGCTTTCGCGTGGCCAGTCAAGAGTGAGGACCGGCGTGCGGCATCGGCCGAGCGCGTCGAAGGACCTCGGCTTGGCGTTCGCGACGAAGCAGGATCGAGGAGTCCGGCCTGGGCCGCCGATGGTCGGCAGGCTGATCAGGCGCCGTGGTCGGCAGGCTTTCGTGTGCGCCGTGGAAGGCGGCCCAGCGCGGACGGGCGGCAAGCTAGGTTGCGCCGTCGAGCGGCATAGCTAACGTGGCCGTCACCGTCCGCGGCTGAGCCTTCCTCGACGATACGCCTCTTCGTCGAAGGGTTGTTGGGTCACGAGCATGCGGTAGATCAGGCGGCAGGCGTTGCGCGCGAGCGCGACGCGGGCCTGGATCGGCGCCATGCCCCGGGAACGGAGTTCAGCGTTCCGCTCGGCGAAGGACGGCGAGTACACCGACAGACCCCAAGCGATGCCCATCAGCGCATCGCGGTGCTCGGCCAGGCCCTGGCGAGAGATCCGGCCACGCTTGCGCAGCGTGGCGGACTCGTACATTGCCGGCGCGAGCCCGGTGGCGGAGTACAAATGCTCGGCATCAGGGAACCGGGTGATCGGCAGGCTGTGCGCAGCGAACGCCGCGGCCCGGTTCGCGGCCACGCCGGGCAGGCTGGTGAGGACCTGGCCATCGGTGCGGGCCAGCAGGACCGCGGTCTCGTCCTCGACTGCCGCTATGTCGACCAGCAGGCTGCGGTAGCGGTCCAGGTCGCGCCCGAGCCGTTCGGCGCGGGCAGCTGCATCCGGCGGCGGTGGAAGGCAGTCCCGCCAACGGGCAGCCCAGTAGCCGGCCGTCGCCTTGGTCAGCCTGCCCGGTGCCCTGGCGATCAGCGAGCGTGTCGAGGGCGCCCGCCCGGCGAACGCGACCGCGCAGGCGAGGACCGCCTGGCCGGTCGGCGACTCGATCGGTAGCGACCTGCCAAGCGTTGCGGTGTGCCCGTCGGGTGCGGAAAGTCCTGGGCAGAGCGCGTTGAGCTGGTCGTGGAGTCGCTGCTGGGCCTTCTTCCGGTCCGCGACGAGCCCGCGGCGGTGGCGGACCGCGGCACGCAGTTCCTCGATCACCGCTTCCTCGGTCTGGCGTCGGCCGGCGCCTTGGCGAGCCAGGTAGGTCAGGGCGGCGCAGTCGCGGTCGTCGGTCTTGAACCGGCCCGAGCCCAGCTGCGTGCGGGCAGCCTTCGTTTCCGACGGCGCGAACAGCCGCAGCGAGCCCGGATGCAGCCGCTCGAGCTCCGCAGCCCAGGCCCGGTGCAGGCTGCCGGTCGCCTCGATCGCGATCACGCGTTCGCCAGCGTGCCCCGCGAGCATCTTCTCCAGTGCTGCGATCCCGGACCGGGCCACCGGCAAAGAGACCGGCTCCTCCAGCAATCCCTGGCCGTTGCTGACCCAGACGCGGTTCATCACCTTCCCCGGATCCACGGCCACGACCACCGTCGCCGGATCCAGGGCAACCTCCAACATGCCCATGAGCTGCCTCCTTGTGAGCGGACCCGACCAGAGTCCTCTCAGCTACAGCTCACGACCTATCAGCTAGCCAGCGGCTTGGCGTTCGGTCGCACCGAAGAGCCGGCCTTGCCGTTCCAGGAACGCCGCGTCGCGATTCGCGGCTCCGTCGGGGAGTAGCGCTGCCTGCTCGAGGTCGGGGCTCTGTTGCCGCTCGTCGACGACGGGGGTGGCGAGGCGCTGGGCGGTGAGGCCGTATCGGAGTCGGTGGCGATCCCACGCGGCGACGGACGCGCCTCGTTCGGCGGGGGAGAGGTCCTGGAAGCGCTGCTTGCGCGCGAGGCTGCGGGCGACATACTCGTCGGCCGGGATGCTGCGTAGCCAGGTCTGGTACTGGTCGAGCTCGTCGATGCCGGCGCGACTGCGTCGCTCAGCGAGCCGGGCCTTGAGTGCGGACTGTTGGGTGATCGACATCTGGTCGAACTCGAGCCGCTTCGCCGCGGTGCGTTCGGCGCGGGCTGTGGGGGAGAGGTTGTCCCACCAGGCCTTCTCCTTCGCCCGCTGTGCCTTGATCGCGCGTGCGCGGCCGGCGGTCCAGCTCGAGGTGATCCCGGCCCGGTAGGCGGCTCGTTCGGTCTCGACGGTTGCGAGTTGACGGGCGTACGCCGCGGCCGCGTCCTGTTCGACCTGGACTGACCGGGGACGGATGGCAGCCTGCCAGCGACCGTGCTCGTCGACCCGGGCCATGCCGGCCTTTGCGAGTGCCACCAGCGCCGCCTTCGCCGTCGACCGCTGCGACTTCGACGGCCCCTCGCCTGGGGTCTCCACCAGGCCTGCCTTCACTGCCAGCTCACCTAGGTCCACCGGGCCGTTGGTGGTCAGGAGGGTGCGCCAGAGGCTGTGGCTGGAGCGGGGGAGGGTGGCCCAGAGGCCGCGGGGGGTCGGGGGTGGGTCAAACACAGGTGGGGGGATTTGCCGTCCCCCTTGCTCGGAGGCGAGGTTGATTTCGAACTCGTAGCTCGTGGAGTCCCGCTCGACGACGGAGAGGCAGTCGGTGTGGAGGGTCCCGAGACGGCCGTTCAGCAGGCGCAGTGCGCCGCGGATGGTCTTGCGGTCACCCAGCCCGGTGTCGAGCAGCAGGTCCCGTTCGGGACAGGGGACACGCAGCTCGCCGGCGCGGAGCACGCGGTCCAACAGCTGGTGTCCAACCTGGAGCAGCGCCGGCCGCTTGCGGGCCGGGACCGTCCACATCAGCCGCTCCAACTCGACGCGAGCGGCCGCCACAGCGTCGACCACCTCCGCCGGGGGCGCCTCGACCTGCCGAGGCTTCTGGTCGGGGCTGATGTTGAACTCAGACGCGGTGCGGACGAGCTCGTTCCACACATACGCCAGCCACCACGAGTAGCCCTGGTGCTTGGCCTTGGTCATCGCCGTCGGATGGGACTCGCGGATCAGCCGCCACGCGGTCTCCGGGTCACCGATCGCCCACACCATCTCCCGGGTGCACGCCGCCTCCACGAGCGACCGGTCGACTTCCACGGCACCACGGGTCTTCGTCGACCCGGCCGCCCACGACCCGGCAGGGACCTGGCCTTCGACCAGGTAGCGGCGCCAGTCAGGGCGCAGCTGACGCTTCCACCGCTGCAACGCCAGCGGCACCACGAACCCTTGCCCGCCGCCGGCCGGCGTCGCGTGCTGGCCGGCCCTGGTGGCCGTGGTCTTGCGGCGAGGCCGCAATGGTGAAGGGGCGGGACGGTCCGGCAGTACCCGTTTCAGGTCGCGCAGTGCCTGGCGCAGGTCGCCCTTGGGTTTGGTGACCGCACCCGTCTTGTGGGGCGAGCAGAGCGGCCGTACGGCGTCGCGCAGGTCGAGCTCGTTGCGTGGCACCTTCACGTCCGCGGCCAGGCCGGTCAGGAAGTCGCCGACCTCGGCACAGAACCCGGTCCGCGTCGCCGCCGGGCCGTAGCGGTAGTCGGCACGCGCGAAGTAGATGTGCCACCGGCCCGTGGCGCCGCCCGAGGGGCGCTCCAGCACCCAACAGTCCCGACGGCGCAGCCAGTCGGTGATCTCGGCGGCAAGGAACGTGCCGAACTCGCCGGGCACGTCGACGTCGACCACGCCGACGCCGTCGCGCAGATGCCCGACCAGGGCGGCGATCCGGCCGCGGCCGACCAGCTCGAGCCCATCCACCAGCGTGGTGACCGTCGTCTTCGGCACAGCCGTGTTGCCGTCGTCGATGAAGAACCACTGCGTCGCGTGTGGGTTGAACATCCACTCGTCGAGCGCCAACAGGGCCGGCGAGACACGCCGACCTGCATCAGGGTGTGCGGCATCGCGGTGCGACGCCGGTACAGTTACCGGCAACAAATCTTGATAGCTCCTTTCGGAGTCTCCCGGTCGCCAGCGCCAACTGGTTCCCGGTCTTCACCACGACGGTCAGGTCCCGCGCCAACGGGGCCTTTCGTCATTTCTGGGCCTATGGGCCGTCCCGGACGCTGCCGGCCGCCACCACCGCCTTCCGTGCTCGCATGGGCAGGAAGTACGTGGACCGGGTGCTCTCTACGGCTGCCGCGACCTGGACTCGGACGTCGACGCCACGAAGCGAGGGGGCTGCCGCGACCTGGACTCGGACGTCGACGCCACGAAGCGAGGGGGAGTGCTGCTGAACGCGCGCGTCGACACGCCAGCGCGGGAATGACTTCCACGCGACGCGGGCCTGCTCTACAGTGGGCAGCACAACACCTCCTCGTGAGGGATCAGACTTTGCGAATCCGGGCGGCAACCCGGTGGAGCTTCCGACTAGGCCCCGTTCCAGCGGGGTCGTTGTCGTTTTCAGGGCACTGCCCTGACCCGGTCAACCCGTCATCGGCAGCTGCTCTCCGGCCTCCGCGGCCCTCGCCCAGGCCCTCAAGGCCTTCTTCTTCACCCGAGGTTCGAACGGAACCTCAAGGCGGTCACAAAGCACCTTGGCGACGAAGTCGCTCAGTGAATGGCCGCGACGTTCGGCCTCCGCGATCAGCAGGTCCGCCGCCGCGCGGGGGATCATGGCGCGGTACTTCACCAGGTCGCCAACCGCAGGCTGCGGATCGGGGTGGTCAGTGACCTCGCCCAGCGGTACGTCGCCAGCAAGGCCGAAGTGGTCGCTGACCACCCATCCGATGTAGTCGCCGATGTAGCAGCCCAACTGGGCCGCCTCAGCACGAATCAGCTCGGCCGCATCGGACGGCATGCTCGTGATGATCGTGTGCCGATCGCCCTTCGCCCTACGTCCCATGCGACACATCCAACCGGGGGAACGGCGAATCACCCCGCAACCAAGCCCACACGGCGTGTTGCAAATTTCGCGAAATTTGCCGCCAGCGGGGCCGGTCATCGCCCGACGGTGGCCGGTCATCAGAAGGAGGCTCACATCAACAAGAGCAACACCAGTCACACCAGATCGGACACTCGCCCCGAGATTTCCCCCCACTCGGCTCGCTCCTACTGGTCCTGAGCGGGGTCAGGGAGGGGGCGGCCGGCGACGTAGTCGATCCAGATGCGGCCGACTTCCTCGGCGCGGCTCAAGTCCGTCGACCACAACACGACTCTGCCTTTAGCTCGGCGGTCGCCACGCGGATGGTCAGCGGTGACGAGGCCCATGTCCTCGAGTACCGAGAGGTGTCTACGCACCACGCGGGGGTCCGTGTCGATCACCTTCGCCAGCTCTGGTGCGCTCATCGCCCGGAGAGAGAGGTGCCGCAGGATCTCAGTGCGCGCACTGTTGCCGATCGCGTCGATGATCGCCAGCACCCCCTCGGGCATCTTGGGCGGCTTCGACAGTCGGGGCACGCGCTGCATTGTGCCGGACCCGAAACACGCCGAACTCTTTTCGCGTTGACGGACATTTAGCGTCCGTCATGTGTCACACTCAGGGTAATGCAGAACGCCGCCCGATGGTGGGACCCACGGATCGCCCAGAGCGGCGGCTTGACGGGATGACGGACAATAAAGGCCCCGGTTCGGGCCGGGGAAGGAAGGACGCGGTCGTGGGGACACGTCAGCACACGTCACCGGGGACGGACACGGCCCCGGCGCGTCCCTACGCGTCCAACTCACACTCGCCAGGCGCCAGTGCTGCCACTAGTAGGTCCTGCGGCCAGCGGACGATGCCGGTCTCGCTTGCCCCCGTGGGCAGGCGGCTGGCGCTTCGCCGCCCCTTTCGCCTGATGCGCCCGTGCGCGCGTCTCGAAGATTGTTCGCCGAAGGTGTCCGATCCGCTCCGCGCCCGGTTGCCTTCTTTGAATAGAGAGCCCACTCGGAGGGAAGGACGTCACCGTGAACCCGACTCGCAGTACGGCGAGGTCGGCAACCTGTCGGCCATGTCGTCAAGACTGGTGCCCCAGGCCCGTGGATCGGGCAAGTCGGGCTCAGGAAGGACGCTCATGAAGCGCACTCTCATCGCTGCAACCGCTCTCGCCCTCGCCGGGACGCTCACCGGCTGCGGGGGTGACGACGAGCCGAAGGCCGACCCGACGCCAACCGAGTCGACCTCGCCCTCCGCGACCACCACGCCGGACCCGACCTGGGACGACAAGTTCAGCCCCACACAGATGCAGCGTTACCGCGCAGCCCGTGACCGCTGGCTCGAGTTCTGGGAGGCGTACACCCAGGCTGCCCGCACGGGCGCAGACACCCCGGGGTTGAAGACGATGTTCGAGAAGTACTCGCTCGCTCCGTTGAGCGAGCGCTCGCAGTTCCTCGATACATACGTCCGCGGCGGCGCCCGGATGGAGGTTGCCCCGAAGGTGCTGTGGACGAGCGCGACCAAGATCAAGGCGAAGACGGTGATCTTCAACTACTGCCTCGACTACACGGACGCGCGGATCACCACCAACGGGCAGGTGAACGAGATCGCCGACCCGAGCCGCAGGCTCATCGAGGTTCAGATGGAGAAGACGTCCCAGGGCTGGAAGAAGCGGGGATTCGTGAACAGCGGGGTGAAGGCATGCGCAGCCACAGCACCGTGAGGAATACCGCGACGTCGCTGCTCTCATGCCTCGCGCTCGTCAGCGCCATTGCCACCGCAGCTCTGCTGCTCGCGACCGCCACCACGGAGCGGGTCTGGGCAGACGGCCCAGAAGACTGCCCAGAAGGCACTGGATGGAACGAAGACCTCGGGGCGTGCATCCAGATCAACCTTCCTGGGGGCGAGACGCCCGGCCCCGGCGAGACCCCGAATCCGGGCACCGGTGAGACGGTCTGCCGCGACAAGGACGGAAGCGAAGTGCCGTGCACGAAGGACGGCCTCACGTGGTGGGGCTCTCCGCACTGGTGCTACGCCGAACCGCAACAGCCCCAGAATCCGCCGCCGCGGGGTCACGAGAACGAGAACGGCATGTGGTGGACCTGCCAGACCGGTTCGAGTGACAGCGCAGCAAGTTACGCAGTCTGGTGGGCGAGCGGCGGTGCTGCGCCCGTCGATGGGGCGGCCGTCGCCCGTCAGATGATCGTGACCATCCCGTTCGAGCTGGCCGACGCGAAGATCGCTCCGCCGCCGACGTACCACACCTACATCTCGTACGAGAACTGGCTGTGGATCGATTCGTCGCAGTGGCGCACGGTTTCGCAGACCAAATCTTTGCGGGGTGCGACGGTCACCCTGACAGCGACCCCTTCGTACGTCGAGTGGGACATGGGGAATGACGACACCAAGTCCTGCGTGGGCCCCGGTCGTGCGTGGGTGAAGGGGATGCCGGAGAACGCTCCGACGAACTGCTCCTACGCCTACGAGGAGATGGAGGACCCCAAGGGCGACACGTGGACCGTGTCGGCACAGATCAGCTACACGCTGGCCTGGACCTGCGAGGGCAACTGCGGGGGCGCGACCAGTGGAGACCTCGGCTCGCAGCTCGCGGCTGCGGGTGACTCAACCACGATCACGGTGTACCAGCGCCAAACGGTCAACAAGAACGGTGGATAGCACGTGACTTCTCTGGATTCTCGGACCTCGAACCGAGCCGATGGCCAGCGGACGTCGCTGGCGGGCGGCCTGCCCGGGGCCGCATCACTGTCGAAGGCGGTGTCCAAGACGCCGCGCAAGTACGGCCAGATGCTGATCATGGTCCTGGTCGTGATCGCGGCCGTGGTCGCCGGCGGCTGGCTCTACATGAACAAGGGTGGCGTGGAGGAGGTGCTGGTCGTCGACCAGCCGATCCCGGCCGGGCACCCGATCACCGAGGACGACGTCCGTACCTCGAGGGACCCGCTGCTGGTTGCCCGGAGCGTGTCGGGTGTTGACGGTGCGATCCCGGTCTCGGAGGTCGATGAGGTGTTCGGGAAGCGCACCACGGTCGCGTTGCTGCCGGGCCAGGTGCTGACCAACGATGCGCTGACTGAGGACCTGCTGCCGCAGGACGGCAAGCGGCTGATCGCGGTCAACCTCCCTGCCGGCCGGGTGCCTGACACGTTGGCTCCGGGTGCGGTGGTCGACGCGATCGCGGTGCCGCAGGAGGGCCAGTCGGGTGACCCGAAGGCGCTCGACGAGCCGCCGGTCATCTCGGCCGGTGCGACGGTGTACTCGACGAAGCGGTCGCAGGACGGCACCGTGGTGGTGACGCTCCTGATCTCCGAGACCGACGCGAAGACGGTTGCGGCGTACGGATCGGTGGGGCAGCTGACCCTGCTGCAGGCCCCGATCACCGAGGGCGACCCCGCGGATTCCGCCCCAGGACACCGCCGGGGGGCAGGGCTGATGTTGATCGCTGTGTGCTGCGACCGGGGCGCGCCGGGGTCGACGACGGTGTCGTTGGCGCTGGGTGTCTCGACACCGGAGCCGACGATCGTGGTCGAGCCCGACCCGTACGGCGGTGACCTCGCACTGCGGTGTGCCGCGCCGGGTGGCCATGGTGAAGCGTTCCCACCGACGCCGACCGTGCTGACCTTGGCGACCGAGGCGCGGACATCGATGAGCCCGGGCCTGGTGGCCAGCAAGGCGCACGACTTCACTGGGTCGACGCGGATCGTGCCGGGCCACTTCTCGGCCGAGCAGGCCGCAGGGGTGAAGAACTGGGCACCGTTGGCGGAGGCGCTGCGGGCATCGTCGTCGCGGGTGGTCGCCGACCTGGGACGGATCCACTCGAGCTCGCCGACGATCCCGATCGCGGCGGCCGCGGATGTGCTCGTGATGGTGACCCGCCCTGAGTACGGCGCGGTGCTGCACCTCAAGGACAGGATGGAGCGGCTCGCTCCGGTGCTGGCCAGCATCCGCAATGCACCGCCGATCATCGTTCCAGTGGTGGTGACACCCAAGCGACAGGCGAACGCGGTCGTGGCGGAAGTCGGACGGATGCTCGCGCCGAGCAACGCGGCCCGCGCTATAGCGGGAATTGGGTGGATCGCGTTGGACCCGGCCGGGGTCGATGCGATGTACGGCGGGCAGGTCGGCGGGAAGAACGCGCGCACGCCGCTCATGAAGTCCGCTGGCGTGCTCAACGACCAGATCAACCAGGCCGCTGGTGTCGGACCGTATGCCGCGGCCCAGGCCGCGCCGGCCGACGCGTACGCCGGCCAGACGAGGGAGGCGTGATGGAGACCAACGGAACGCACTCGAATGGGCACAGCGTGCACGCGAACGGGATGCACCTCAAGCAGTTCTCGCCGGTCGACCAGGTGCTGGTCAAGCGTCTCCAGTCGCGGGTGGGCGCCCGCCGATCCAAGGCGTTGGAGGAGTTCCGACGCAACGGACAGACGCCACCCAAGGGCGAAGACGCTCGGCAGCACACCGAGGCCCTCCTGGCCACGGTGCTCACCCAGTACGAGTCCGAGCTCGTCGAGGACGGCGGTACGCCGCTGGAGGATGAGGCACGGAACCGGCTGGAGGCCGCGCTCAAGTCGCAGTTGTTCGGTGCGGGAAGCCTTGATCAGTTGCTCGAGGACCCCGAGGTCGAGGACATAACCATCAACGGCTACGAGAACGTGTTCGTGACCTACGCCAACGGCACCAAGGCACGGCTGGCACCGATCGCCAACTCAGACAAGGAGTTGGAGGAGATTGTGAAGACGATCTCCTCGCATGACGGCCTCTCGACGCGCGCCTTCGACGTCTTGAACTACTCCGTGACGCTCCGGTTGCCCGATGGGTCCCGGCTGCACGCGGTGCAGGGCGTCACGGCCAACGGGCTGTCGATCTCGATCCGCAAGCACCGATTCATCAAGGTGACCCTGCTGCCCGTTCCGGGTCTGGCGGCACGTGAGGCTCACCTGCCCGAGCGGGAGAGGACCCGTGACCTGCAGAGCCAGGGCACCGTGGACCCCGAGTTGGCGGCGTTCCTGTCCGCGCTGGTACGGGCCCGCAAGAACATCATGATTGCCGGCGCGGTATCTGCGGGTAAGACCACCCTGCTGCGCGCCCTCGCATCCGAGATCGACCCGGTGGAGCGGCTGATCACGGTGGAGCGCTCGATCGAGCTGGGCCTGCATGAGGACAGCGAGCGTCATCCGGACGTTGTGCCGATGGAGGAGCGGCTGCCGAACATCGACGGCGCCGGCGCGGTCAGTCTGGCCGACCTGGTCCGCGACTCGACGCGCATGAAGCCCGACCGGGTCATCGTCGGCGAGGTCTTGGGCGATGAGGTCATCACGATGCTCAACGCCATGATGCAGGGCAACGACGGCAGCCTCAGCACGATCCACGCGAACTCCTCGCGCGACGTCATCTCCAAGATCCAGACCTACGCGCTGCAGGCGGCCGAGCGGCTGCCGTTTGAGGCGACCAACGGATTGATCGCGGGTGCCTTGGACTTCATCGTGTTCATGCGGCGCATCCGCACTGCTGACGGTAAGCAGCGCCGCATCATCGAGTCGATCCGCGAGGTCGAGCGGCGCGACGAGGACGGCGTGAAGACAACCGAGCTGTGGAAGTTCAACAAGGCCACGGGACGCACGGAGTTCACGCGGAAGGCGATCACCTGCGAGGAGGACCTCCTCGAGGTCGGCTGGGACCCCAACGGCACCGCTGACCTTCACAGGTTCACCGAGCCGGCTCGAACCGACGGCGATGCGGGGTGGCAGATCTGATGGCCCTCTTCATTGCCTGCGTGCTGGCGGCCTGCCTGGGCGTCATCGGGATCATTCGCACGGCTCGTGGAAAGAGCGTGCTTCCTGCCAGGGTGGCAGCGACCCGTCGCAAGGTGGCCGAGCGTGAAGGCATGGCTCGGCAGGTCACGATCGCGCTGATCGTGGGTGTTGTGGTGGGGGTCTTGACCCGTTGGCCGGTCGCTGGTGGCTTGGCGGTTGCCGTGGTCCTGTTGTGGCCGAAGCTGGCGCGTTCGGGTGCGATCGAGAAGCGCAGTGTGGCAAAGATCGAGGCGATCGCTAACTGGACCGAGTCGCTGCGTGATGCCGCCGCCTCCGAGTCGGGGCTGGCGCAGGCTCTGCCTGCGACCCTGGACGGTGCGCCTGCGCTACTGCGTCGCCCGCTGCGGAACATGATCGAGGCCATTGACCTGCGGACGCCACTGCCGATCGCACTGGCCGACTTCGCCGACGAGGTCGACGACCGGGGCGCGGACAAGGTCGTGATCGCCCTCTCGCTAACCGCACAGCAACAGTCGGGGAATCTCAAGCGAGTCCTGACCACTCTGGCAGCCAACACCCGCGCCGAGCTGGAGATGCGGCGCAAGGTGCTGACCGAACGCAACGGCGTACGCCGCCAGTCCAACCAGGTCGCCATCGGTCTGCTGGCGCTGGCCGGGCTGCAAGCCGTCTTCCTGCGCGGCTGGGTGGAGCCCTACAGCTCGGTGTACGGGCAGATCGTCCTCGCGGTGCTGGCCGCGGTCTACGTGGGCCTGCTTGTTCGGCTCCAGCGCCTGGCCGCACCCGAGCCGCACCCCCGGTTCCTGTCGGGCGCCGCGGCCCTCACGCAGGCCGCAGACCGAAGGGTGGTGGCGCCGTGATCCCGATGCTCATCGTCTCGGCCATTGCAGGCCTGGGGGTGGTGCGGCTGCACCGCCTGGCATTCCCCTCGGCGCCGCCGCTCGCCGATCAGGCGGCCCGATGGGAACGGGCACGCGGCCGTGCAGAGCGGCGCGCACGGCTGGATGTGACGCACGAAGACCAGACCTGGTCGAAGCGGGCAGCGGAGTGGTTCGCCGAACATCTGCGCACCCGCCGTCCTGACGACATGCAGACCTACGAGCGCGACCTCGCGATCACCGACCAGCCGATGGAGGAGTGGCTGGCCAAGCTGCTCGTGTGGTTCCTGGTGGGTCTCCTCGGCCCGCTCGCCCTCATCACTGCGGCCAACGCAGCTGGCCTGGGGATCCCGCTGCTGGTTGCTCCCGCGCTGGGTCTCCTGGCCGCCATCGTCGCCGTGATCGGTGAGGTCAAGGACTTGCGGGAGAAGGCAGCCCAGCGCCGCGAGGAGCTGTGCGACGCACTGTCGGACTTCCTCGACCTCGTGGTGATGGCGATGGAAGGCGGTCGCAGCCACGCGGACGCACTGCCCGATATCGCAGAGATCGGCAACGGGTGGGCCTTCCACACCCTCTACGACGCGATCGACAATGCCCGCCCCAACGGCATGACACCGTGGCAAGCACTCGGTGAGGTCGGCGACCGGTATGGCGTCGTCGAGCTGCTCGACCTGCGAGCTGCGCTCAACCTGGCACAGGACGAGGGCACCAGTATCCGTAACACCCTCATCGCACGTGCCCAGTCGATGCGCGAGGCGCGACTGCACGATGCCTACGCCCGCGCCAACAAGTCGACCGACGCGATGCGCAACAACCTGATGGTCATGGCGCTGGTCGCGGCGGCGTACGTGATCCTCGCCCGCGTGCTGTTCCTGTTCACCGCCTAACCCGATGCCACCCGTTTCTTGACGAGAGGAAACACCTGATGAACGAGTTCACCTACCTGAAGATGACGATCGACTACTGGCGTGCCCGGTGGGAGGTCGCCCGCCGCGACGAGCGCGGATCGGCACCGGAGTACCTGGTGCTGCTCCTCGGCATCATCGTGATCGCCGGACTTGCGATCCTCGCGGTGCGCACCTTCGTCACCAACAAGGGCAACGAGCTCAACGGCAAGTAGGCCCCGAGACTGGCTGCTCAAGAGCAACATCGAGAAGGACTACGCAAGTGATGATCACGGACCGCCTGCGGGCCCTGCGCCGCCGGGCTTGCCGGCGCCGCGACGAGCGCGGCGTGAGCGCACCCGAGTTCATCATCGTCATGCCGGTCGTGATGCTGATCTTCTTGATGCTGGTGCAGTGGTCGGTTCAGCTGTACAACGACCGGATCGTGCACGCCGCCGCCCGCGAGGCAGCCGTCGACGCAGCCTCCTGGGACGGCACCGAGGCAGCCGGACAGCAGACCGCGAAGGAGTACCTCGCCGACTCCGGCAGCGACCTGTCCAACACGAGCGTCCGGATCAACGTGGGCACGGCCGAGGTCACCGTCACTGTCTCCGGCGACGTGATGACCCTCTTGCCCGGCATGACCAAACGAGTCTCGGCCACCGCGACGGTCCCACGGGAGAGGTTCGCGGAATGACGCGCCCGGCGACCACTGACTGGCGAGACGCCATCGACACCTTCCACCACCGCGGCCCCGGCGGCGACGCCGCTCTGGCGGCCGCCCACCCCGACCTCGTGCAGGCCCTCCACGACCTCGCCCCCGGCCAGACGCTCCTGGTCGCCGGCGTGCCCGTCGTCAGACAGGAGCCCAGCCTCGACGACCGCCGGGCGGACCAGGACCGCTGGGACGTCAACGGGGACCGCAACCTCGCGTCGCCGTGGGTCGTGGTGCAGTCGGTCCAGTCCATTCGCCGCCGCCGCGCCTCCGTCGGCCGCTGGTGGAGCCGTCTCCGCGGACCCCGCGACGAGCGCGGCTACACCGCGGTCGAGCTGCTCGCGATGACCACCGTGCTGGTCGGGATGATCACCGTCGTCGTCGGCGGCGGCAGGATCGTCGACTCCAATAGCCAGGTCGACGACGCGGCGTACGCGGCCGCCCGAGCAGCGTCCCTCGAGACGAGCTTCGAGGCCGCGCAGATCGCCGGCCGCGACGCGGCCAAGGACTCGCTCGCGGACCGGGGCAAGGCCTGCACCCAACTCACCGTGTCGTTCGCGGGCACCGACTTCCGTACTTCTGGGCAGGTGACTGCACGAGTCACCTGCCATGCGAACCTGAGCGATGTGGTCGGATTCGGCCTACCTGGCGCCAAGAGCTTTACGGCCACGGCTGTGGTGCCCATCGAGCAATACCGGAGGCTCCCGTGATCGCACAGCTGATCCGACGCCTGCTGTCCCGACGCGACGAGCGCGGCGTGATCTCCACCTGGACGATCCTCACGGCCTCCGGGGTGTTTCTGGTGCTGCTCGGCCTGGTCTATGACGGCGGCAACGCCATGAACGAGCGCATCGAGGCCCACCGTGCCGCCGAGCAGGCCGCTCGTGCGGCCGCCGATGAGATGCGCGGCGTTCGCGACGGCGCCGAGGGGATCAACGAGTCGACCGCTCGGGCCCGCGCCAACCAGATCCTGCGCCAGGCGGGATGGCACGGCACGGTAAGTATCAACGGCCTCGACGTCACGGTGAGGGTCACCGGGAAGTCCGACAATGCGTTCCTGGGCGCTATCGGCTTCCCAAGCTTCCCGGTCGACGAGACGGGCACGGCCACCTCGATCACGGGCCCGAACTAGGGCGTAGCCATGAGGTTGCCCGGCCAGCGGCTCACATACGGCGACGCGAAGTCGTGGAAAACTTCGACCGGAACAGACCAGGGTGTCCGATCCACGTGCCGGGCCGTTGCTTCTCTGGACATGACCACAGCACTGTGCCCGGCCGTCCGATGCGGAACGCCATGACGACATCAGGAAGCAGCCAACGCGACACCATCAACAACGCCCTGAGTGACCACAACTAGGTCCCGTCCGGGAGAAGAAGGAAGCACTTATGTTGCGATTTCTCGCGCGACTCGGAGCCCTCGCGCTGCTGCTGGGCATCCTCGTCGGGTTCCCCGCCCTGCTGATCGCGGCCGTGGGCAACCCTTGGCCCGATGGTGGCCTGAACGAGTTGTCCCTGATGAGCAACTCGGCCGTGATGGGCATCATCTCGCTGTTGGGCTGGTTCGTGTGGGCTCAGCTGTTGCTGTGCACACTGTGGGAGATCCCGCCGGCGCTCCGGCGCGAGCCCGAGGGTGCCTCGCGGCTGCCGATCGCTATCGGTGGTCAGCAGAGGTTCATCAGGTACCTCGTCCACACCGTGCTCGCGGTCGGCGTCACCTCGACGACGCTGATGGGTTCGCATGCAGCGACCGCCCAGGCTGCACCGGCGACGCCGCTGCAGCCCATCACGCATGTGGCACACCAGGCTCCGGCCGAGGCTCCTGAGGCCCCGACGGAAGCCGCGCCGGTCAAGGCCAGCCCGAATGCCGACCGGAACCAGGCCGATCTCCCGCGGATCGTGACCGACAAGTTCGACACGCTGTGGGGTCTGGCCGAGAGGCACTTGGGGGATGGGTTCCGCTGGCAGGAGATCGCGGACCTGAACAAGGGTCGGGTCATGGCCGATGGGCGCGTCTTCAACAATCCGCGCAGCATCGAGCCGGGCTGGGAGCTCTTGCTGCCCGCGGATGCGGCCAACCTGCCCGGCGAGAAGGCCTCGAAGACGGAGCACGCCGTCGCACCCACGGAGACGCTGAGTGGGATCGCGTTGGAGACCACCGGGGACGCCGACAACTGGCGTGCGTTGTACGAGGCCAACGAGGACGTGATCGGTAGCGACCCGGACCTGATCCATCCCGGGCAGGTGATCGTGCTGCCCGGCGGTGGTGCGGCCGACCCGGCCACGGACGAAGGCTCACCGGAGCGCCCCGCGCAGGGTGACCACTCGACCGGCAGGCCCAACGGGGGGGAGCGGGGCGGCCCCGGGGCAGAGGGGGGCCACGGGGATGAGGATGCGGCCGGTGAGGACCAGTCGCAGACTCCGGCCACCCCAGTGGCGCCGGAGCAGGAGGCGCCGGTTGAGGAGCCACCGGCGTCCACGCAGCAGCAGCCGACCGAGCAGGCCGCTGCCGATACGGCGGAGGCTGACGAGGACGGCGGGATCAGCGCCCTGGACGCGCTACTGGCCAGCGCGGTGTGCCTGTCGGCGGGTGCCCTCGGGCTGCTGCTGCACAACCGGCGTCGCCAGTGGCGAGAGCGGCGGCTCGGTCGGATGATCGCCTCCACTCCCGACGAGCTCGTGGAGGTGGAGCAGTCGATCATCGAGCACGGCACCGGGGCACAGAAGGACGCGGAGTTCCTGGATCGTGCCCTGCGGTACGTCGCTGCATCGTGCAAGGTGGCCAACGCCGCACTTCCGCCTTTGGGTGCCGCGGTGCTGGGCGATGAGGACCTGACGCTGCTGTTCACCCAGCCAGCTGAGACCGAGGCGCCGGAGGGATGGACCGCAACCGACGATGCCCGCGCATGGATGCTGCCGCGTTGGACGATCCTCGAGGAGGAGCTGGAGAACCAGCCGCCGCCGTACCCGGCACTGGTGAGCGTCGGTCTCGACGAGGGCGGCCACACCTGGTACCTGGACCTGGAGACCCTGGGCATGTGCGGGATCGGAGGCGACCCGCAGCAGGTGGCCGACCTGGCCCGGTTCATGGTGGCCGAGCTGGCCGTCAATGACTGGGCCGAGGGCTGCGAGGTCCTGTTGGCCGACGAGTTCGCGGCCGAGACGGTCCGCCTGAACCCGGCCCGCCTGCGGCAGGTTCGCCGCAGCGACGCCCTGGCGCGGGCCGCGGTGCTGACCGGCGAGATGGCCGAGGTGGAGCAGAACCTGGACGCCGACGTACTGACCCGGCGTCGCGATGGGCTGCTGTTGGACACCACCAACCCGGTGGTGGTCGTGGTGTCCTCCCGCCCCGAGGACGAGTTCGTCACCGACCTCGAGAACCGGGACCGGTCCCGAGTCGTGGTGCTGCACGGCGACGAGGAGTCCCCGGCGGTCGAACTGGCCGGCGACGGGATGGCGTTCCTGCCGATGTGGGGGATCAGCGTCAAGGCGTTCACCCTGGCCGCCGAGGACGCTGGACCGATGGCCGATCTGATCAAGTCGACCCGCAACCTGAACGACGAGCCGATCCCGGCCATGGCTTCCGATGACGGGCCGCTGGGCAAGTACGCCCGTGCGGACGGGTCGCTGC
>Ga0172375_10006363_pt1 | contig 16635 bp, 18 predicted proteins | sample LakKiv1m_FD_114537 | JGI IMG/M metagenome (GOLD analysis project Ga0172375, IMG submission 114537) | Freshwater microbial communities from Kabuno Bay, South-Kivu, Congo - kab_092012_11.1m | ecosystem: Environmental > Aquatic > Freshwater > Lake | place: Democratic Republic of the Congo...
CCGTTCACCACCCTCTTCGCCGAGAACGTTATGCTCGGGAAAATGCTGCCGGATCGTGGACAAAATCGTCTTCTCCGACTGCGTGTCGACGGCCGTCACAAAATCATTCTTTGATTTGACTCGAATTTGATTTGTTTTGAGGCGACCGTAAGAGCGTATGAGAATTCGACCAGCCCTGCGCGCAGCCTCTTCGGCCACCTGTAAATAACGATGAGCCGGCAACTCTTTGTTTTCGGACTGGGACGGGCGGCGAATGCGCTTGGGATTCATGTTCCTACAAAAGCCGATGAGCCTCGAGAAACTTGATAAGCTCTCGGGTGTTGTTTTTATAAAGGAAGGTTTTGAAACCGATTGCGCCGGCGGCCCGAATCAGGTCTTCGCGATCATCGACATACAGAATGCGTTCGGGTTTCGCGCGGCAATGACGGGCAGCCAACCGATAAATCCGCTCATCGGGCTTTCTCATCCTTTCACGATAGGAAATGATCAAGCGGTCGAACCATTTAAGAAAAACGTACTTTTTACGAATGTACTCCCAGTGCAACGCGTTGGTGTTGGAAATGAGAACCAGGCGGCATCCTTTCCGCTTAAGCTTGGGAAGAAGGTTTGTGACGGCTCGGTTCACCTTAAAAATCTCGTTCCATGTTTTGCGAAAACCCCGGTAATCGCATTTCAAGGCCAAACCCCGGCGAATTTGCGTGTAAAATTGCAGAGACGAAATCTGACCGCTGTCATACGGAGCTTCGAGGCCGGATTCGACAAAGTAGTCCTCAATCTCTTTGGCGTCGCACCCACACTCTTTCGACAGGCGTCGAAAAGCGGGATCAAAATTAAAATGAACCAGGACTTTGCCGAGATCGAAAAGAACTGCTTGGAAAGCTAAATTCGTCTTCTTTTTCATGAAATAATTATAACACAGCGCGGTTCGGGCCCTATAAAAGCGGGTTGCCCGGAAAAAACACGCTTATTCGAGATAAATGGTTCTTTCTTCAGGGTTATCTTCTTCGACTTCGACGTCCTCGTAAAGATCGGAGCGAAGCTCTTCAACAAACATCGAAGGGCGATTGATCACGGTCCCCGCTTGATAATCGTACCGGGTCATCGGATGGACGAGAAAAAGTTCCTCTTTGGCACGCGTCACGGCAACATAAAAAAGCCTTCTTTCCTCTTCGAGGTTCTCCTCGTTATCCATCGACTTGGCGTGCGGAAAAAGGCCTTCGGCAAGACCGATGACAAATACGGCCCGCCATTCGAGTCCTTTGGCCTGGTGAATCGTGGACAAAAGAAGCGGCTGGTAAACCTCCTCTTCGCCGGATCCCTCCGCAAGCGTTTCGCCTTTGAAACCCTCACGCAACGTGACATCACCCAAAAATTCCTTGAGATCCTTGTAAGTATGGGCAAAATTGATAAGCTCTCTCAAATCTTCCAGACGATCCTGGGCATTCTCAAAATTCATAAGGACGTGCTTGTTGTAGCCTTGAGCCAACACTTCCTCGAGCATGGTATCCGGGTGGTCCGATACCCCATCCGTCAGAAGAGGCCTGAGGACTTGTTTGAACTTGTGCAGACCCTCTCGCACTTTGGCGGGCAAAGAAGATCCGAAAGCGGGCTGGCATACTTTTTTTAAATCGTCGCCTTCGGCATCGGCCAAATCGATGATTTTATCGGCATACCCCGCGCCGATTCCCGGCTGGAGCATCAGTGCGCGGCTCCACGACAACTCGTCGGAGGGATTAGCGACGATTTTAAGGAAAGACAGCGCGTCTTTGACGTGCGCCTGCTCAAAAAAACGAATTCCGCCACGGATAACATAAGGGATCCCTCTCTTGGCCATCTCAAGCTCCACCTCTGCCGCCTGATAGTGCGCTCGGAATAAAATGGCAATATCGGACAATTCATACCCGCTGTCCCTCAGCTCGAGAATTTTCTGCGCGACAAAGCCGGCTTCTTGCCCTGTATCCCTAACCCTCACGAACTGAGGCGTCTCGCCCGATCCGCGCGCGCTTGCGAGGGTTTTGGGAAACTGGCGCTTATTGTGCCGAATGCTGTCATTGGCCAAATTTAGAATGGCCTTGGTCGATCGATAATTGGTTTCGAGTTTGAATATTTTTGCATCGGAATAAATATCCGGAAAATCGAGAATATTTTGGATCTGCGCCGCGCGAAAAGAATAGATCGACTGCGCGTCATCGCCGACGACCAGCACGTTTCGGTGCCGTTCGGCCAGTCTCCGAATGATTTCATGCTGAAGCCGGTTTGTATCCTGATACTCATCCACCAGGCAAAATCGAAATTGAGCCGTAAAGCGCTCTTTGGCGGCCGGTACCTTGTCCAAAAGCTCGATCCACTTCAGAAGAAGATCGTCGTAGTCCAAATGGTTCGTTTTGCGTTTCTTCTCCGTATACAAAGTTCCGATGGCTTCAAAATCGCGAGCAAACTGAGCCAAATACGGATACCGGCGGGCAATGACATCGGTGATGGAAATTTGCGAATTTGCCGAAAAACTCAAAACAGAATGCACGACGGCCGGTTTGGGAAACTTCAAGCCGCCGGAACTCGAGGTTACGGTTTTCACGCAATGTTTAACCAGATCCCGACTGTCCTCCTCGTCGAGAATCGAAAAATGATCTCCGAGCCCGAGGGCCTTGGAATAAATACGAAGCGAGCGGTTGCCGATATGGTGAAATGTACCACACCACAGCCCTTTGGAATGCATTTGGAGAAGACCTTCGACGCGAGTCTTCATTTCTTCGGCGGCCTTATTGGTAAAGGTCACCAGAAGAATCTCCTCGGGCCGTACTCCTTTTTCAAGCAAGTAAGCGACGCGATAAATGAGGGTCCGTGTTTTACCGCTCCCGGCCCCGGCCAAAACCAAACAAGGGCCGTCGGCCGTCGTCACGACGTCAAATTGAGAGTCGTTGAGGGCCGCCCGATAGTCGATCGTAAAAGCCGCTGCGGGCTTTTCCGGCGCAACCAGCCGGTATTTCTTGGTCATTTGAATCCTTCGAGTTGTCGATATTGTTTTGGGTCAAAAAAAGCCGGTTGACCCACCCCGGTCAACCGGCTTTTCGGATAAATTATTGTTGTTCTTTGTCGAGCACGAACTCCGGCTGGATGACCGGCTCGAAATTAGCGGGAGCCGCGACAGGAAACGTGACGACTTCGTAAGCCCCGGCAAGAGTGCGCGCAACGGCATTTCCTACGCCGCGAATGGGCCCCCAAGTTGCCGCGGCATACACGTTTTCTTCTTTGCCAGTATCGTCGATCCCTTTGAGAATCTCGATCCAGCCAAATCCGAGATTGGAAAGACCTCGCCCCAACTTTTTCCCTGCGCCGGTCGGATAGTCGACTTTTTCGGTCATCGCACAAATTCCGCTCGACGTCCAGACGAACATCGCAACCAACCCCAGCACCAAAACTCTAAGAACGCTTTTCATTCGCACTCCCTCCGCTAGTTAAGTCGAACCTCAAGGAAGGTTAGTCGTCTTCCTCTTTGGGCCCCATTTCTTCATCTTCGTCGCCTTCATCCCCTTCCCCGGAAAAGGGTGTTTCGCCAAAACTCTTCGACCCTTCGGGCGGGGCCTCTTCCAGCGATTTGAAAAACTCTTCGGAGGTCATGGTTTTTAATGCCGATTTGAATTTTTCGATTTCATCCTCGGTGATCTGACCATCGATCGGGGGGCATTTTTTTAAAACCTTTTCATCGATATAGATCGGACAATGCAGTCGTACGGCCAAAGCGAGCGAATCGGAAGGACGCGCATCCAATTCGATAGTTCGCCCATTCTGTTGGATAAAAATAATCGCGTAATAGCTGTTTTCTTTCAGATCGTTGATCACAACTTTCTCGATCTTGGCGTTCAATATCGAAAGCATATTGACCATCAAATCATGCGTGAGCGGTCGCGGAAATTTCTCCCCTTGCATCTCAAGCGCAATGGCATTTCCTTCGTTGACGCCGATCCAAATCGGCACCAAACGCGTCTTCTCGTCATCCTCGAGAACAACGACATACTGTGGAAGTGGGAAAAGTGAGACGACTGATGTAATTTTGGCCTGTTTGATCATAGGATAAGAATCGTTTGCTGGCATCATTCTAAACCCTGGTCACGCATTAATCAAGGCGCGAAAGCGCACGGCGTAAATTTTAGAGAAAAGTTCGTTTGATTCGCTCGGCAATGGGCGGATGATCGTAAAATAACCATATCGCCCAGGTGGGTGGATTGGGATCGGCCAGATTCTGCACGCCAAGTTTGGCCATCAAATTACGGAAAATTTCCGGCGAGGGCCCATGAGACAACGCATACCAGTCTGCCTCAGTCTCGCGCGCCCGTGAAAGCGCATGATCCAGCGGCAGAGCGATCAGCCCGCCCGTCAGCCCCAACAAAAACAAGACCGGAAAAACCGCGAGATCCGTCAAAGAACGTGCGTGACAAAGTCGAAGGAGAATCGGTGTAACCAAAGCGACGAATCCGAATCCGATAAGGACCTCGATTTGACTTGAAACAAAGCTCTTAAAAACATGACCCTTCGCGTAATGACCCAGCTCGTGCGCAAGAACCGCTTCCATCTCGTCGGGGGTAAACGACGAAATGAGGGTGTCGCCTAAAAGAATCCGACGGCTTCGGCCCAACCCCGCAAGAGCGGCATTGGCTCGATGGGTCTTGGAGGAAAGATCAAGTTGATAGATCTCCAAAATGCGAACGCCGTTTCTTTCGCAAAGTAGCCGGAGTCGATCCGCTAATTCCCCATAAAGAATGCGCCTCATCTTAAAAAAAATCGGAAGGATAAGGTAAGGAAACGAAACAGCCAGGGCCAAGCTCAGCACGGTAGATCCCGCCGTCGCCGCAAGCCACCAGTTTGTGGGAAAAATCCGGACACACAGGAAAAAGAGGTCCATAGTGCCGACAAAAAAGAGAGCCGAAAGAAAGAAGCCTTTGACTTCGTCGGTCCACCAAGAGGATAAGCTCCTCGAAGACAGCTCAAATCGCCTCTCGAGGACATAATTCGAATACCACAACAGGGGCATGCGAATCAGAAAAAGAGCCGAAAAGAAGGCAAAAAAATAAACTGATTCGCCAATCAATCCCGGGATTCCGTACAACAAGCCTTCGATTCGCGAAGAAGCATTGGAGCGGATCCAAAAAACCACGATCGCCAAAACCACAGCCAGATCGACGAAATAGAGGGATCGCTTAATTTGATGGTATCGAACGGCTTTTTTTTCGAGCGCTCTGCTCGGATAAATGCTATCGTCAGACATCGACATTCCGGAATAAGACTCAACGACGATTCAAATAGAACTGCTTTGCCCAAAGAAGGCCCACGATCGTCTTGGCGTCGTGAATCTTTCTTTGCCGGACCATTCGAAGAGCTTGTTCAAACTCGAATTCTTTGCACTGAATCCATTCGTCATGATCGAGGTTCAACCGCCCCGGCTTTAAGCGATCGGCAAGAAAAAGATGCATCCGTTCGTCGGTGAGTCCCGGGGCAGAATAGAAGTGGGTCAAAAAAACAAGACGGCCCGGCTTATAACCCGTTTCCTCTTCTAGCTCTCTAGTCGCGCAGCGGCGAGGAGTCTCCCCTTTTTCGCGGGTCCCCGCGGGGATCTCCCAAAGATCTCCAGAGGCGGCATAACGAAATTGGCGGATAAGAAGCACTTTCTTTCGGGGAGTAAAAGGTAGGATGACCACGGCCCCAGGATGACGCACCAGCTCGCGGCTGACGATTTTTTTGGGCGCGCGATCTAGCAAAAAACGATCTTTGACCAGCTGAAATACGTATCCCTGGTGCAAAAGGCGCGATTCTACGACGCGAAAACCTTTTCGTGACAAGAAAAAGGGACCGCTAAAAATCGTTTTTAGTTATTGGATTTCGAGTACGGAATCGACCCCGCCGTAGGGGTTGGATTCGAGGTGCTCGTTGACGGGATCGGTCACCCAGCGCCCGTCGATGATGTATTTATAGCGATATTTTCCGGGCTCAAGAAAGACGCGTTTTTGCCAGAGGCCTTCCTCTTTCCGCCAGAGCAGCGAGTTTTCGGACACCTGCCATCCGTTGAAGTCGCCGACCAGGTGCACTTCTTTGGCTTCGGTCGCCTCGAGCACAAAATCGCGAATAAGGCTCTTGGGTTCTTCGGTTGAAGGAAGTTCGCCCTGAGAGGCGCCCCCTATCTTATTGAGAAGCTCCTGACAAAGCATTAAATAGTCGATAGCCCCTTTGGATTTACGATCATGCTTCACGACCGAGATCCCCCTGGCTTGCGATTCGCGGATCGCAATCGTCTGGCGGACTGAACTCGTCAAAATATGCTCGCCAAAGGTCTGGCGGATCTCTTCGAGCATATGCTTTGAAAGATTCGTTCGCATATCCACCATGACGGGCAATGCAAAAACCTTGGGCGTGTGTTGTAATTTCACGCGAATCAACTCAATCATACTGAGTAGCTTATCGACCCCCATCAGGGAAAAAGAACTCAGCTCGATGGGAACGACGACCGTCTTCGACGCCCGAAGGGCATTGAACGTCAGAAAACCCAGGCTGGGCGGGCAATCGATGACGACGTAATCGTACGGGAACGAAAGCGATGACAGCGCATCGTACAATTCTGAAACCGATTCATCCTTGTTCGTAAACTCTTGCTCGATTGTACTCAAGAGAATATGCGAGGGGGCCAGATCGAAATCGGGATCAATGGGGACGATAACATCCTCCATGAATTTCTTTTTTTTGTCTTCTTGTGCGGTCAGCACATTATACATCGACTGTTCGAGCTTATCTCCGCGGATTCCGACACCAAAAGAGGCATGCGCTTGAGGGTCTAGATCGACTAAAAGCGTTTTTTTGCCGAACGAGGCCAGAGCAGCAGCGAGGTTGATGGCCGTCGTCGTCTTCCCACAACCACCTTTTTGGTTCGAAATCGCGATAATGTGCATAATCTGATCCTCTCTTTGGCTATACGGGGACGACTCTTAAATCTTTGATGAAAATCGTATCACCCGGTTTATTCTTTGTGTCCTTGGATCCGAACTCAAATCGCAAATTAACAACCTGCCTGCCGTTAAAATCCTGGGCTGTCTCGGCCAGCACGATCTCGACTTTTTGCCATTGATTCGTCATCCCTTTTTCAAACGGAAAAATTTTTCCGCGAGGAAACGCCTGGATATTTTCATAATCTTTCAACGCCACGGCAAGATCTTCCCCGCCGCGACTTCCACGCACATAGAACACGATCTTATTGTCAACCATGTCGATGGGTGGGTCCAGCGTCAACGAAGCACGCGCAAACGTCGAAATGGAGCTGTTCACCAATGTCAGCATACTTTCATCTCGAGAACTCTTGAGATACGCCGCACCCTCAAACACGAAACTGTTCAACGACAGCGCCGTGCCCGGCTCCTGATGAAGCGGAGGCGGTAACGCTTCCGGCGCTTCGGACGCAGGCTCTTCCTGTTTGGGTGCGGGAATCGGCGTCGAAGCGATTTCGGATAAGCGCTGAAGTTGCGCTTGGTACGTATTGACCAAGCGCTCATCGATAACCTTGATGTCGACAAACACGCGTTTTGTCGAAAAGAGGCTGAGCGCCGTGATCAAAAAAGCAATCGAAGCGATAATCCACGGAATGACCGATGCCATTCTGGGTTTTTCGATGACCTTGATGATGACCGGCTGCTCCTGCCGTCCCTTTGAAGTGTTCGAAAAATAAATACTGGCAAGTTGCTCCTGGGTCAATTCATGAGTCGTTTTTTCGGCTTTAAGCTCGGTGGAATGCCCGTTCTTTCTCGTGGGCTCAATATGGCGTTTTAGGGAATCAACGACTTTACTCATCCAACAATCCGTTCTCTTTCAACACCGTTTCGGCCTCCAATATTCCTTTTTTGAGCTCGAAAAAATGCGACACGTTTATCGAAAGACCCTTCCCGGTTGGAATCTTTTCGTCGCTATCCTTCAAGCTCGTATACACCCTAATGTCCAACAGATCATAACCCTTGAATTCCTTAACCTGCACACGAACTTCTTCAAATTTGTTTTTTGGAAAACAAGCCACAAGTTTATTCATGGGACGATCCTTTGGCTCGGGCTGTCTGATTATAAAAAAGTTTTAATATGTTTAATTGAATTGCGGGGACTGAATTGAAGACGGATGGAAACCGCGTGATGTGGTGGCGAAACGCAATTAAAAAATCAGCGTTCAATTTCATTCGGCAAATTTTCGCATGGGGCCTAGCCCAATTGCTGACGTGCCTCCTGATAATGTTGTCAAACGGATTATAACAAATAAAAAATATAAAGCAAATCTATAATTTATGTTGATTCCTTTTTTTTGGACTCTTCGTAATCGGTACCGATCTGTTCGAGCTCGTCGTGATCGCGCAATCGACCCCCAAGAAGCTTGATCTTCTCGCGTTGAGGCGTCACGCGGGTCTGCCAGGAGGCCATGGCGCGATCCCAGCTGTCCGCAGCCTTTGAAATGCCCCCTCTCACCGATTGCAGATGCTCAACAAACTTCGCAAGACGGTTTCCAAGCTCTTCGACGGCCACTCCGAGATCCCGCGCGTTGTCGGCCAATCGATGCTGCTGCCAGCTGTGGCGAATGAGATAAATGAGCGGAATGATCGTCATCGGACTGGCGAGAATGACTTTTCGCTGCGTCGCCTCTTCGAAAATACCCGGATCGGTCGCAAACGCCGCGCGGATGGCCGCTTCACTCGGAATGAACATGATGACGAACGGAATGTGAGCATCGACGTGCGATTGATATTCTTTCCGGGAAAGCTTGACGAAGTGGCCCCGGATATTCGCGACGAGCTTAAGATAATGCTCTTTTTGGGCCTCGGGATCATCCGTCTCCTGAGCCAGAACGTATTCGCCGGCCACTTCCTTTGAATCGATCGCCAAGCGGTGACCCTCCGGCAGAAACAGAACGAAATCGGGCCGCACATCTTTTTCGTCGCCCTCAAGAGAGACCTGAACGTCGAAGTGAATGCCTCTCACAAAGTCATTCTGCTCCAAAATTTCCTGAAGAATTTTTTCGCCCCACTTCCCCCGGACGCCGGATCCCGAAGTCAACACACGCTTCAACGCCGTCGTTTCAATTCGGATCGCCTGCTCGGCATTCAGAACCTGAGTTAGGGACTGCTCGAGCTGCCCATAAAGCTGAGAACGTTCCATTTCAAATTGACGAACGAGTTTTTCGGTGGAATCGAGACGGCTTTTCATTTCGTGAACGGATGCGGAAATATCCTGCTTCTTCTCGTCGACGGTCAGGGCGATCTCGGTTTTGACTTGGCGAAGATCTTTGAGGGCGCTGTCGAGGTATTGACGCGAAGCGCGTTCGAGGGAATCGGCCGCGGCAGCCTTGAATTCGGTCTGAACCGTGGCTTTGAGCTCGGTTTCAAAACGCTCGCGGGCTTCCTTTTCAAGAGCGGCCATTTTTAAGGCCGACGCCACTCTCTCGCGATAAATAAAAAAAACGACCGCGGTAATGCCGAGGCCGAGTCCCAAACCCGAAAAAAATTGAATCATGCGGATTCGCGCTTCTTTTGAACAAACTTCACACGGAGTTCGTACAAAAGGTCGTCCATCATGTGCCGCTCATCGTCGGATAGATTGCCTTTGGTCTTTTCCGAAAGCATCTGCACGACATCGATGAGGTAATGCGCGGCTTCAAGGTCCGTCTTTCTTTCGCCGCTAACGGGGTCAGGCAATTCGCCCAAGGCAAAGAGCGCCTGCATCCCCAGGCCCGAGACAAAAAAAGAAAAATCGATATCCGTGGGAAAACGCTTCGCCGCACCCGCGGATTCTGCGGGTCCGTCTTTTTCATTTTCGACGTTTTCCTTCCAGGATTCGTCAACCTTCTTTGTGGGCGCGGAATCAGAAAATTCTTTGGGCTCTTCCATAAGGACTCTCCAAAACCATCCGGTCAAAAAAAGGCACCCCCGAAGGGGCGTTTATGATGGGCTAAAACAAGCGCTTAAAACCGCTTACGGTTTTTGCTGCTGCGTGCTTTACGCCGACGCATTTCGCTCGGCTTTTCATAGTGCTTACGTGCTTTAAGCACCTTAAGAATCCCTTCGCGCTCGATCTTCTTCTTAAAACGCTTCAGGGCCTTTTCAAGCGGCTCATTCGGTCCTAATTCAACTTTCGACATTCGATTAATCCCCCCTTTCGTGATGAGAATGAACGGATTATAGTCGGATTTGAGGCGGGTGTCAATGGAACCGCTGAGAGGTCGTTAGTGGCCTGGAATCCCTGGCTCCGTCATCTTGATGGGGTCCATGATCCTGGCGATTTCGGGCTCGGAAAGGATCTTTTTCTCTCGAATCACCTGAATAATCGTCTTACCGGTCTGCGCGGCCTCCTTGGCCACTTCGGCCGCCTTGGAATAGCCTATGAACGCATTCAAAGCGGTCGCCAAACCCATGCTTTTTTCGGCATAAAACCGGCAGCGCTCCGCATCCGCTGTGATTCCGACGATACATTTATCGGTCAAGATCTGGACGGCATTCCCCAGAATCATCGCCGCAAAATTAAGGTTAAACGCCATGACTGGCATCATGACGTTGAGCTCGAGCTGCCCCGCTTGCACGGCCATGGCAACCGTCTGATCGCAGCCGACAACCTGAAAAGCGACCATATTGACCATTTCTAAAATTGAGGGGTTAACCTTACCCGGCATAATCGAAGATCCGGGCGCCGAAGCAGGTAAACGGATCTCGGCCAATCCCGTCATGGGCCCCGAAGACAACAGCCTCAGATCGTTGCAGATCCGGATGATTTCAAGGGCGAGATTCCTCAGAGCCGAAGAAACTTCGGCCAGGGGACGCTGGCTTTGCATCGCCTCTCGCATATCCTCGGAGGGCTTGAGAGGCAAACGGGTTAATAACACCAGCTCTTTGATCATCGCTTCCCGATAGCCCGGAGCCGTGTTCAGCCCGGTTCCGGCGGCACTTCCGCCCATCCCCAGCTCATGAAGCGATTCTTCGGCATGCGCCAACGACAACCCGCATCTCCGGATCGCATGGCCATACGCGGTAAACTCCTGCCCCAAACGAATCGGCACCGCATCTTGCAAATGGGTGCGGGCCGACTTTAAAACGGAATCAAATTCCTTGCCTTTCTGAAACAGGACTCGCTCGAAATGTTCGAGCGGCCCATAAAGAGACTCGCGTAAGATGAGCGCCAGCGCCAACCGACAAGCGGTCGGAAAAGTATCGTTGGTGGATTGGCCCATATTCGCATGGTCGTTGGGGTTGATCGGCGCATACTCCCCTTTCTTTCCGCCGAGAAGCTCGTTGGCCCGGTTTGAAAGAACCTCGTTGACGTTCATGTTGAACGAGGTCCCCGCCCCCATTTGAAACACATCCACCGGAAATTGATCGCGCATACCGCCCGATAAAATTTCGTCGCAAGCACGTTTGAGGGCGCCGGCAAGCTCGGATGAAAGCGCTCCAGAAGCCTCGTTGGCAATCGCGGCGGCTTTCTTGATGAACACATACGCATCGATAAATCGGGGATGGGCACGCAATCCGCTGATCGGAAAGTTATGAATCGCTCGATCGGTTTGCACGCCGTAATAAACGTCGGCAGGAATTTCTCGAGGCCCCAACGAATCTTTTTCGGTACGAGTTTTACTCATGACTGGCAAAACGTTTTTTCGGATATGAAAACGGACTATTTTAAGTCGGAATCCGCCGCTCGGGCGCGCGCCGTCTTCTGCAGTTCTTGCTTACGACGAGCTTCGTCCAGCTGCATCATGAGATCGCGCTTCTGGCTGTCAGCTTCCGCTAAAGAAGCTCTCTGTTCGGCCAACTGTCCCTGCAACCGGGCGATCTCGCCGTCTTTGGAGGCCATTTCACCCTGAAGAACCGTGATGCGCGAATTGAGCATGTCGATATCGGATTGATAATCCCGGCCCCCCGTGGTTGCGCAACCGGCCAGAACGATGAGGGCGCCCAATAAAAACACTTCTTTTTTTTGCATCTTGTCTCCCTTCTTAGGATGAGGTTCGCGCGGCGTAAACGTGGTAGTCGATGTCCGGGAAGAGATTATCGAGCGATTCAATTCCGCTCAAGAATCCAACATCGATAGAATTATGATTCACAGACTCCCACAACCGGGTAAAGCGCTCCAAATGGTCACGCGTCCGGTTCGCCGCATACGAAGTATGCGTTCCTGTTTTCATGATAAATGCCCAGTCGCTCGACTGAGCCAAGAGAAGCTCTCGCGCCATTTGATTAAGCGCGCGTTTAAGATCTCCGTCGGCCCGGGGAAAGCGCCGCGTGAGCTCGATCATACGCTCGGCCGCCTTATGAAGATGGCGGTAGATCCAGTCGTTCGAGCCGTTAAGCCAAACCTCGGCATACCCGTTATATCCCCAACTCGACATCGAAGGCGTGATCACTTGATTGCGGGGATGTTTTTCGAGATATTCCATCGGGGTGATGGTTTTGATGATCGACTGATCGTAGTGAATCTTTCGAAGCAAAAACTCAAGCCACATCGGACCCTCGAACCACCAATGTCCATAAAGCTCCGCATCGTAGGGCGACAAAATCATGGGCTGCTGCCCCATGATCCCTTCGAGGTATTCGGCTTGCTTGGTGCGATTGAAAAGAAAGTTTCCGGCATGCTCGGCCGCCTTTTCGCGCGCGGCTTCGGGCGAGTACGGCACCTTGTGGTCACCCGTACCCGTAATCTTGTAATACTTGATCCCCGTGTTGATCCGGATTCCGTCCCCATTGAGGTAGGGTTTTACGTACTCATAATCCAAATCAAAACCGATGTCGCGATAGAATTCACGATAATTATAATCACCGGGGTATCCTTCTTCGGCGCTCCAAACACTCTTCGAAGACTCCATGTCTCGACCGAACGCAGCCACTCCCGAGCGGCAGTACACGGGCGCAAAAACACCGAATTTGGGACGCGGAGTCCCAAAGAGAATTCCGTGGGTGTCGAGAATGAAAAACTTAATCCCCTCTTCTTTGAGAATTTCGTCGAGGCCCGGATAATATCCGCATTCGGGCAACCAGATCCCATTGGGTCGTCGACCCAATATGCGTTGATGGGTTTGGCAAGCGACTTTGATTTGCGCCGCTACCGCTTCCCGTTGAACCTCCATGAGCGGCAGAAAACCATGAGTGGCGCCGCAGGTGATAATTTCAAGCTTCCCCAGATCCTGAAACTTTTTGAAAGCTCTCGATAGATTCGAACCATACTCATCGACAAAAAGACGCCGGCTGGACGTGAAAATATCGTAATACATCCGGGCAAGCGGCTCAAATTGTCCATCGCCGCGGGTACGATGAATTTCTTTTTCGGAAAGCTCGATCAGGCGGTCCAGATGACGCACGTAACGCGATTGCAACAACGGATCGACCATCATCGATAGCAGGGTCGGCGTCAACGACATTGTCATGCGAAAATCCGCGCCGTCGCGAACGAGAACGGAGAAAGCCTTGATTAGCGGAATATACGTTTCCGTAATGGCTTCGTAAAACCACTCTTCTTCAAGGAAACGATCGTGCTCGGGATGCCGGATATACGGCAGATGGGCGTGCAAAACAAGAGACAGGTAACCTTTTTCCATTTCAATCTCGAAGATTCAAACGTTAAACGAAGCGATTACTCGGGATTCGCCGTACCGCGAGCGCTGGGCAAGCTTCCCGAAGACACCCCTTTTCGTAAATGTTTCTCGAGGAGCCTTCGCATATCTTTACGGACATCCAAACTGCTTGGGCTAAACCCGCCCGACAATCCCAAAATTTTGTACGAAATCTCCTCCGGCAGCATCCACTCTTCGTCGAGAACGTCGGAAATTCCGTAACGCGGCGTTCGAACGACGTTTGAACGAACCAGCGCTACAAAACTTCCGTCAGCACCGCGCAAACCCAGTTCGGCCCCCCAGGAGCGATCGGGCCGCCCGACGTCGATGTACCAATTGTTGGCCATCACATTCAGCTCAATATCAAAAAAAGAGCTCGGCGCCGCAAAATCGGTGCCCGTCAAATCGTAAACTCGCAGCACCGTCTTATCGTGGGATGTATTACGTTTGGCCAGTTGTTCGCGTGCGCGGCGCTGGCAATCCTCCGTGACTTCCCAATAAGCAAAAAGCCACCAAGGATCACGAACCAAGAGCGCGAGCTTGTCTTCGCCGTATTGACCGGGTAGCTGCCAACCCATCGGAGCGTACGTGGGCGATTGAAAATGATTCATTGAAACCGGCGCAACCTCCACCGGCTGAATGGGTTTGATGGGAGCTATTTTTTTCTTACGGCGAACTTTTGAAATCGGTGCGGGTTTACTGCTTTTTCCATTCCTGGCGGAGATCTTCGAAACCTTGAGGCTTGTCTTACGCATCATGCATCGTCCTTTAATCGCTGTGACTATCATCTCTAACACGTTGCGCCGCCCCACACGGCCGAGCCGGCGACAAAAAACTCACTTCATGTCGTTCGAAATTAATTTGATTTTTTCAAACGAACCGCAGATGCGCAATGTGTTATTTTCAAACGCGTCGCTTAATAACTCTAAATCATTAGAGTGGATTAGGCAATAAAAATTTTCGGATTTAATTTGATTCAGGAGCTCGCTCTCGTTGTCAATATAGGCCCCTTCTCGGCCGGTATAAAACGTCAGCGCCGGGTCCTCGTGATATTTATATAAATACAAGCGAGTCCCCTTTGGGACCTCCGCCATAACGGTGCCTGCTATGCCCTTGATATCACGGCTATAATCATGATCGATTAAGTGCGAGTAAGGAATATGCAAAAGCATGATTGCAGTAAATAGGCAAACTGTCAAAATCTGCTTATTTTCGCGTAAAACCTTGACCAAAATGTACGCAACGGTAACCGAAAGCGCAGGGTAAATCGGTAAAATATACCATCCTAGTTTTGTTTTTGTTAACGTAAAAAGAACAAATACAACCGTGATCCAAAGCGCCAAAAAAACATCCGTTTCTTTTCGCTTACGCACCGCTTTGATGACAAATAGAGGCCAGGAAATAAAACCAACCAAAATCCAGGGCCTATATTTATTCACAATGACGTGAAAATAATACGTCCACTTTCCGACATGGCCATCCAAAGCCGTCGTGGTGCGTCGAAAAAGATGAAACCAAACTTCGTTTCGAAGGATTGAATTCGTGTGAGTAGTCAGCCCCAAAACATACCACGGCGCAAAAACCAAACAACCCGCGATCAACCCCAGAACATATGCGGGTTGAAGCAGCAAGCGCGGCTGTCCGGTCGCGAAGGCAAAAAGCCACGTGACAATCAAAACGGGCATCGCACCGAATGATTTCGTGAGTACGGCCAGGCCAAACGCAATCCCCGACAAAAAAAGAAAGGAGTCCCGTTTTCGTCCGATCCAAAACAAAGTCAGTGAGAGGGTCATGAAGAAAACAAGCGGAGTATCGGTTACCCCAAAACGGGCAAACCGGAAAAAATGGACCGAGCTGAGCAAAACCAGCCCCGAAATAAAACCCGTCCAGCGATTAAACAGGGACCGACCCAGAAAATAAGTCGTACACACCGTGCCGACGCCGCAGAGCGCCGAAAAAAATCGCGCGCCGAACTCATTCACGCCAAAAAGCTTGAAAGCCAAAGCCGTTCCCCAAATCGAAAGCGGCGGCTTATCGAACCAGACCTGGTTATTAAAGCGGAGCGTCCACCAATCCCCCGTCTGAAAGATGTTTTTGGCTAGCGTGGCATAGATCGCTTCGTCCCAACTGGCAAGAGACCCGCCGGAACCCAAGCGGAAGAGAAGAAAAAAGAAGACAGGGCAAAAAGGACGAACAGGTCGGGGAGCGTCTGAGAAACGCGCTTAGAAAATAAAAACACCGGCGGAAACGACCGTAGTGTATCCGCCTTTTTCTACGATCGCGGATTGAGTGATGTTTGTCGTCTTGACGATTTTATCGGAGATGCGGTAAATTTCTTCTTTTTCGTCCCAACTTTTGTCTTCGTCGATATCCAATCCGAGGGTGGAGGCCAACATCGCCGCGGCCAAATCTTCGGCAGTATCCCCCGCCTCCCGTTCGGTCTGCCCATAGGCATGGTGCTCGCTAAGATAGCCGAACGTATTGGGATCCGAAGGAATCGCGCAGCCGATCGAAGAGGCAATGAGTCGGCGGGCCTCATTCGACGAGGTTCGCGCGGTCACCGCAAACGTAATCATGCCGGGATAAATATATTTGAGACCTTCGTTGCGTGATACGAGTTCGCAGTTCGGCGGAAAAATACTCGACACGTGAACGATGTTGCATTTTTCAATACCCGCATCGCGTAGCGCCAACTCGAATGAACGCAGTTCGTGCTTATGAGATCCTACGCCCTTAGTAAAAAACATCTTTTTGGGCACCATCAACATGGGGTTAAACGGAGTCACTGCGGGTGTAGATGTGGGTTGCGGAATGCCATTCATGATCGAGCTCTACCCTTTCCTGTGTGATTTTTTACTATACGTTTTATGATTTTTAAAGTCAATATCACCGGCTTCCCCCTCTCATTCCGAAGTCGGTTTGTTTGACTTAGAAATGCGCATTTGCTATGCTCTCGATTATCATGAAATGCGATACATGCGGACGTGAAACTGAAAAAGTAAAACGCGTCGTCGTCGATACCGGTTACG
>Ga0172375_10006364_pt1 | contig 16635 bp, 11 predicted proteins | sample LakKiv1m_FD_114537 | JGI IMG/M metagenome (GOLD analysis project Ga0172375, IMG submission 114537) | Freshwater microbial communities from Kabuno Bay, South-Kivu, Congo - kab_092012_11.1m | ecosystem: Environmental > Aquatic > Freshwater > Lake | place: Democratic Republic of the Congo...
CAATTTTGCCTCGAGGTAAAGAGGTAACAAATGAGACATTTTTACTCATAATTTAAATTAATAAGAATATCATATAGTTATATTTAATGTCGTGTCTCCCCAGGCAAAAAGACCACTTTTCGCCGGCGGCAGGCCCGGAGATTTTTCCACGGAGGACGGCGGGAAACGTAAGAATTACCGGGGCCGGTCGGGAGGCATAGGGTTTGCAGTACCTCCACCAAGAAGTTCAGGGCGGCACCAACCCGGTTCACTTAACCCAGGGCGCCAAAGATGAAGGGCAGATGCGGCACACTCTTGATCGCAGAGCGGGGCGGCGAATTGTCGCACAGCTTGAATTTTTGGATTACCGAACAGGGACACCGGCTGAAATGCGTGAACAATTTCAAAGACCTGCTCATGACTTTGCAGAGTGAAAAGATCAGCGTACTGGTCATGGACGTCCACCTGCCGGAAAATTTGGGTTATGAGGCCATCTCCATCATCAAGGGACTGGACCGCCGGCTGCCCATCATCATTACCGCGGATGAGAATAACCCGGAACAGGAAAGCCGCATTCGGCACCAGGGAATATTTTACTACCACGTGAATTCCTTCGGCATGGATGACCTCATCTTAGCCATCTCCAATGCGATGGGGCGCTCGGCCATTTAATCTCAGAGAGGGACCGCGATGTCATTACAGGAGAAACTGACTGCCGGCGAATTCGTCGTTCTGGCGGAGATGGAGCCGCCCAAGGGCACGGACGTATCCGACATGGTGGCCAACGCCACCCGGGTTAAGCGTATGGTGGACGCATTTGTGGTCCCGGAGATGAACAACGCCGTGATGCGCCTCAGTTCTCTGGGGGGCGCGTTGGTTTTACAAACCCGGGGGCTGGAAACGGTCATGCAGGTGTGCTGCCGGGACCGGAACCGTCTGGCCCTGCAAGGGGACCTCCTGGCGGCCCATGCCCTGGGGGTCGCCAATGTCATGGCGGTGGCCGGCGACGAGATCACCCACGGCGACCATCATGAGGCCCAGGCCGTCTATGACATCAGGCTGGTGGAACTGCTGTCGGCCATTCGGACCCTGGAGAGCGGCCGGGACCTGGCCGGGGTTGAACTCAAAGGCGCGCCCCGCTTCCTGGTGGGCTCCACGGTCAAGGCGTCCAGCGGCGGGAAAAGCCCGTCCGCGGAACTGGCCGACCTGGAGCAGAAGATTGCCGCAGGGGCCCGGTTTTTCACCACTCGGCCCATTTTTGACCCGACCGTCCTGAAAAAATTCCGCAAAGAGCTGGGCCGCCATGCCCCTGCCGTCATTCCCACGGTGCTGCTCCTTAAGAGCGTAGGCATGGCCCGTTACATCAACCGGCATCTGGAGATGAAAATCCCGGAAGAGTTCATCACCCGGATTCAAAAAGCCCCGGACCGGGTCCGGGAATGCGTCCAGATCGCCGCGGAGCTGGCCCGAGCCTTTAAAGAGCAAGGCGCGCCGGGAGTGCTGATCTCCACCATCGGGTGGGAGGACAAACTACCGTCGGTGCTGGCGGCGGCCGGTTTCTAACGGCAGCCGGGGCATTGGATAAGGGAAAGGATTATGGCCCAAAAGAAAGACCTGACGGGGACGGCAGCAGCCCGCGCTGACGGCAAGGTCGGCGCAGTGATGGTGGTGGGAGGAGGGGTCACCGGGATTCAGGCCTCCCTGGACCTGGCCAACTCCGGCTTTTACGTACACCTGGTGGAAAAAAAGCCGGCCATCGGCGGGGTCATGGCGCAGCTGGACAAGACCTTTCCCACCAATGACTGCTCCATGTGCATTATCTCCCCCAAGCTGGTGGAATGCGGTCGGCATTTGAACATCGAGATTCATACCCTCACGGAGGTGGTGGGGATTGACGGGGCGCCGGGAAACCTCCGGGTCACCCTCAAAAAAGAGCCCCGCTATGTGGATCCGGCTAAGTGCACCGGCTGCGGCGAGTGCGCCAACGTCTGCCCGGTGACCATGGCGGACGCCTTTAACGAAGGGCTGGCCGAGTGGAAGGCGGCCTATCGCCTGTACCCCCAGGCGATTCCGGCGGCGTTCGGCATCAAGAAATACGACCGGGCCCCCTGCGTCCGGGGCTGCCCCGCCAACCTGAGCGCCCAGGGCTATGTCCAGCTCATCAAGGCCGGGAAATATAACGAATCCCTGAGTCTCATCATGGACCGCCTGCCTCTGCCCGGGACCATCGGCCGCATCTGCCCCCATCCCTGCGAGAGCGACTGCCGCCGGCAGGAAATAGACGAACCGGTGGCCATCTGCTCCCTGAAGCGGTTTGCCGCCGACCAGGCGGAGTGGGATTCCCTGCCCGTCCCCGACGTACCGCAAAAAAATCAGGCGGTGGCCATTATCGGGGCGGGGCCCGGGGGTTTGAGCTGCGCCTACCATCTGGCCCTCCGGGGATACCGGGCGGTGATTTTCGAGGCCGCGCCGGAACCCGGCGGCTGGCTGCGCTACGGCATCCCGGAGTACCGCCTGCCCCGGGAAGTTTTGAAGCGGGAGGTGAACTATCTGAAGCGCCTGGGGGTGGAGATCCGCTGCAACTCCCCCATCGGCGAGGGCGCCGCCATCAACGATCTTTTCAGCCGGGACGGATTCAGCGCGGTCTTTATCGGGGTGGGGACCCAGGATTCCATCCGCCTGCCGGTGCCGGGGGCGGACGCCCAGGGCGTCCTGTGGGGGGTGGAGTACCTGAAGGAAGTGAACTCCACCGGGGAGTCCCCCACCCAGGGGAAACGGGTGGCGGTCATCGGCGGGGGCAACGTGGCCATGGACGTGGCCCGGGTGGCCCGGCGGCAAGGCGCCGCCCAGGTGACCATGATCGCCCTGGAATCCCCGGAGGAGCTGCCGGCCTCCCCCTGGGAAGTGGAAGAAGCTAGAATTGAGGGCATCGAGATCCGCCACCGCTGGGGAATCAAGCAGATACTTTCCCAGGGGGGCCGGGTCGGCGGCCTGGAACTGAAGGCGGTGGAGCGGGTCTTTGACGAGCAGGGCCGCTTTGCGCCCACTTATTTCGAAGACCGCCTCACGACCCAGGAAGCCGACGTGGTTATCCTGGCCATCGGCCAGAAGGCCAATTTGAAGTTCATCACCGAGGCCGACGGCATCAAGCTCACCCCCCGGGGCCTGATTGAGGCGGACCCGGAGACCTTGGCCACCTCTCGGCCCGGGGTGTTTGCCGGGGGGGATGTGGTGACCGGCCCCTGGATCGCCATCGGCGCGGTGGCCGCCGGGCGGAAGGCCGCCATCTCCCTCGAGCGGTACCTGGAAGGCCGGGATCTCAAGGCCGACCGGGAGGCGCCGCTGCGGCCCATCGAATACGGTAACTGGAATCCCATCCCCGCGGACCAGCCCCCGGCCCCGCGGGAAAAGATGCCGGAACTGCCGCACTCGGAATGGACCCAGGGCTTTCAGGAACTCAATCTGGGCTTCACCGAGGAGCAGGCCCGGCAGGAAGCCGCCCGGTGCATCAACTGCGGCTTGTGCTCCGAGTGCCTCCAGTGCGTGGCGGCCTGCCAGGCCGGGGCCATCGACCACGCCATGCAGGGCGAAACCAGCGAGGTCAACGTCGGGGCGGTGGTCCTGTCGCCGGGGTGCCAGGTGTTCAATCCCACCGCATACAAGACCTATCATTACGCCACCTTGCCCAACGTGGTGACCTCCCTGGAGTTCGAGCGGATTCTCTCGGCCTCCGGCCCCTTCGGCGGCCACCTGGTCCGGCCCTCGGACCACAAGGAGCCGCAGAAAATCGCCTGGCTGCAATGCGTGGGCTCCCGGGACGTGAAGCACCATTCGTATTGTTCCTCGGTCTGCTGCATGTACGCCATCAAGGAGGCGGTGATCGCCAAGGAGCACGCCCCCTACGAGCTGGACACCGCCATCTTTTTCATGGACATGCGCACCTACGGCAAAGACTTTGAGCTCTACTACGAGCGCGCCCGAAAGGAACAGGGGGTGCGCTTCATCCGGTCCCGTATCCACGGCATCGATTCCCTGCCCAACGGCGATCTGGAGATCAGGTACGCCGACGAAAGCGGGGCGGAACAACGGGAAGTCTTCGAGATGGTGGTCCTGTCGGTGGGCCTGGAAGTGGGCCAGGCCGCCCGGGAATTGTGCGGGACCCTGGGGGTGGAGACCAATGCCCATGATTTTGTGGCCACCTCACCCTTTGCGCCGGTGGCCGCCTCCCGGGAAGGCGTGTTTGTCTGCGGGGCCATGCAGGGGCCCAAGGACATTCCCGAATCGGTGATGCAGGCCTCGGCCGCAGCCGGGGCGGTGGGCGCCGCCCTGGGGGAGGCGCGCTGGACCGTCACCAAGACCCGGCAGACCCCCGAACCCAAAGCCATCCGGCCGGAAGACGCCCCCCGCATCGGGGTGTTCGTCTGCAACTGCGGCATCAACATCGGCGGCTATATCAACGTGCCGGAACTGGCGGAATACGCCCGCACCCTGCCCAACGTGGCCTACGTGGAAGACAACCTGTTCACCTGTTCCCAGGACACCCAGGTCCGGATCACCGACACCATCGAAAAACAGAATCTCAACCGGGTGGTGGTGGCGGCCTGCACCCCCATCACCCATGAACCCCTGTTCCGGGAGACCCTGATCGACGCGGGCCTGAACAAGTATCTCTTCGAGATGGCCAACATCCGCAACCAGGACTCCTGGGTCCACATGAAGGAGCCGGAAAAGGCCACGGAAAAGGCCAAAGACCTGGTGCGGATGGCGGTGGCCCGGGCCTCCCTGCTCAAGCCCCTGATGGAGAAACCCCTGAGCATCAATCAGCGGGCCTTGGTTATCGGCGGGGGGATCGCGGGGCTCAATGCCGCGCTCAACCTGGGGGACCAGGGCTTTGAGACCATCCTCCTGGAGAAGGCGCCGGAACTGGGGGGCATTGCCCGCCGGATTCACAGAACCATCGAAGGCCTGGATGTCCAGGCCTATCTGGAGGGGCTGATTGAGCGGGTGAAGGCCCACGACAAGGTCCAGGCGCTCACCAATGCCCTGGTGGTGGGGTTCAGCGGCTACAAGGGGAACTTCACCACGGAGGTGTTGGTGGGGCCCGGCATGTATGAGCGCAAAATCGATCACGGGGTCACGGTGCTGGCCACCGGCGCCCATGAATATCAACCCAAAGAATTTCTCTACGGGGAACATGAGCGGGTGATGACCCAGTTGGAACTGGGGGATGTTCTCCACCGCACGCCGGCGGCGGCCGCCGCCTGGCAACGGGTGGTCATGGTGCAGTGCGTGGGCTCCCGGAACGAGGAGAACCCCAACTGCAGCCGGATCTGCTGCCAGGGGGCCATCAAGTACGCCTTGGAGCTCAAGAAGCTCAACCCGGAGATGGATGTGGTGATTCTCTACCGGGATATACGCACTTACGCCTTCCTGGAGGATTACTACCGGGAGGCCCGGGACCGGGGCGTGCTCTTTGCCCGCTTCGACCCGGAGCAGCCGCCCCAGGTCCAGAATGACCAGGGGCAGTTGAGCGTTACCTTTGTGGACCATGTGCTGCAGCGCCCCATCCGGATGCAGGTGGACGCGGTGGTGTTGAGCGCCGGGGCCCGGGCGGCGGATACGGAGGAATTGGCCTCGCTGCTGAAACTGCCCCGGAACGCGGAAGGGTTCTTTATCGAAGCCCATGCCAAGCTGCGGCCGGTGGATTTCGCCTCGGAAGCCATCTTCCTGTGCGGCATGGCCCATTCCCCCAAGCTCATCAGCGAGAGCATCTCCCAGGCCATGGCCGCGGCGGCCCGGGCCGGGGCGTTTCTGGCGGACACCCACCAGACCATCAGCGGGGTCACGGCCCACGTGGAGCCGAAGCGCTGCGCCGCCTGCCTGGTGTGCGTCCGCACCTGCCCCTATGGGGTGCCCCAGATCAACCGGGAAAATGTGTCGGAGATCAACGAGGCCCTGTGCCAGGGGTGCGGCACCTGCGCCTCGGAATGCCCGGCCAAGGTAATCCAGGTGGCCCATTTTGAAGACGACCAGATCAGCGCCAAGATCAAAGCCTTATATTGAGGAGTTCGCCCATGGAAGCGTTTGAGCCGAAGATCGTCGGGTTTTGCTGCCACTACTGAGCGTATTCCGCTGCGGACCTGGCAGGTTCGATGCGATTGCAGTACCCGCCGAACGTGCGGATCATCGAAGTGCCCTGCACCGGCAAGGTGGACCTGGTGCACCTGTTGATGGCCTTTGAATACGGGGCCGACGGGGTCATGGTGGTGGGGTGCATGGCAGGGGACTGCCATTACAGCGCCGGCAATCTGTACGCCCGCAAACGGGTCCAGCGGGGGAAGGAGATCCTGGACCGGGTGGGACTGGGGGGCGACCGGCTGGAGATGTACAACCTCTCTTCCGGGATGGGCGGGCGGTTCGCCGAGATCGTCCGGGAGATCACCGAAAAAGTGCGGGAACTGGGTCCCAGTCCCGTCAGAGTTGCGACAGGAAAGGCCATGCGGCCGATTGCGGAGGTAACCCCATGATCAAGGCAGTGCCCAAACCCCTGGAAGAAGTCCTGGACCTGGTCAAAGACTTTCATAAGGTGCTGATTGCCGGCTGTGACGGCTGCGTGACGGTGTGCGAGGCCGGCGGGATGAAGGAAGCCAAGGTGCTGGCCTCGGCCCTGCGCCTCTATTTCACCCAGGAGGGCCGGGCGGCCCAGGTGGACGAAGTGAGCCTGACCCGGCAGTGCGAGAAGGAGTACCTGGCGGAACTCGCCGACCGCCTGGACGCCTACGACGCGGTGGTTTCCCTGGCGTGCGGCTGCGGGGTGCAGTATCTGGCCGAAATGTACAGCCACAAGATTATCTACCCCGGGGTGAACACCTGCTTTTTAGGGGTGAACGAGGAGCGGGGGCTCTACTCCGAGCGCTGCCAGGCCTGCGGCCACTGCATCCTGGCGGATACGGGGGGCATCTGCCCCATCGCCCGCTGTTCCAAGCGGATGCTCAACGGCCCCTGCGGCGGGTCCGAAAAAGGCAAGTGCGAAATCAACCCGGAGATCCCCTGCGGCTGGGAACTGATCTACGAACGGCTGAAAACCCTGGGGCAGTTGGACCGCTTTGAAAAACCCGTGGATCCCAAAGACTGGAGCAGTTCCCGGGATGGCGGACCCCGCAAGATCGTCAGAGAGGATTTACGGATATGAATGCAACTACCCCCAGCCAACTGGAGAAGCTGATTGCCTCGGGCAAGTTCGCGGTCACCTCGGAGGTGGGTCCTCCCCGGAGCGCCGACGGGGCGGTGATCGAACACAAGGGCAACCTGATCAAGGACTACGTGGACGCAGTCAACGTCACGGACAACCAGACCTCGGTGTGCCGGGTCTGCAGCCTGGCCTGTTGTATCCGCCTGAAGCTCATGGGGCTGGAGCCGGTGCTCCAGATGGTGACCCGGGACCGCAACCGCATCGCCCTCCAGAGCGATATCCTGGGGGCCGCCTCCTTCGGGATTCACAACATCCTGTGCCTCACCGGCGACCACCAGCACTTCGGGGACCACCCCAAGGCCGTCAACGTCTTTGACCTGGATTCGGTCCAGCTCATCCAGACCGTGAGGCTGATGCGGGATGAGGGGCGGTTGTTGGGCGGCCACCAATTCGAGGTGCGGCCCCAGATGTTCATCGGCGCGGCGGCCAACCCCTTCGCCGGCCCCAACGTGCCCATGCGGGTGGCCCGGCTGGCCAAGAAGGCCGCGGCCGGGGTCCAGTTCGTTCAGACGCAGTGCATTTATAACATGGATACCTTCAAGGAGTTCATGAAAATCGCAGGGGACCGGGGTCTGCATGAAAAAGTGGCCGTCCTGGCGGGGATCACCCCCATGAAGAATGTGGGCATGGCCAAATATATGCAGAAACGGGTGCCGGGCATCGATGTCCCCGACGAGATCGTGCGCCGCATCGGCGGCGTCCCCAAAGAAAAACAGGCTGAGGAAGGCATCAATCTGGCGGTGGAACAGATTGAGGAGCTAAAGGAGGTGAAAGGCGTTCGGGGCTTCCACCTCATGGCCATCGAGTGGGAGGAAAAAGTCCCGGAGATCGTGGAACGGGCCGGCCTTTATCCCCGGCCCGGGTAAGGTTCGGATATCTTGGCCATTAAATCGTGTAACTCATTAACCTTGACCCCATAACAGGGGTCAGGACCATCCGGAAAGGAGGTCTTATGTCTGCAAAATACGTGCTGATCGTGGATGACGACCCGGATCTGGTGGAAACCGTGTCCATGATGCTGGAGTCCAAGGGCTATGAGGTGGGGAAGGCTTACGACGGCGTCGAAGGGGAAGAGGCTATCAAGCAGCGGCGGCCGGATGTGCTGGTCCTGGATGTGATGATGCCCAGAAAAAACGGCTATCAGCTCTGCAAGGAGCTGAAGTCCAATAAGTGGACCGAAGAAATCCCCGTGGTGCTGCTCACCGCGGTGGGGGAGGCGGTGCCCACCACCAGTTACAGCCATGCCGAGGGGTTGGCCGTGGAAGCGGATGACTTTATCCCCAAACCGGTGGATGCGGCCACCCTGGTGGAGGCGGTGGAAAGACTCCTGTAACTGATAAGCATGTGCGCTAAAAACCTTGGAGAAATTCGAGCGGATCAGGATCGGCGGCCTTAAGGTCATGGAGGGGGGCGCCTGCGTGGCGGCCTCCTCCCCACCGGCGGCCCTGCGCCTGGACGCGGATGTGTGCGCCCCCCTGGCCCGGAACCGGATCAATCTCACCTTCCTGACCCATATCGCCGGCGATCACGATCACCAGGTCCTCTGCACCGGGGCCGAGGCCGGGGGAACCGCCTATACCCTCGTAAAAACCCACGCCGCCCCCGAAACCGCCGTGCAGTTACAGCCGGGCGCCGCGATTGTGGCGCTTTATCCCCATGACCAGCGGCCCGAGATCATCGGGAATTTTATCCGCAGCCTGGCCCGCGCCCGGGTCAGGCTGGGCGGTCTGGCCAGTTCGCCGTCGGCGATTGCCGCCTTGTTGCCGTTTCGTCACGCCAAAGCCATCGTGGGGCAATTGTTCGAAAATTTCCGATTCTCTGCCTTTGCCTCTCCCGAGGATTTTTTTGCGGCCCAACCGCCGCCGGCCGAGTTGGTGGAAAAAGTGGTGGCCACCTATCAAGAGAAGGTCATCAAGGTGTATTGCATCGTGGCGCGGCCGGACCTGGACCTCTGGGGGGCTGGCATTTCCTCCGCCACCGGGCTGGAAAGGCTGGCCGGGGCCTTGATGGACCTGGGGGAGCTGGGCTGGCGGTTGCCGTTTCTGGCGGCCGCCCCGGAGTTGGGAAGCGGGGAACTGTTGGTTTCGTTCAGCACCCAGGGGGACCGATACGGGGAGGTGCGGGACATTTTGGCGAGACGCCTGCCTGGCGTCAAGCTTATGCACCTGGCCCCGGTGGCAGGGCTTTTTCTCCATGGCCCCCATTTCGGCGACCGCTACGGCATTGCCCACACCTTGACGGAGGCCCTGGAAAAGGCCCATATCCCGCTGGTGGCTTTGAGCTGCACCATTTCGTCCATCTCACTGCTCATTCGCCAACAGGAACTGGCCGCGGCCCAACTGGTCCTGGGCAATACCTTTGCGGCTCCGGTGGCCTGTCCAGCCGGCCCGTCCGGGCCTTGAGGGGGAAGATAATTGCAGGACAATTCTTCATGGGCCTTCGGCCCACCCGCAAAGCCTGAAAAGTATTGCTGGCACAGGTTGTTAACCTGTGCTTGGACAGCCGAGGGCGGCTGTCCTACATTTACATAAGGAACTTTTCAGGACAGAAAATGTTAAGTTTTTTCCGGTAAAATGCTAATGTCAATCATAGGTTGAACATTTTCAGTCTGATATACTGATATACCAAGAAACGAGCTTTCTGCTAAACCAGCGCGCCCGGTCGATGAGAAAGACAGGATGATGAAATCTAAACATCCCGCCCCCGCCAGGGGATCCCGGCGTCCCCCCCGGTTGACCGGCGCCGGGGCCGCGCCGGTGGAGGCCCTGGGGCTGCTCCTGGCGGATTTCCCCGACCCGGTGGTGATCACCAACCAGGGCCGGAAGGTGGTCTCTCTGAACTGCGCCGCGCAGAAACTTTTCGGCGGGACTCTGAAATCGGGGGACCCGTGCCCTCTCTGTTCGGAAACCCCCATCCTGGTGGGGACCGGCGAGGAGGCGTCCCGGATGAAGCGGTGTCCCGGACTGGGGGAGCCGCTCAAGCAGGTCCCCGTTCTGTTGAAGACCCGTTGGCCCCTGGGCCCCCCCCTCTCCCTCACCGCCACTCCCCTTAAGGGAGCCGACCGGCAGAAAAGCGGCTGTCTCCTCGTCATCCGGGAGCATGCCGAACTGCTGGCCCACCCGGTGATGGGACAGCAGATGGCCACCTTGTCCAGCATCCTGGAAAATTTTCCCCTGCCGTTTTTCCTGGTGGACCCGTTCTTCATAATCACCCATATCAACGAGCACATGGAGAAACTCACGGGGTACAGCCGGAGTGAGGCGGTGGGCTGCATGACCTGCGGGGAGTTGCTCAACACCGTCCAGTGCGTTACCAGCGATTGCGTGCTCAAAAAGGTCATGGAGGGGAAAAAACCCATTTCCGGGTTGCGGCGGGTGGTGCGCACCCGGGACGGCCAGGAGGTGCAAGTGACGGTGTCCGCCTCCATCATTACCGACCCCGAGGGCCGGGTCATCGGCGGGTTCGAGGCCGTCCGGGACATCACCCCCGTGGTGGAGGCGGAACGAAAGCTGGATCTGCTCACCGAGTTGACCCAGGAAGGGCTGTTGATGGCGGATGAAAACCAGCGGATCATCTTTGCCAACGCCCGTATGGCTGATATCCTGGCCATCCCCAAAGAAGAGCTCCTGGGGCTCCGTCTGGAAAATGTCCTGACTTCCCAGCAACTCCACCTGGCCCAGGAACTGATGAGCCTGGTGGATCAAGGCCAGCAACAGGAGACCCGTTTTTGCAGTATCCTGGACCAGCCCGATTCCGGGGGAAACGTCTCCCGGGTCTATGAAACCTGCGTGGCGGTCTCCCGCCTGGGGAAAAAGGTCCTCACCTGTCTGTTTCTCCGGGACCTCACCAGCCGCATTCTCATCGAACGGGAGCTGCAGAAGACCAACGCCTTTCTGATCAACATCATCCAGAGCTCGGTGGACGGCATCGTGGTGGTGGATAACCGGGGGACGCCCCTGATCTTCAATGAAGGAGCGGAACGGATTCTGGGCTACAAAGCCGAAGAGATCATCGGCAACCTCAAGAACTTCCGGCGGTTCTATCCCCGAGGGCTGGCCGCCGAGGTGATGCGGCGGATGCGCAGCCCGGAGTATGGCCCCCCGGACAAATTGAACGCCACCCGGATGAATTTTATCAATAAAAACGGCGAGGAAGTGCCGGTGAATTTTTCCGCCGCCATCATCCGGGAGAGAGGCCAGGAGGTGGCCAGCGTCGGCATCTTTTCGGACCTCCGGGAACTCCTTAAGGTTCATCAGGATTTGGAGGCGGCCCAATCACAACTGATGCATACCGAAAAGATTGCGTCTCTGGGCCGGATGGCCGCAGGGGTGGCCCATGAAATCAATAATCCTCTGGCGGGCATTTTGATCTACGCCGAACTGCTGCAACGGGACCTGGCGGATGATGCGGTCAACCGGGAAAACATCGAGGTGATTATCAACCAGACCATGCGCTGCCAGCATATCGTGCACCGGCTGCTGGATTTCAGCCGGCAGTCCCTGGGGGATAAAAAGCTTTTCGACGTCAATGACACCATCCACCGCTGTGTGGAACTCATCAGCCACCAGGCCTTTTTCCACAATATTAAGATCATCCAGCGGTTAGCCCCGTTGTTGCCCCGGATCGTGGGGGACCCGGGCCAGTTGCAGCAGGTTTTTACCAACCTGCTCCTCAACGCCGCGGACGCCATGAATGGGCAAGGGGAGATCATCATCGCCAGCCACCCCACACCCTCGAAAGACGGGATCATCCTGGAATTCACCGACACCGGCTGCGGCATTTCCCCGGAGAACCGGGACAAAATCTTTGAGCCCTTTTTTACCACCAAACCCCCGGGCAAAGGCACGGGTCTGGGACTGTCCATTGTTTACGGGGTGATTCAGCGGCACGGCGGGACGATTACCACCGACTGCGACCCCGAGGGCGGGACCACCTTCACCATCATGCTGCCCCTGGAAGCGAGGGACCTGGGCGGCGACCTGAAGTTTAACGGGGTCAGAGCCTTCCTGGCGGAGCCCGAGACAACGACGAAATGATCTCATCATTTCCGCCCCCACCGGCCCCGGCCGGCGGGCGGGAGTGGGCCTGAGGTTGCCGATGATGACCCAGCCATATACGGTATTAGTGGTGGACGACGAAGAGGTGCTGCGTCTGGGGTGCAGCCGGGTGCTGCGCGGCGAGGGCTACCGGGTGACCACCGCGGCCAACGGGCGGGAGGCCCTGGAAAAACTGTCCGCGGACCCGGCCAACGTGGTCCTCTGCGACTTGAAGATGCCGGTGATGGGGGCCGTGGAGGTCCTGGAGGAGACCTCCAGCCGCCACCCCGACATCCCGGTGATCATCATGACCGGCCTGGGCACGGTGGCGGATGCGGTGGAGTGCATGCGGAAAGGGGCCTATGATTTTGTCACCAAGCCCTTCAGCATCGACCACCTGATCATGGTGATCAAACGGGCCCTGGAGAAACAGCTTCTGGAGCAGGAAACCAAGCGACTCCAGGAAGAACAGGCCCGGAACCTGGACAATCTGGCCCTGGAGCAGAGCCGGATGCACACCATCGTCAACTGCATGGCCGACGGGGTCCTGGTGACCAACCGGGAGGGGGAGGTGGTCCTCTACAACTCCACCCTCATGCAGCTCCTGGGGTTGAACGCCTCCCCGCCCCAGCCCGGCCCCCTGCGGGATTACCTGGACGACCGGGCCCTTCAGGAAGCCATCCGGTCGCTCTTGGCGGACAGCCACCGGAGTGAGGGGCGGTGCATCGCGCAGGAGCTCTGCTTCAACCGCTTGCACCTGCGGGCCCTGTCAGCTCCCTTTTTCGGGCCGGACCGGCAGGTGCTGGGCACGGTCACGGTGTTTCACGACGTCACCCACTTTAAAGAACTGGATGAGATGAAAAACGACTTTGTCCGGATGGTGTCCCATGAACTCCGGGCTCCCCTGGCCGCCATCCAGCAGCAGCATTCCGTCATCCTGGACGGTTTGGCCGGGGACTTGAGCGAGAAACAGCGGGAGTTGCTCTCCCGGGCCTACGCCAAGATCCAGGGCCTTCTGGACCTGATCAATGACCTCCTGGACGTGGCAAAAATGGAAGCCGGCTATGGGCAACTGGAGCAGGCGCCCCTGGACCTCACGGAAATCCTGGCCGAGGTGGTGGAACTGCTGCAAGCCAAGGCCGCCAGCCAGAAGGTCACCCTTACCCTGGAGGCGCCGGACGACCTGCCCCTCATCCGCGCCGACCGCCGCAGCATGGAGGAGGTGTTCACTAACCTGGTGTGCAATGCCATCAATTACTCGCCGGACGGCGGCGGGGTCAGGATTTCGGCCGTCTCCCACGGCGGCTACCTGGAAGTCCGGGTGCAGGACCAGGGCATCGGTATCGAAGCGGAGGAAATTCCCAAGATTTTCGACAAGTTCTATCGGGTGAAGAATCCCAAGACCCGCCAGGTGATCGGGACGGGCTTGGGTCTGGCATTGGTCAAGGGACTCATCGAGGCCCACCGGGGGACGGTGGAGGTGGAAAGTGAAGCCGGAGCCGGCGCCACCTTCCGGGTCAAGCTCCCTACGGCGGCCGGGGCAAAGGATGCCGATGCAGGAGAATGACTTCAAACGCCAAATTTTAGTGGTGGATGATGAACCCGCGGTGCGGAACGGCATCGCCCAGGTGCTGACCCGGCAAAATCTGGGGGTGACGACGGTGGCGGCGGCGGCCCAGGCCCGGGCCCAATTGGCCCGCCGCTCCTTTGCCGTCGTCCTGTTGGACATCAAGCTGCCGGACATGGACGGGATGGAGTTGCTGAAACTCATCCGCCAGGATTTCCGGGAGACTGAGGTCATCATGATCACCGGCTACCCCACCATCCAGGGGGCGGTGGAGTGCATCAAGCTGGGGGCCCTGGATTACCTGGTGAAGCCTTTCCGCATTGATGAGCTGGAAGCCGTGGTGCAGAAGGCCTGGGATCACCTGGACCGGAAAAACCAGCAGGCCGCCCATGAGTTGGAAGAAGCCAAGGGTCCGGGCCTGGATTTTATCATCGGCGAGAGCCACGCCATGAAGCGGGTGTTCACCAAGATCAGGCGGGCCGCACCCAGCGACAGCACGGTGCTCCTGACCGGGGAGTCCGGCACCGGCAAGGAGCTGGTGGCCCGGGCCATACACCTGCTCAGTCCCCGGTCCGGCCGGGAGTTCGTGCCGGTGGACTGCTCCGCCCTGGTGGAGACCCTGCTGGAAAGCGAGCTCTTTGGGCACGTCAAGGGCTCCTTCACCGGGGCCCTGCAAACCAAACACGGATTGTTCGAACTGGCGAACCACGGCACCTTCTTCTTCGACGAAATCAGCAACCTGAGCCTGAACATTCAGGCCAAACTCCTCCGGGTCATCCAGGAGCGGGAGTTCATGAAGGTGGGGAGCCAGAAGCGCATCAAGCTTGACATCCGCATCATCGCCTCGTCCAACCGGGACCTCCAGGAGGCCATCAAGGCGGGCTCCTTCCGGGAAGACCTCTACTACCGCCTGAGCGTCATCCCCATCCACCTGCCCCCTCTCCGGGAGCGCACCGGGGATATCCCCCGGCTGGCGGATCACTTCCTCCGCCAATACAGCAAGAAGGGGGGGCGGGAGGTCAACGGCGTCGCCAGCCGGGCCTTGAAGATGCTGGAAGACTACGCCTGGCCCGGCAATGTCCGGGAACTGGAGCACACTATTGAACGTATCGTCATCCTGGAAGACGGGGAGATTATTCAGCCGGAACACCTGCCCAGCTTCATCTCCCAGCGCCAGGGGGAGTTTCAGGTGTTCTCCGACGAGTACTATTCCCTGGAGGAATTGGAGAAGCGCTACATCCAGTTCATCCTGCGGCGCATCAAGGGCCGGCGCCAGGAGGCCGCCCGCATCCTGGGCATCAACCGCAAGACCCTGAGCCAGAAAATCAAGAAGTATAACTCGGAGTAACTCCGAAACTCCCGGCGCCCCGCGTAAAAGGGGAAGGCCTTGACCGCGTCGGAGTGCGCCTATTTCCCTCCTGTAGGGTTGCACCTATACCATGTGCCAAAATTTCTTCTGATTGCACCCTTTCAAATCCCCCCTGACCCCCCTTGGGCAAAGGGGGACTCTCAAGGGAAATTCAATAAGTTCCCCCCTTTGGCAAAGGGGGGATAGGGGGGATTCGGATGCTGTGCGCCTGGTCATATCGGAAAAAACTTTTGGCAGTCGCTATAAGAAAAACCAAAGGCGTAACCCCTTGAGATTACGCCTTATTTAATCAACTGGTGCCGAAGCGGGGATTTGTCTAAGATCATTGATTTTATTGGCTTTTTGCCTTTTATGGCGACCAACCCAAAGCCATTAGAGGCCATTTAGAAACATCTCGGGACTTTTCAAGGCCCCGGGTCCCTTGACACTTCTCCAGGACCCGAAACACCCCCTTTCCATGTCCCATTAAATGATTGACTACCCCCATATTTTCGCAATAAACTGCCTTTATGAAAATTAATTCCATCACCGGGAGGGCATTTTTCGGGGCCAAGAAAGTGTCTCCAATCTGTCCCCAATAGCTGCCAATTCCAGCGTAAGGGCATATAAACCGAAATGCACCAGACGCACCATTGGCGGGCGGCACGCCAACTTTTTAACTAATGGGCATATAGATGGGATGGTTCGGGAAGCTAATTGATTTTGCAAAACAGAAGCCTATCGTTGTCTTCTGGTTTTTTATCTGCTCTACTCTTCTTCTTTTTACCCCCAATAATTATTTAAAAATTATACATCTTGACGGTTTGGCAAATAATATTGCACCTGTTTTAGGACTTATCTTTCTTCTTTCTGGAATTCTCGCTTCAATACATATGTTCAATTCAGGAAAACAATATTTTCAGAAGCGTCAGGAGCTAAACAAAAAGAGACACATACTCGCACAATTGGAAAAATTGTACAGCATCAATGAAGTAAAATCAGGATTTAAGTCACAGCAAGATTGCATTTCCTGGTCAAACAAAGTCGCTCCTTTTCTTAATTTTAACGAACAGTACTATTTAAACTTTTTGCAAAGTTCCCATCGTCTTAACATTAAGAACATCTCTGGAGATTTAGCAACATCTCTTTTCAGCACCATGACAAGTCAAGTTGAGATGGCGATCGAGGAATTAAAAAACGAATTAGGTCATTCGGACTCTACATAAAATTAGTCGCTTCCGATTAGCGTATCAAACGTTATCAGGGAATTTGGAGGCCCAGAATGAGTCGCACGCCCATCTATGGTCCTGGAAATCCGCATCCGCTGTCCACAATGAAAACTGAACTGGTGTGGGAAGGGAAGTATGACGAATACGGCAACCGGCGAGAGGTGGACATAGCCGGCTGCGCCATGCCCCTCCAGAAGATCGAAACCATTGACCAGCCCCGAAGC
>Ga0172375_10006365_pt1 | contig 16631 bp, 14 predicted proteins | sample LakKiv1m_FD_114537 | JGI IMG/M metagenome (GOLD analysis project Ga0172375, IMG submission 114537) | Freshwater microbial communities from Kabuno Bay, South-Kivu, Congo - kab_092012_11.1m | ecosystem: Environmental > Aquatic > Freshwater > Lake | place: Democratic Republic of the Congo...
CTTGTTTGCCGACCAGTTGCTCAAGCTCATCGCCTGAGCGCGTTAGGATGCCGGGGTTAATCCGGACACTGGGGGAGAGGTGCCCCCAGACTTGGGCAAAATTTGGCGATTCTTACCAAAACGCCAAAAGTTCTCATGATAATTTACAATACCATCACCCCGAAGAACCTATGGGTGACCTCTTGGTCGAAAACTGCTTGATTTTGCAAAAGGCTCAATAGTTTTTCAAAAAATCTGAGCATATTTTACCCTCAGAATCATAGAAAGATACTGCGATAGAGCCTGAACGCCGGTTGGGTCCAAGATAGCTTTAATGGGCAAAGTTAATAAGGGCGAATATACCAACTGGCATCATATGGAAACTGCAAAATGTCTGTACCGCCCTGTCTGATACGGGGTGATACTAAGAGGTATTACGAAGAGGTTAGGCGCTCCGATGAAAAGGCCAATAAATTAATCAAAGAAGCTGAAGAATCAATTCCCAAATCCTTAAAACTGGGTTTGTTCATAAGCCATATGTCAATTCCTATTTTCTGAAAACATGATAGCATATATTCCGTTTCGGTGGATTTCTATGGGATCAAAAAACTGGGCGCATTTTGGTCGCAGACTGCGCTCAGGAATTGGGCAAAAATAAGCATTTATGAACATCGGTGACCATTGCGAAATAGACAGAGAGCGGCTAAAATAAAGGCCAAGCCGGCATAGCTCAGTGGTAGAGCAGCTGATTCGTAATCAGCAGGCCCGGGGTTCGACCCCCCGTGCCGGCTCCAGTGAAATTAAGGGGTTAGCTGATGAGGCTGGCCCCATTTTTCTTTCGGGGTAGCGTTTGGGGTAGCAAAATCTGTCCTATTAAGCCCTCTTGCTTCTCCCTTCCTTGCTCCGCCCGCCCGCCCCCAGGCGCACCCGCCAAGCCCCGCTCGCACGCTTAAAAAAGAGAAACAGGGGGATGGGACTCCTCCCCCCGGCATCCAAAGGCGCTGCGTGGGGAAAATTAAAAAAACTAAAGCTATCATCACGAGTGGCTCATGGGCCATTGGGATAAGAGTGTTTCCCGTGAGGGGAGTTGGCTCGAAAAATCGTTGTGGGGTTGCCTGTCGATTGAAATAGGGGCGACCTATGCTACCCCCTCGCTACCCCAAAATCCGTGCTCACAAGGTCCATGAAGAGGCCGTGCCCAGAAAAGGGGCGACTGGAGTGAGAGGGGGGTCACGATTCTCTGAGGATGGTCTTAAAGTTCTGAGGGTTGCAGCATACCCGGAAGGCCACCGCCCGCACTCCCACGACTCCCGGAAGACGGCCCCTTTATGGCCGGTAAAGCGCCGCTCACGACCCTGGGCGCTTCAGAGGCCGCTCCTGAGAGCAAGGAAAAGAGGAACGTTGATAAACCTGTGGTTCCAGACGGTGCCCCTACCTTACCCCTTGGTCAGGGGGAGAACGGCCCGCCACGGACCTCTGATGGGTTTTCGGACCCCGTTTAGGGGGCGGCGAGCCATGCTCAGTTCCAAGGGTGAGAAAGAACCCCGCCTGTCCCCTGGCCTATGGAAGACAATTACGTCTTTAAGGCGTTTTCGGTTGATTTATAAAAGATTTATTTACTACAAGACAATTGGCAATCATGTCGTGAAAAGTCTGCTTCTTTTTTGTATAACCTGCCATTGCATAACCAATTCCGATGGTTAATAAAGAAAAAATTTTACCAAAGTTGCGCCATAACGCATTACCAAATGAAATCCTTCCACCTTCTAAATTGGTTATTTTTATTCCTAATACTAATTTTCCGAAAGTCCCTTGTTTTGATGAGCTTTCCATAATTGCAAAATAGAAAAGGTTAATGATATTTATTAATACATATATTATTAGCCCTATATCATCTGAAGTAGTTTTTAATCCCCCTAAAATTGCCAATAATAGAACATAAGGTAGGATTAAAATAGATGATAATATAAAACTATCTATAATAACTGCAAAAAATCTTTTCCAAAAACCAGCATATAAAGATTTTGGTTTTTTATTCTTATAAGCCTCTATATTCTGTAAAAGAATTTTGTAATACTCTTTAAGTAATGCGAAAACTTTATCATAAAAAGTCCGAAGGGAATCTTTAGAGGCTATCAAATGATGCTGAAGCGGTTTTTCAGTTAACCACTCCCCACAATGATTACATTTAAGGGCTTCTCCTTGAATTTCCTCAGCGCAATATGGGCACCTCTTAGAAATAAACTCCCCACAATGTTTGCATTTAATCGCCTCATCCTGGATTTCTTCAGCACAATAAGGGCACTTCTTCATTTTTTTCCCCTTTTCTATGCCTCAGGCACCGAGCTTAGGGTTCCCACCTTGTAGCCTTATGAACAGAATAAACCCACCTCCTCATGCCTGCCCCATTCTCACAGCATGGGTTCGGCCTGTCAATGTCTTTCTTCTCATATTTTATTGTGCTATAAGCAGGTTGAGGTTTGCCGTTCAACCCGAATGAACGGCAAAAAGTGAATCTGATAGGCTCCTTTGGATTTTCCTCATGACAGACCCGTTTTCTCAATACCTCAGGGAGCTACAAGCCGCATTAGCGGCGGGTAACGCCTCTGAGCACTCGCACCGCCCGGCGCTCAAGACCCTCCTGGAGGCCCTTGAGCCGGGGGTCATGGCCGTCAATGAGCCTCGCCAGGACGTGACCTCATGCGGCAAGCCCGACATGGTGGTGCTCCGGGGGGCCGTGCCCCTGGGGTATCTCGAAACCAAAGACATCGGCAAGAACCTGGACGCAGAGGAACGGGGGGAGCAAGTCAGGCGTTACCTCAAGGGCCTACCCAACTTCATCCTTACCGACTACCTTGAGTTCAGATGGTTTGTGAACGGCGAGCGGCGGGCCAAGGCCACCTTGGGGCGACCGGAGCCGGGCGGCAAGATTAAGACCCGGAAAGAGGACGTGGCCGCCGTCCGGGAACTCCTGGGGCAGTTCCTGGCCCTACAAACCCCCTCCATCGGCACAGCCAAGGAGTTAGCCCTACGCATGGCGGGGCTGGCCCACCTCATGCGGGACGCCGCCCTGAACACCCTGGAAAAGGAGCCGGAGACGGGGACCCTCACGGGCTGGCGGGCCGCCTTTGAGAAGACCCTGCTCCCCCACCTGCCATCGGCTGAATTTGCCGATATGTATGCCCAGACCCTCACCTACGGCCTTTTCGCCGCCAAGGTGACGGTAGGGACCGGCCAGGACTTGCGCCGGGATACCGCCGCCGGTCTGCTCCCGGAAACGAACCCCTTCCTCAAGAAGCTCTTCTACCATCTTGCCGGGCCGGAAGTGCCCCCTACGGTTTCCTGGGCTATTGATGACATGGTGGCCCTCCTGAACGCCGCCGACCTGGAAGCGGTGCTGGCCGACTTCGGCAAAGGTTCCATTGAGAAAGACCCCGTGGTGCATTTCTATGAGACGTTCCTGGCCGCCTATGACCCGGAGCGGCGCAAGGTCCGGGGCGTCTATTACACCCCGGAGCCGATAGTCTCATATATCGTGAGGGCCATTGACGGCCTCCTGAAGGAACGCTTTGGCCGCCCCTGGGGGCTGGCCGACAGTAACACCCTTATCCTGGACCCGGCGTGCGGCACGGGAACTTTTCTCCATAGCGTCATCGCCCTGATTTATGACCACCTGTGCGCCCAGGGGCAGGCGGGCGTCTGGCCGGGTGAGAAGGGGTACGTGAGCGAAAACCTCCTGCCCCGGATTTTCGGCTTTGAACTGCTCATGGCCCCTTACGCCGTGGCCCACGTCAAGCTGGGCCTGACCCTGAAGGTACGGGGCTATGACTTCCCCGCCGGGAGACGCCTGGGGGTCTATCTCACGAATACCCTTGAGGAGGCCCTGAAGCAATCCCAGGTGCTTCCCCTGGCCGGGTTCATCGCCGAAGAGAGCAACACCGCCGCCGCCATTAAAAAGGAAGAACCCATTGAGGTTATCCTGGGAAATCCCCCCTACGCCGGGCACTCGGCCAATGCCAGCACCCGCCGGGAACGTGACCCCGTGACCGGCAAGGAACGGACGGTGAAGACCTGGATTGGCAGCCTCTTAGAGGACTATAAGCGGGTTGACGGCAAGCCCCTGGGGGAGAAGAACCCCAAGTGGCTCCAGGATGATTACGTCAAGTTCCTGAGGTGGGGGCATTGGCGCATTGACCGGACGGGCCGGGGGGTGCTTGCCATGATTACCAATCACGGCTACCTGGACAACCCCACCTTCCGGGGTATGCGCCAAGCCCTGATGCAGACCTTCAATGAAATCTACCTCCTGAACCTCCACGGCAACGCCAAGAAGAAAGAAGTTTGCCCGGACGGGGGGAGAGACGAAAACGTTTTTGACATTCAGCAGGGTGTGGCTATCGGGGTTTTCGTGAAGCGGGAAGGCGGCCCCGCCCCGGCCACGGTTTATCATGCCGACTTGTGGGGGTTGCGGAAGGCGAAGTATAAGGCTCTGGCCGAACTGGATTTGCAGAGCACCCCCTGGCAGGAGCTTCAGCCCACCCCTCCCTTTTACCTTTTTGTGCCCCAGGCGGTTGACATGCGGGCCGAATATGAGCAAGGTTGGCCGGTCAATGCCATTTTCCCGGTAAACTCCGTTGGGATTGTCACCGCTCGTGACCATCTCACTATCCGATGGTCACCGGAAGAGGTGTGGAAGACGGTGCAGGATTTTATCGGCCTGATGGAAGAGGAAGCCCGTGAGAAATATCGCCTGGGGGAGGACGTGCGGGATTGGAAGGTTGCCCTGGCCCAGGCCGACATAAAAAAGAGCGGACCTGAGCCGAAAAAAGTTGTGCCCGTCCTTTACCGCCCCTTTGACATGCGGTTCACTTACTACACCGGCCAGTCACGGGGCTTTATTTGTATGCCCCGGCCTGAGGTCATGGGTCACTTATTTGGGAAAGATAATATGGCCCTTTTGTTCATGCGGCAAGTTGCATTGAGTGATAATTATTCTCATTTTTACCTTTGTAAAGGGTTAGCTGATAATAGAGCTTTTTATAGCAATAAAGGGATTCTTGGAATAGCTCCTTTATACTTAATTTCCAATGATATGTTCAGCAAGAACGCTAAAATACATAATATCAACCCCACGTTCATTAAAGACCTTTCCCGCAAAGTGGGATTGGCCTTTGTGCCAGAGGGCCGGGGCGACCTCGCCACCACCTACGGCCCGGAAGACGTTTTTTATTACGCCTATGCGGTCTTCCACGCCCCCGGCTATCGGAGCCGCTATGTTGAGTTCCTGAAGGGGGACTTCCCCCGCCTCCCCTTGACCTCAAGTAAGGCCCTCTTCGCCGCCCTGGTTGGCCGTGGGGCGGAGTTGGCCGCCCTGCACCTCATGGAAGCCCCAGCCCTGGAAACGTTCATAACCCGCTTCCCGGTCACCGGCTCCCAGGTGGTGGAGGCGGTGCGCTATGATGAACCCGCCGGGCGGGTTTACATCAATGCAGACCAATTCTTTGAAGGCGTGCCCCCGCAAGTCTGGGCCTTCCAGGTGGGCGGTTACCAAGTGCTCCACAAGTGGCTCAAGGACCGCAAGGGCCGGGTGCTGAGCTTCCAAGACCTCCACCACTACCAGAAAATCGTGGTGGCCCTGGCCGAAACCATCTGCCTCATGGCCGAAATCGACGCCGCCATTGACGCCCACGGCGGTTGGCCGATTGACGGCGGCTCCTGAGGCCATGAACCTTTTCCAGGGTGACCTTTTTTCTGTTGCCCAGGGGGTTAAGCTGGGGAGTCTGAGAGGAGGGCTGGACCAGTGACTGATGTTAATGCCGACAAGTTGATAGCGGCGCTCGTTCGTGAAACCGGCCTGTCGTTCGGCCTGGAAGAGATTGTATGCCCACGGCGTCGGTACGCCGTGCTCATGGCCTGTATGCCCAATTTACGGGCGAACGTGCCCCTGGACCGGCTCCAGGAACGGCTCACCTTAAAAGAGGCCGTGCAGCTTCTTAGGGGCATACTCTTGGGGTTCAAACTTGGGGCCGGGCACATAAGACCCGGCCCGCAAACGCTCCGGCACCTACGGGGCGAACCTGAAGGAGTAGATGCACCTGAAAAAGATTAAGCGGATGGAGCTTAGCCCCGCCGGGGGGTTGTTCTTCCTCCGGGCATCCTCAAAGTGAAAATCCTTGACGCCGTTCCCGTCGCCCCCCGTGCCTCTCTTCCTGCGAGCCATCGCCGCCCCCCCCAAAATAACCATTTTCCCAGAAGAGCAATTTGGCCGAACCGTGTTCTGAGGCCGGACAGGAGCTTTAATTAATCTTAAAGAATATATAATGCGGAAATTTGGGGGATGAGATAAGCCCTGGGGGAAGAATTTATCAGCCTTACAGACATAGGCCCCAGCCATAGCAGGTCCGTTATTAAAAGGGATATAGTCAATGTTGATACTTAATGCTGGAGGCAGGGCATGTGAGGCGGGCGGGGGGGGGAGCTTGGGAAAAAACGGTGTCGATGGCATAAGATAATTAATCCCCTCATCCATCTAAGCCCTCGTACTTGGGGTCTCGGGGTCTTGGGGGTGGGGGGCCGCCGCCCCTAACTCTCTTGTCGTCAAAGGCTCCCTCGTAAACCTTCTGGGGGATGGTATTGTTCTTTGTGAGCCAATCCAACGTGGCCTTGAAGGTCTCTACTTCACCCCTTAGAAAGGGGCTGTCTTTTGCTTTTTGGAAAACCCTGCGCCAGAAATCCGGGTCATCCTTCCAGGCGAGCCGTGCCTCTATTTTTCGCTTGCGCCCCAGGGTCATCTCCACCGGCTCCATACCGGGAATGGGGGCGACTTCGTTCCACAGGTCTACAAGCTCCTGAGGGTTCATCCTCAGGTTCCTTTTCGGTCCCTTTTTCGCTTTTCCGTTAAGGTCCCCCTCCCCCTCCCCCTCTGGGGGGATAGGGGGGGTATTTTTTTTCTTCTTTTCTGTTTTGTTCTGTTCTTTGTTCTTTTCTGTTATAACCGTTCTGGGAACGTTCCCGGAACGTTCATCTGCCAATCCTTCTTCATCTTCAACTCTTTGTTTTTCCCGGCATTTCCTGGTTCTTGGAGTAGATAAATCTGAAATATATTGACGGTCAGAGTATGAGAGGAAGCGAATAATGCCGCCCTTAATTTCAATTAATCCCAACTCCTCCATGGTCTTAAGTGTCGGCATCAGGAGTCGTTTCGAGTTTAAGCAGAGTTCGTTCGCCAACCCTTTTTCAGAGAAGGGGATACCTGGGGCGACATGAACCAAACCGGCGTTCTCGCCGTAATCATCACAGTCAAAGGCTATTTCGAGCAGCGTATACCAAATCCACCACGAGTTCGGATGGCGGTCCCTCAAAATTCGGATTTTGCGATGGTTACGGGTCCCAGCGTATAGACGGCCCCAAGGTTTGCCCATAGTAAACTCCGTTCGTTTTACCGATTTTCCATCCAAGAAAAAACTTCATCGGAGAGCCACCCCACCGCCTTTTGAGAAAGCCGCCGACGCCGGGGGAACTCTCCCCGCCTCTCCATCCTCCAGATGGTGGTATCGGAGAGGCCGGTCACCTTACGAACCTCAGGTTTGCGCATGAAACGGTTTGAACCGTGCCTACTGTTCTCAATTAATTTATTAATATCCATTAGTTATTCCACCTCAGGCAATTTCCTTCATGGGAACGACCTTGAGTATGTGGTCGGCAATCACCGGGAGCTTATCCCCCGCCTTGATACCGTGAAGCTCCACGAACTCCCTGGGCAAGGCGATGTAGATGGTCCCGTTCTGAGAAACAGCCCGACGCAGTTTGACAATCAGGCGGGCCTTTCCTTCCGTTTTGCTTTTCATTGAAAACCTCATGATTTCTGGAAATATGGCCGGAATTTCATGAATTTCGAAGTCCGGTAATCAAGTTATATTTGCGAAATAAATGAGCGTCAAGAGAAAAATTGCTGATATATCACCATGATACATATCATGGTGATATATAAGGCACCTCAAACACCAGATTTTTATGCGTTAGAGCAAGATTGAAAAAAATTGAGAAAGGTGGGGGACGGCTCCAATTTTAAGTCACCGCCCCCCGAAATTGTCAGGAGCGGTTGAGGAGCTTTTTGATAGGGATGACCTTATCCTGCCGCAAGCCGATAATGGATTTCAGCTTACGACTCCACTTCTCCAGGGCTTGGCGCTTCTCGCCGTCATAGGTATGACGGTCGTAAACGGCGGTAATGCCCCGCTCTACGTGGTTCAAAATTTTGGAGACCACCAGCCGGGGGATACCCATGCCGGTCATGAGGCTGGCCGCCGTGCGCCTCAGGTCATGGGGCACAAAGGTAAAGCCCAGGGCCTCCGAGCCGGGCCGCCTGAGGGCATGGTCAATCGCCTCAGGGGTGATGTGCTTACCGCCCCGTGGGGAGGGGAAGACCCAGGGGAGGTCCCCGGCGATGAACTTGGCCGCCTGGAAAAGCTCCACCGCCAAGGGCGAGAGGGGGACACGATGAGGCAAATTGTTTTTTGATTTCTCTCCTGGAATTGTCCACCAGCCTTCCAACAGGTCAATTTCTTCCCAGGCCGCCGAGACAATTTCACCCTTGCGCTGTGCGGTCACGAGTTGGAGCTTGAGGGCCAATTTGGTTCCCTCAGCCATTTTGGCCACTTCCAGGCTCTGCCATAAGGCCCGAATTTCATCGGGAGTAAGCACCCGGTCCCGCTGTTGCTCCGGGGCGGGAGCCTGAACCCCGACACAGGGGGAGACGGGCACTATATCTCTGGTAACGGCGAAGTTGAACATCTTGCGGATAACGGCCAAGGTGCGGTTCGCCATAATGGGCGCACCCCGGTCAACTATTTCATCCAGAAGGTTGATAACATCCCGCCGGGTGATGTCCAGGGCCTTGAGAGTCCCCCAGGCCGGGAGCACATCTTTGTCTAAAATTCGCTTATCCTCCCTTATCGAACGCTCCCGCTTGCGGACCTCGGCCCACTTCTCCAAGTATTCTTGGGCAAGGTCGGCCACGGTGGGGGCCTTTCGCTGCTCCTCCCGCTCGGATACGGCCTTAGCCCCAGGGTCAAACCCTTTTTCAAGGAGCGTTCGGGCGTCGGCATGGGCTTGGCGGGCTTCAGCGAGACTCATGGCGGGGTAATGGCCCAGGGTAAGCCGTCGGGCTTTTCCCCCGAACCGATACATATAAATAAAGCTCTTATGGCCCTTGGGGGTGACCCGGACGCCGAAGCCGTGGCGTCCCTCTTCCCATACCTCATAGCGTTCGGCCTTGGCCTTGAGGTTCTTGAGGCTCAAATCAGTCAACTTCATCTGATTTTCTCCGGGGTAGCGCTTGGGGTAGCGTTTTATTCAGGCTACAAGTGAACTGATATGAAATGCTATGGGGAGGATAATATGGATTATATATTGAAATGTCAAGGGATAAATGGATTCTTATGGAAAATATGAAAAGAAGAAAAATGGCCTGAACGGATACTTTCCCTGATTCGTAATCAGCAGGCCCGGGGTTCGACCCCCCGTGCCGGCTCCAGTGAAATCAATGGGTTAGCTGAATAGCTAACCCTATTTTTTTGTCAGGGATAACCCAGGGATAACCAGAGTGCGGCAAGTTGGCTTTCGGGGTGCCCCAAAAATCGTCTATCCACGAGGTCCTCATACCTCAAAAACCTTCAGCACCTCGTTGCCGTAGTGGTTGATGACCTTGATGGCGATTTTGCCGGTAGTGGGCGGCTGGTGGTGGAGTAGAGGGCGGACCAGGCGGCTTCGTCAATGTCGGCCCGGAGCGCCCTTTTCAGCTTGTCGTAGGGCTGGTCGGCGCCGGTGAAATAGGCGTGGCGCACAAAGAAGCTCTCGCCGTTGTAGTTGGTGTCGATGAACCAGGCGGCCAGATCATCCGTGGAACTGGAACGAATCTGGCCGGTGGTGGGGTCGTAAATGTCCAGACCCTTGATTTCCACCACCAGGTTGCCGTCTGGCTGTGGCCGCACTTCCACGTCCGGCTCCCCGAAGACCATGAACAGGTTCCCCGCCCCGGTCTTTTTCAGGAGTTCATCGCCCATGGCCAGGTCCGGGTTCATCCGGGCGGTGAGGACCGTGAGCTTGCCGTAGCGTTTGGCTTCTTCGGCGACATGGGGGTCGAAGGCGAAGCCGCAGACGATGAGCAGGTCAAACCCCACCCCCCGGACGGCTTCTTTGGCGGCCTCCTTGATGAGGTCCGGGCCGACGGTGCCGTGCTCCGGGCCGATGCACACGGCCACCCGGCGGCCGGCGCCGTCCGCCTCGGTGTATTCCCCTTCGGCGTGGAGCCACTCCCCGGCGTAAGGTTCCAGGCGCGCGAATTTCAGGCGTTCATGCTTGACGGTGTTCTGGACCCCGGCCTGCCTCAGGTTATCCAGGATCATGGTCTCAAACTGGCCCAGGTCGGCTTCCCGGTGGGCCTGGGCCTCGGAGTCCGGCAGTTCCACTTCCGGGGCCAGCACCCGGTGGGGGGAAAGGCTCTCCACGGTGAAGGGACCGGTGACCCGGAGGCGTTTGCCGTCCTCATAGGGCTGGTCAAAGAGAAGTTCGGTATCGGCCCGGCGGGCGATGGCGGCGTCAATCTCCTGCTGGCGCTCCCGGCGCCGGGTCCACCATTGGGCCAGGAGGTCTTTGGCCGGCTGGGGCCAGGATTCCTCCGGCTCACGGGGGAGTTGCCACTCTTCCCAGGTTTGATTCAGGGCTTGGTTGATCTCCTGCCGAATTGACTCAAGGGATTCTTGCCACTGGGCGTAAATGGCGTCGATTTCCTCGTTGTTGGCGATGGATTTCAGGGTGATGTGGGGCACCCGCTTATAGACGAAGCCCTTCTTGAGGTCCCGGCCTCCAAAATCCCCCCCCGCCCCCCCCTTTTTCAAAGGGGGGGAGTGAGGGTCAGCCCCGGCCGAACAACCCAGGCTCTCAGTGCGGCCCCCTGCTTCACCCCCCATTTCTAAGGCCCAATCATTACCCCCCTTTTTTAAAGGGGGGCAGGGGGGATTTGCGGGCCAGATACCCGTGAGTTCCGCTTCCTTCTTGACCCCCTCGGGGGTGTCGGCCAGGAGGTAATAGGGGTATTTGGCGGCCATGAGGCGGGTGCGGGCCAGGGCCAGGGCCACCCGGCTGGTATCCAGGGTGATCCAGCGCCGCCCCCACTTTTCGGCTACATAGGCGGTCGTGCCGCTGCCGCAGGTGGGGTCCAGCACCACGTCGCCGGGCTCGGTGGTCATCAGAAGACAGCGCGCAATCACTAATTCGTTTGTTTGTACTACATACACTTTGCCTTGTGATGGAGGCGTATCTGTCCATGGATTGGTTATTTTCGTATAGGAAAAATCATCGTGAAACATGACATATCGAGGATTGCCTGCCTCAACAAGCAAGCGATTGGTTAAAGTTAGGATTTTCATCTTCTCCTGAGTAGTAACCCAGCAAGAACCTTTCGGTGGATTGTAGACTGTACCTTCGAATCCAAAAGGGTATACGCTTTTTTCCGAGAAAGACGGAGCTATCTGTGGAACAGTCGCGAAAACCTTGGCCCCTAGGGGGATTGATGACAAATCCACTCGCTCGCCAGAGGTCATAAGTCTTCTGGTTCCATCTATTAATTCCAATCCGGTCCATCGACCAGACGGATCAGGGATTGTTTTGACAAACAAATGATGATACTTGACTACTTCCTTGTTTTTTCCATACCAGACGATGAAATCAGCCATTGATTCAAGCGTTTTTGCCCCTAATGGCATGAGTTTCTTTCGAAAAGTTATTTGCGAGACAAAATTCTCTGCCCCAAAAACCTCATCCATCAAACAGCGCACCAGATGCACATTCTCATCGCCGATCTGAATAAAGATACTCCCGGTCTCGGTAAGCAGTTCCCTGGCCACTACCAGGCGGTCCCGCAGGTAGGCCAGGTAGGAGTGGATACCCAGCTTCCAGGTGTCCCGGTAGGCCCGGACCTGCTCGGGCTGGCGGGTGAGGTCTTCGGCTTTGCCGTCCTTCACTTCCCGCTTGCGGGTGGAGACCTGCCAGTTGGAACCGAACTTGATGCCATAAGGCGGGTCGATGTAGATCATCTGGACCTGGCCCTTCAAGCCCTCCTTCTCGGCCAGGGAGGTCATCACCAGGAGGGAGTCCCCCAGGATCAGGCGGTTGGTCCAGTTCTGCTCATGGCGGTAGAAGTCCACCAGGTTCTCAAAGTCGATGCCGTTGAAGTCGGCAAAGAGGGACGCCTGGGGCTCGGGCTTATCCTTCTTTGCCTGGGCCCGCACTTCTTCGATGATGGCCTTGGGAAGAATCTTCTCCTGGATGTAGATGGGCACGGCGGGGACCGCCAGGTCTTCCCGGTCCTGCTCATCCTTGCCCTTCCAGACCAGTTGCGGGTCCAGGGAGGGGTCCCGGGGATAGAGGATGTCCTTGGGGGTCTTCTCTATCTCCGCCACAAAATCCCGGAGTTCATGGGTGGGGATATTCTTGCGCTTGTCCTGATATTTGTAATCCAGGATGGGGGTGGGGGTGTCGCCTTTTTTTGCGGCCATGGCGGGTCCCTTCAGTTAAGGTTGGGCAAGGGTAATGGCGGGCAGTGCCCGCCTGGTGCGCAGGGCGCACCCTACATAAATATCGCTAAAAACTCCGCGGGAGTGACGATTTTGATCCGGCCGTAAGTTTTAAGGTCTGTAAGGTGATGATCGCCGGAAATGAGATAATCGGCCCCGCCCGCCACGGCGCCTTCGAGGATGCGGTTGTCCGGGGGATAAGTGATGACCTCAATGGTTTCCGGGGGATCGACGACATGGGAGAAGCCTCGGAAGTCATTGAGGACTTCCCGGGTCACCTCCATTTGCCAGCCAAACTTCCGCAACAGCACCTTTTCCACTTCGTTGAGGATGAATGGGGTGGTGATATTGTGGATGCGGTTTTTCCGGGCCAACTCCAGGACGGCTTTGGGGTTGCCGCCGAAGTTGAGCGCCGACACGACGACATTGGTGTCAATCACCACTCGTAGCATTCATCTGCTCGGCACGATATTCGTCCACCAGGCGTTCCACGTCCGCTTCGGTCAACCCCTGCTCCTGGGCCTTCAGGCGGCCGTAGCGGTATAGTCGCTCCCACTTTTTATCCTCGATATACTTGCGGATGGCCTCCCGGAAAAATTCGCTGCGGGTGCGCTTTTCTTCTTTGGCCAGTCTCTCGGCCTCTTTCAGGAGTTCGGGAAGCAGGGAAATGGTGACAAGCTTACTGGTTCTCACCGGAGCACCTCTCGGAGAAAGATTGTGTTACTTTGAATTACAATGTAGCACATAAATTTCCTTTGGTAAAGGCGCTTCAGGCGCCAAGCCCAGGCGGCGGCAAGGTTGCCAGATAGGCCCGGATAAGGTTTTGGGCGTCCCAGGGGTCGGCGATCTCCAAGAAGGCCCAACGGCCATAACCACAGTGGTTATTAACCGCAGGAATCCAAAGGTTCCGGGCCGTGGCCACCTTAGCGGCCTTCTCTTTTTTCTTCTCGCCGGTGACTTCGATAATCAGGTTGAGGGGGTCTTCCTCATGGTGGATGCGAACCAGGAAGTCGGGGTAGTAGTTCTTCTCTTCGCCGTCGATGGTGTAGGGAATGGCAAAGCCCAGGTTCTGGTTCTTGGCGTAGCAGATGACCTCCTCCATTTCTTCCAGCACCTGGGCCATCTTCTGCTCCCAAGATTCGGTGTCGGCCACCACATGGGAAATGTGGCACCGGTCGGGCCTGGTCTCATAGGTGGGGCGGGTAGTGTCGAAGTCCACATAGCGGGTGGAGCCCAGGGTGTCGTAGGGGCGCAGGATGGGCTTCAAGGTCTTCTGGCCCGGGGCGGAGGATACGATGGCTTGATAGATTTTTTCGGCGGCGTTGTGAGCGAACTGGATAAGGAGGAGCAACTGGGAAAAGGTGTTGTCCTTGAAGATGACGCACTCACGCAGCCAGCGCCGGGCTATTTGTAAAATCTGCGGGAACAGCCATGCCTGAACTTCGGAATCGAACCGATGCTCCGGCGGTCGATCAGTTATCTGAGAGCCGTCCTGCCGGAAATATTTCTCCAGCACCAGCTTGGCCAGAAGAAAAACCACCTCCTGCTCCCGGCGGCGCTTAAGGTCGTCCAGCCTTTGAATACTGGATTCTCCCACGATGGGGGCGTTCTCGGTCCAGGTGGGAATGTCGGCGGTGGACAGGATATATTGCGAGTCTTCGGTGAATGTGGCGGTGAGCACTTCCCCGGCCAGGTCATAGCGGTAGCCGATGAGCCGGGGAAAGGTGATTTCCAAGTCGATGCGTTCCGGGAATGCCCGCACCCGGGTGGGGATGGGTCCGGGCTTCGGTCCTTCGCCGGTTCCGGCGCAGGGAATAAAGGAAAAGGGGACTCCGTAGACCTCGGCGTATTCCACCGGGAAGCCGTTAAAGGCGACCTGCTGGCCGTTGACCGTGAGGGAGCGAAGTTCGGTGACATAGTTCATGCGCCGCAGCCCCCGCCCCACCACCTGCTCGCACAGGAGTTGAGTGCCGAAGGCCCGCACCCCCAGGATATGGGTCACGGTGTTGGCGTCCCAACCTTCCGTCAGCATGGAAACGGAGACCACGCACTTGACTTGCTCCCCCAACTTGCCGGGCTTGCCGATGGTGTTCATCACTTCCCGAAGCAGGTCTTCATCGGTGATCTGGTCCACATTACGACCGGGGAAGCGTAACTGGTATTCAGCCTTAAACTCGTCGATTTCCCGGGCGGCCAGCTTCTTGAAGTCGGCGCTCATGGCCTCACCGGACTCCAACTGTTCGCTGTCAATGAGGATGGCATTGGGCCGCACCCGCCATCTGCCATCTTCTACATTACTGAAAATGGCCAAAGCGCCTGGCACCGGCACGGTGGAGCCGTCGGCCAGGGGCTTCTCCCACCCGGAGAGGTAGTCAAAAACCAGCTTGGAGACATTGGTGTTGTTGCAGACCACGATAAAGACCGGGGGGGTCACCCCCTTGGCCTGGGCCTCGGAGTTCTGCTCCCACCCCTGGTAATACTTCTCATAGTTGCTGTAGAGGCTGTGGAGCGCCCCCTGGAGTTCGGCGGGTAACTTGGGTTCGCCGCTCACGGCCTCGGTCTTGCGCCCTTTTTTCGGGAGGTTCTCCCGGATGCGAAGCCAGAGATCCCGATAGGTGGGTTGCTCCCCCACCATGGCGTCGTCGGCCACGGGGACCCGGGGCACCTTGACGATACCGGATTCTATGGCGTCGATGAGGGAAAAATCGGAGACCACCCAGGGGAAGAGGGTGCCTTCGGAGTAGCCGGAGCCCCTTAGAAAGAAGGGCGTGGCCGACAGGTCGTAAACCACCTTGATGCCCAGCTTGGCCTGGACCGCCTCCAGGCCGGAACTCCAGATGCGGGCCGCTTCTTGCCGTTTCTGGACCTCTTTCCGTTCATCACCGGTGAGCTTTTCTTCCTGGCCGTCGGGCTTGCGGCGGTAGCAGTGGTGGGCCTCGTCGTTGATGACGATGATGTTCTTCTTGGTCCCCAATTCCCGGCATACCCGGCGCACCATCTGGTCCGGGGTCTCGGTGAAGGGGCTGACCTCACCCTGGGCCAGGATGGTCTTGGTCAGCTTCCCGGCGGCCACCTTCTCCCGGTGCAAAAAGGCATGGAAGTTGGTGATAAGGATTTTGGCCTTGAGCAGTTCGGCTTGCAGGTCCGGGGGGATGAGGTCCCATCTACGGTAGTAGTTGTCCGGGAGGTTGGGAAGGAGCACCCGGAGGCGGTCCCGGATGGTGATGCCGGGGGTCACCACCAGAAAGGTATCGGTAAACTTGGCGTCCTTGGGGCTGGCCAGCTTGTTAAGGGTGTGCCAGGTGATAAGCATGGCCATAACTACGGTCTTACCGGCGCCGGTGGCCATTTTCAGAGCGATGCGGTAAAGGCCGGGGTTGGCTCCTTCATTGCTTTCCCGAATGAAGTTTTCAATCCAGGCATCACCGGATTTTTTGGCCACTTCGGTGATGTAGATGGCCGTTTCCAGGGCTTCAATTTGGCAGAAAAAGAGATTCTTTTCCCGGTCCGGTCGTTGCCAGTATTCCAAGAGGCGGGAGGTAGTCTTGGTGGTTCCCAGGTAGCCGCCCTGGCGCCACATGGCCACCCGGGAGCGAATCCGGTTGATCTCCTTGTTTTCTTCGATGCGCTCCTGAGTCCATTCCGTGCCCGGGAGATAATCCTGTTTGCCCTTCTTCTTGGGTTTGGCGATGGGGATGAAGTAGGAACTCACCCGGCGTTCGGAGACGATCTCGTTGGTGATGCCTGCGTTGGTGAAGCGGAAGTGACGTTGAGGTTTATCAAACGGGGAGTTGATGACTGGATTTTCAATGACGACCTGCTTCATGGCCATCCTTTGGATCGGAGGGGTACCTCAATATATTAGGCGATTATAGGCAGAAAAACCGGAGATCGTCAAATTATACTGAACATGAGGTAAAATATCAGGAAGTTCTTGTGGAGGGTTATTTGATCTGGAGATACCGCTCTTTTGGCGCCCCATTAGCCAGATCATCCAGAACCACTTGGTTAAGGGAGTCCTGGTCTTATGAAACACGGTCCCGGCGGTCAACGAAGCTTGGTAACCGCAGGATTGGC
>Ga0172375_10006368_pt1 | contig 16628 bp, 15 predicted proteins | sample LakKiv1m_FD_114537 | JGI IMG/M metagenome (GOLD analysis project Ga0172375, IMG submission 114537) | Freshwater microbial communities from Kabuno Bay, South-Kivu, Congo - kab_092012_11.1m | ecosystem: Environmental > Aquatic > Freshwater > Lake | place: Democratic Republic of the Congo...
CCCGTGGAAGCGGTCGGGATCTCCAACCAGCGCGCCTCGGTGGTGGTGTGGGACCGGGCGACGGGAGAGCCCGTAGGACCCGGAATCGGCTGGCAGGACCTGCGTACCGTCGGCCGCTGCCTAGAGCTGCGCTCGCGCGGTCTGAGGCTCGCGCCGAACCAGTCGGCCACCAAGCTCGAGAGCATCCTCGACGCAGTCGATCCGGAGCGCTCCCGTGATCTCTGCTTCGGAACCGTGGACACGTGGATCGCGCGGGTGCTGTCCGGCGGACGCCTTCACGTCACCGACGCGACGAACGCAGCCGTCACCGGGCTCCTCACTCCCGACGCCGCCGCTTGGGACGCCTCGGTGCTGGACGCGCTCCGGATCCCGCCGTCGATCCTCCCCTCGATCGTCGACTCGGTGTCCACCTCCGGCAGCGCTATCGGTGAGGCTGCCGCGCTACCCGGAGCGCCACCGATCACGGCGATGCTCGGCGACCAGCAGGCGTCTCTCGTCGGGCAGGCGTGCGTGCGGCCCGGCGATGCGAAGATCACCTTCGGTACCGGCGGCATGCTCGACCTGACCGTAGGCCCCCGGCCGGCGGCGTTCGGCACGCGCGGCCCGGCGGGCACCTTCCAGATCGTCGCCTGGCAGCAGGCAGGGGTGATCGCCTGGGGGATCGAGGCGATCATGCTCGCCGCGGGCACGAACGTCGAGTGGCTGCGCGACGACCTGGGCCTCATCTCGTCGGCCGCGGAGTCACACGACGTCGCGTCCGGCTGCGACACCACCGGCGACGTCTGGTACGTACCTGCTCCTCTCGGCCTCGGCACCCCTCACTGGGACTACGGCGCGCGCGCAGCGCTCATCGGTGTCACGCGGGGCACCGGCCGTGCCGAGGTGGTACGGGCCGTCCTCGAAGGCGTCGCTCACAGAGGCGCCGACCTCGTCGAGGCCGCGGAAGCGGACGCCGGCGTGAGCGTTCCGGTGTTGCGGATCGACGGCGGCATGAGCGAGAACCCGACCTTCGTGCAGGCGCTGGCCGACGCCGCGCAGCGGCCGGTCGAGGTCTCCCCCGTCAGAGAGGCGACGGCGCTCGGCGCCGGGCTCCTTGCGGGCATCTCCGTCGGCCACCGCGCAGGAATCGAAGAGATCGCCTCGACATGGTCGCCGCGCCTGCGCGTCGAACCATCACGAATCCTCGACCGCGACCGCTGGCGTGAGGCCTGCGACAGGTCCGGCGGCTGGATCTCCGCGCTCTCGGGAATCGAGTTCTGAGGCGCGAACGGCCGTCGTGTCGAGGGAGCGCCGCGCCTCACCCCTGAGTGCGTTCATTCCCGAGCTCGGACGAGCGGACCCGGCGGGAGGAGCGCGAGTCGGCTCGCCTCGGGGCGGGGCGGCTCTGGAGTCGGATGCAATGGGGGCCGCTACGCCATCGCAACGAGGCAACCGGCGGGCGCGTGGCCCGACACGTGCAGCTGCGTCAACGCGGCTCCCCGCGATGCGTCAGGTCACGGCGGCGGACGCGGCATCGGAGGCAGCGTCGCGACGATCGGCGATATCACGCGCCAGCTTCAGCCCGAAGCCGGCGGAGAGAGCGGCCACAACTCCGACGATGCGAGCACGCCAACCGAGCTTCGGGGCGAAGAGGCAGACGGCGGCGTCCACCCCGTCGGCGACAGCCGACATGCCGAGCCACTCCGGGCCGTGGCGTCCCTCCTTGATCGCGCTCAGCGATCCGATGCCGAGCACGACGTCGCGCGAACCGAGCATTCGGGTGACAGCACGCGCTGCGGGGCCTGCGGCGCCGGCGCCCAGCCACGCCCGGCCGGCCCAACCCGGCGCGGCCATCAGCGCGAGCCCGACAACGGCGCGCGCACGAGTGAACACGATGGCTATGTTGCGGGGATCCTCCTCCATGGCGCTCATCCTCGCACGCGGAAGCGCCGGCCGACACACCAGGCGCGATCCTGGACCTCGATGCCCGACGTCGCCGTCACCGGCCTTCAGGATCGCGAGGCGGATCCACGCATGTCACGGGATGAGCGGGTAGTAGGGCCCGTCGCGCGTGATCTCCGGTGTGGTCTCCATGACCTCGATCAACGGGTACAGGTCGAGGCTCGCACCAGGAATCGCCCAATCGAGATCACCCGCGCAGCCGGCGTCTTCGGCGAACGGCCGGATGAACGAGAAGTACACGTACGCTCCCGCATCGATCTTCTCGCGCCGTTCCATTCCGGCTATGAGCCTGTAGCAGCGCTTCTGCGCGTCCTTCACCGCGGCTGCGAGATCGTCGGCGCCGCCGGCGCCGATAGGGGTGAGAGCGCCACCGGAGGTGTCGAAGAGCCCGAACGACTGCACGTGCGGTAGGTAGTCCTCCGGCTCGGTCAGCGACGTCCCCCAGTCGGTGACACGCAGGCGTGTGCCGTCCAGAACAAAGGCGGCGAGCACGTCGCTGTGCGGAATGTCGGAAGCCACGTCTGCGCTCCACGCGAAGTCGGAGGCCCCGAACTTGTTGAAAGCGCGCATCAGCAGGACGCGCCCGTCGGGGAGCACGTAGGGGCCGGTGTCCTGGTATCCGGCCCGCGTGTCGAAGTAGAGCAGGAAGAGGTACGACGTGAGCAACGCGTTGAGGCGCTGGATCTTCGTTCGCCGCTCGTCGGTGACCGGCTCACACCCTGCCAGTACCTCATCGACGTAGGCGGAGTAGGGGCGGTTGACCCCACCGGCATCCCAGGCTTGCCACGCGGCCCCGGCGTGGTACGCGCGCGCGGCGCGCTCCCAGAACTCGAGCATGATCCCGCAACGCACGAGGTCGTCGTCCCAGTCGATCATGCCGATGGCCGACAGCACGTTGCGGCCGGTGAGGAAGATGTTCGCGAGCGACCACAGGTGCACGGCGTCTATCTGATTGCCGATGGTGCGGCCGACGGCCCCGATCTGCTCCGGCGCCTTCGCCGCTGCAACGGCCTGGAGCATCTCCGGCTGCCGCCGATAGCACTCGACCCCCGAGATCAGGATGTACGCGGTGACGGGTATCAGCGCAGACTCCAGGGCCGTGCGCTGCACGGTGAGCGCGTAGGAGATCTCGCCGTGGTACTCGAGCCAGCGGTTGACCGTCTCCTTGTCCCAACCTGCGGGTAGCTCCAGATCGCCCACGTTGCTCACCTGACCCGCCGGACTACGCCCCGGCCGCCGCTGCAGTCGACCTCGACCTGGTCGCCGTTGCCGGGCTCCTCGTCGAGCGTCGTACCCATCACGCACGGCACTTGATACTCACGGCTCACTATCCCGACGTGGCTGCGCGGCGTTCCCGAGAGGCAGACGACAGCGGCCAGCTCGTCGAAGATCGGGGCGAGGAAGGTCGCCCCGGCGTCGGCGACGCAGGCGACCACTCCCTCCGCTGACCCGTCCATCAGCTCGAGGACATCGTCGGGGGAGTCGAGACGCCGCCAGGCACCCCTGACCGGTGCGGCATCGAAGACCTTCTCACCAATCCCTATTTCACTCATCGGCCGGGCAGCCTACCGATGCCCGGAACCGCCGTCGAAACGCACGCGCGCCATGCAGGTTGCGTCTCGGGTGGGCGTAGTCGTGGATCGCCTTCACGACATGTCGGTGGTGGCAGCCGCAACGGGACCCGTCCACTCCGACGGGTGGTCCGACAGTCTCGGCGGCCGAGAGCTCCGGCGTGCTGCCGCGCTGCCCGGCCCCGTACCATCGTCGTTCGTGAGAGACCTGCCCGCAGACCACGAGGCTTGGGAGCTGCTTCATGAGGTGAGGCTCCGCGGGATGACCGAAGAGAGCGGGCACGAGCACGCCGACCTGCTCGTCGCAATCGGGTTGGTAGTACGAAAGAGGAGCTTCCTGGCGATAACCCCGGAGGGGCGTGCTCGGCACGCCGCATGGGCCCGCCTCTCGGATGACGCGCCCGAGTACGACGCCGCTCGGCGCGCATACGAGGCCTTCCTGCCCCTGAACGTCGACCTGATCCGTCTCTGCTCCGACTGGCAGCTGCGACCTGGCAACGTCCCCAACGACCACACCGACCTGCAGTACGACTGGGATGTCATCGATCGACTGCGCGCACTAGACGAGCGCGCCGGCGCCGTGGTGCGCCGCCTCGCGAAGTCCGTTCCGCGCTTCGGCACGTACCGGCCCCGCCTGCGTGAAGCCCTCCGCCGACTCGATGACGGCGAACCCGAGTGGTTCACCTCTCCCCGCATCGACTCGTACCACACCGTGTGGATGCAGATGCACGAGGACGTCCTCACCACCCTCGGCCTGCGCCGCGAGGACGAGGATCCCACCCCCTAGCCGCCACTCCCACACCCGACCCCTGTTTGGACGCCAGCGGTCGCCATAGCGACCGCTGACGTCCAAACAGGGGTCGGGGACCGAGAGTCGCGCTGCGGTGCTTCGGGGCGCGAGCATGGTGTGATGCCTGAGAACGTACTGGGTGAAGCGGTGCGCGAGATGGTGGAGCGGATACGCCCCGCCGTGCTCCTGTGGCCCGAGGCCCAGGGTGCCGCTGCCGACGGCGTCACCGTCGGATTGCTGACCGAGGCCCGCCGGATCGCCGCCGCTTTCGTAGCCGCCGACGGCCGACTCAACGACCGGCAGCTGATCGCTATGCGCCTCACCTTCGGGGCGATCGACGTGGACCTCGCCAACGGTCCTCTCACCAACCTGCGCACTACCGACGCCATCACTCGCGACGCCGGGTTCACCGCGCAACCGTCGCCCCTGTTCTTGCAGCTCGCTGCTTACGACCGCTCGCACGGCACCTCGACCGCGTGGACCTACTACGAAGCAGCACTGGGGGTGGCTCATGCCGTCTGTGCGCTGGCCGACATCCCCACGCGCGACGCGCTCGCCGCGCTCGATCGTTTCCGCGCCACACTCCTGGAGAACCTGCGCGCCTCCTACATAGTGCGCCCCAAACCGCCTGCAACAACGGCGTTGTCGGGCGGCGGGCAGGGGAGCCAACCAGGCGGAAACGCCGACGCGGCACCAGGAGCAGGCAGCGCCGATCTCGCACGCTGGCACGACCCCGCAGCGCTCGGAGGCCTTCCCGGCGAAGAGCCGGCTATCGCTCCTACCCTCGACAACCTCCTCGAAGAGCTCGAAGGCCTCGTTGGCCTGGCGGACGTGAAGACCGACGTGCGCCTCATCGTCAACCTCACCCGCGTCGAGAAGATGCGGCGCGACCACGGCCTCCCCGTCGCTGATCGCAGCCGGCACCTCGTCTACGTCGGCAATCCCGGTACTGGCAAGACCACAGTTGCCCGCCTGCTATCGCGCATCTACGGCGTGTTGGGAGTACTAGCAAAGGGTCACCTGGTCGAGACGGACCGTTCGGGCCTCGTCGCCGGCTTCGTCGGGCAGACTGCGATACGCGTGCAGGAGACCGTAACGTCGGCTCTCGGCGGCATGCTCTTCATCGACGAGGCCTACTCGCTCAGCGGAGGCGGGGAGCAGGACTTCGGCGCGGAGGCCGTCGCCATCCTCTTGAAGCTCATGGAAGACCGGCGCGACGAGCTCGTCGTGGTGGCGGCCGGCTACCCGAAACCGATGGAGCGCTTCCTCGACTCGAACCCGGGCCTGCGCTCACGCTTCCCGAAGACGATCACCTTCCCCGACTACTCGACCGAGGAGCTCGTGCAGATATTCGCTTCGATCGGCGAGGAACAGAAGTACGTTGCAACGCCCGAGGCCCTCGACCTCGTGCGCACCTTCTTCGACTCCCAGGAGCGGGGCCAGACGTTCGGCAACGCGCGCCTCGCGCGCAACCTGTTCGAGGCATGCGTTGCACGGCACGCGACGCGCGTCGTCGCAATGGGAGATCCGAGCACCGACGACTTGAGCTCCCTCCACCCCGATGACATTCCGGCGGTGGGTACCTCACTCGCCCGACCGACTGCGAGCAAGGTCGGCGCACCTGGAGCCACGCTCGCCTCACCCTCGGATGCAACTGATGCCGGCCCGGCAGCGCTCCGACCCACCACTGCGGACACGGCTGCGCGGGGAGACACGCCGTGCTGAGCTCCCCCGGATCGCCCACCGGCGTCAAGCGCTCTCTCGCTCTGCTGGCCGCAGCAGCGATGGTCGGTGGTTCGCTCGCAGTCCGTTCGATGTTTCTCGACGGCCCGGATCGCACGGACCGGAGCAGCTCGGAGCCATCGCGCCTCGTCTGCATCACCGAGCTGGCAGACGCATGCCGCACGCTCGCTGACCGGTCAGGAGGCGACATCTCGGTGATGATCGAGGACGCGGGCGATACCGCCGCGCGACTCGAAGGTGCGCCCCCCGGTGCCGATGTCGGCATCGACGGGTGGTTGACGCTCGATCCGTGGCCCGAGATGGTCGCCGACGCACGTGAACGCGCGAACAGCACGCCGCTCCTCGGCAAGGTGACCGACGCTATCGCACGCTCACCGCTCGTCATCGTCGTGCGCACCGACCGCGCTGAGGCTCTCGCACGGCACTGCCCTGGTGGCACACTCGGCTGGCGCTGCCTCGGTGACGCCGCCGGGAGAGCATGGACAGATATCGGCGGCAAGGAGACTTGGGGCAGCGTGAAGCTCGCCCACGCTGGCGCAGTCTCCTCTGCGTCGGGCGCTCTGATCATCGGCCAGGCCGCCGGCCACTTCCTGGCGACCCCCGAGATCCCTGTGACGTCCGTCTCTCGGAACGACTGGGTGTCGAGTGACGCGTTCTCATCGTGGTTCCAGGATCTCGAGGGCGCCGTGCCGCGCAACGGGTTCGAACCACCGGCGGGGAGCCCGTTCGCTCAGTTCCTGCAGGGCAGGTTCGTGGAGTACGACGCCGTAGGGGCACTCGAAGCCGAGGTTGCACCGGCTCTGGCATCTGCGAGCGGCATCGCCGGCGCAGTGACCGTCGTTTACCCTGACCCCGTGGGCACCGCCGACGTCGTCTTCGTACCGCTCGTAGACAGCGGCACTGCAAGGCGTCTCGGTGAGCGCGTCGGCGGCGCGGCGGCGCGTGACGCGCTTGCGGAAGCGGGATGGCGCGTCACGGGCAAGAGGAGGTCACCGGGCGTACCCGACGCACCGGCGCTACCCGAAGGCAACGGCCTTCCCTCGGCAGGTGCACTCGACGCGCTCAGGGCGCTCTGGGAGGAGGTCACCCGATGACCGCACGATCTGCAAGAAGGTGCAGCGCCCGCCTGCGCGGCACGACACGATGGGGTGCGGCAGTGCTGGCGGGCGGCCTCGCTCTGACCGGCGTAGCGTGCGGGGGCGGTAACTCGGACGTCCTCGGCGACGGCACTTCACTGCAGGATCCCGGGGACTGCCTCCCGATCGACATGGCGGTCTCATCGGAGAAGATCACACTCCTCACCGAGCTGGCGAGGGAGTTCAACAGCTCTTCCGAAGCCGACCTCGGCGGCGGTGAGTGCGCGTTCGTCAGGATCCAGAAGAAGGCGTCCGGCACCGCGATGCAGCTCCTCGCCGACGACTGGCCCGACGAGGCGACCAACGGCCCACAACCCGTCGTATGGTCGCCCGCGGCCTCCTCGTGGGGCGGCATCCTCAACCAGCGGCTCGCCGACCGCGGCGCCGACCCGATGGTCGGCGCGGCCGAGCCGTTCATGCTCACGCCGCTCGTCATAGCGATGCCCGAGCCGATGGCCGACGCGCTCGGCTACCCAGATACCCCGATCGGCTACTCGGACATCATCGCACTCGCCCAGAACCCCGAGGGGTGGGGCGCGTTCGGACACCCGGAGTGGGGCCCGTTCCGACTCGGCAAGACGAATCCGAACTACTCGACCAGTGCCCTCTCCGCGACTATCGCGCAGTACTACGCGGCGACCGGCAAGACGAGCGGCCTCTCACTAGAAGATCTCGACCGCCCCGCGGTCGTGAGGTTCGCCGAGTCGGTCGAGTCTGCAGTCGTCCACTACGGCGACATCACGATGACGTTCCTCAATAACTGGTACCGCAATGACGCACGTGGAACCGGGCTCACATACGTGTCGGCCGTAGCTGTCGAGGAGAAGTCGGTCATCGATTACAACCTCGGCAACCCCGACGGGATCCTCGATACCGGTGAGGTGCCGCGCAAGCCGCGCGTGCCTCTGGTAGCGGTGTACCCGAAGGAGGGCACGCTCTACAGCGACAACCCGTTCATGATCCTCGACGCTCCGTGGGTCACCAAGGCGGAAGCCGGGGCCGCTCGACGATTCGGCGACTACGTGATGCGGCCCGACGCGCAGAATCGGGTAGCGGAGTTCGGGTTCCGTCCCGGCAACCCCGACGTGGCGATCGGCGGCAACGTCAAGAGGGCCAACGGTGTCGATCCGACGCTGCCGGAGACGCTCCTCGAAGTACCCGATCCCGAAGTGCTGAGCGGCCTTCTCGACAGGTGGGACGACGTGCGCAAGCGCGCCCGCGTGCTGATCGTGCTCGACGTATCAGGATCGATGGGCGAGGAGGGCGATCCCAGCACCGGGGAGACCAAGCTCGACCTCGCAAAGAGCGCCGTGATCGACGCGCTCGACCAGTTCCAGCCCGACGACGACGTCGGCCTGCGGATCTTCACGACCGATCTCACGAGTGAGTCGAGCGACTACGCAGACCTTGTGCCGGTCGGAGCAATCGGCGGGCAGCGCGAAGGGCTCGCCGGCCGCATCGCCGACCTCATCCCGATGAACGGCACCCCGCTCTACACCGTGACGCAAGACTCCTACCGCGACCTGCTCGCAGCGTTCGACTCCGGGCGCATCAACGCCGTCGTGCTCCTCACCGATGGGCGCAACGAGGATCCGCGCAACGACGACCTCGAAGCGCTCCTCGCGGAGCTGCGGGCCCAGGCCGAGGGCGAGAGCTCGAAGCCTGTGCGGATCTTCCCCATCGCGTATGGCGCCGATGCCGACCTCGACACGTTGCGCCGCATCGCCGAGGCCACCAACGCGGCCGTCTACGACGCATCCGACCCGACAACGATCTCGTCGGTGTTCACCGCTGTCGTGAGCAACTTCTAGGTGGCAGATGAACGACGCGAGCACCACCTTGTGCGGCACGACCGCTCCGCACGCGTTGGGGACGCGATGATCTCCCGGTGGCGATGAGCCGGCTCCCCGAGCACCTGAAGTCGCGGCGCACTGCCGAGGCGATCATGGCGCCCTCGGCGATCCTCGCTGGGGGGGCCGGGGCGTCGGCGGCGATCCTCGCCGGAGCAGGCGCCCTTCCAGTCGTTGGTATCGGGGCGGTTGCATACTGTGCGCTCGTCGCCCTCCGCCTGCCTCGGGGCCCACGACCGGCGGCAGGAATCGACCCGAAGGCTCTCTCCGAGACATGGCGCCACTTCGTCGAGGTCGCGCTAAAGGCGCGTCGCCGATTCGACGACGTGCTCCGCGGCGCGAACCCAGGGCCGATACGCGAGCGACTCGCCGAGATCGGCTCGCGCCTCGACACCGGCGTTCAGGAGTGCTGGCGGATAGCCCGGCGCGGCGACGCCATGGAGGACGGACTGGCGTCGCTCGACGCCCAGGGCGTGCGCAAGGACCTCGCCGAACTGCAGCGAAACGGACCTAGCAGCGGCGCGAGCGAGAGCGACAGAACCGCGTACCTCAGCACGGTGGAGGCTCTCGAGTCGCAGATCGCGACGGCGGAACGGATCGGAGCTGTCGCCTCCGATGCTCGGGCACGTCTCCGCCTTCTCGATGCACGCCTCGACGAGGCAGTGGCCAGGGCCGTCGAGCTCTCCCTGCAGGCCGGCGACGTGGCCGACCTCGCGGGTCTCGGAAGCGACGTCGACGCCCTCGTCGGAGACATGGAGGCCCTCCGGCAGGGCCTGGAGGAAGCCACCCGAGCGTCTTCTCCCCCCGCTGCGGCACGGTAGCGGCGGGGGTTAGGCTCTCGGGATGCTCAAGCTCCTGCGCCGCTGGTGGAAGTATCTGACTGCGAGACTCTCGGGAAAGTTCGAGGAGTCGGCCGACCCCAAGACCCAGCTCGAGCAAGCCATCGCCGAAGCGAATGACCAGCACCGGCGCCTCACCGAGCAGGCCGCCAACGTCATCGCGCACCAGAAGCAGACGCAGATGCGTCTCGACCGCGCTCAGCAAGACCTCGACAAGGCAACGGCCTCTGCCCGTCAGGCGCTGTTGCTAACCGACGAGGCGACGCAGAAGGGCGACAGCCCCAAGGCTCTCGAGTACCAGCAGGCCGCCGAGAGCTTCGCCAACCGGCTGATTGCGCTCGAGCGTGAGGTCGAAGGACTTAGGCAGATGCTCCTCGACGCGACACAGGCGGCAGATCAGGCTAAGAGCGCTGTCGGGCAGAACGCCCTCGCGTTGCAGAAGAAGCTCTCCGAGCGCCAGAAGCTCCTGAGCCAGCTCGACCAGGCGAAGATGCAGGAGCAGATGAACAAGGCGATGGCACAGCTCAGCGCCACGGTCGGCGAGGACGTCCCGACCTTCGACGAGATCCGAGACAAGATCGAGACGCGTGTGGCGCGCGCCGAAGGCATGGCGGATCTCACCTCGACGTCGGTGGAGAGCCGCATGGTCGAGGTCGAGCAGGCGCAGATGAACGCCGAGGCGCAGGCCCGCCTCTCCGAGCTGCGCACCCAGCTCGGCCTGCCGGGACCTGTGGGAGCAGAGCAGGCAGCGGCAGGTGCACCTGCGAGCGCTGCGTCGCCGACCGGAGAAACCCCCGAACCTACCGGCGAGGCCCCCGGCGGAGGCACCTCCTCCGGCTGAACGCCCGACGCGCTTTCATCTCGAACCGCGGTCGCCTGTGCCTCACCGAGTGGCACCAACGCGACGTCGGCGCGGGCACTCCCGACTTCTTCACCGGGTGCCCGCACCCCTCTCCAATCGAGCGTTGTAGACGTCGGGCTCCAAGAAGATGAGTCGCGCCGCGGGCAGTGCCGCGCGTATCGACGACTCCACCTCGTCGATGACCACAGCGAGACGTGCGACGGTGAGCTCCGAGTCGAGCTCGACCTTCGCGGCAACGATCACTTCGTCGGGCCCGAGGTGCTGCGTGCGCAGGTGGATGAGACGGCGCACATCGCCATGCCCCTCGATCGCTGCGGTGATCAGGTCGACGTCCTCGGGATCGGCCGCCTCACCGATCAGCAAGCTCTGCATCTCGACAGCCAGCACCGCCGCCATGAGCACCAGCAAGGCCCCGATCCCGAGGCTCCCTGCAGCATCGAAGCGGGCGTTGCCGGTGACCTCGGCGAGCAGGATCCCCGTGAGGGCCAGCACGAGACCGAGGAGCGCGCCCGTGTCCTCCATGAGCACCACGGGGAGCTCCGGGTTCTTGGTGTGTCTGACGAAGCCCGGCCAACCCCTGCCGCGCCGCAGCGGAGACGCCACTCCAACGGCCGTCCTGAGCGACGCACCTTCCAGAACGATCGCGATCGCGAGGACTCCGATCGCCCAACCAACCGAGTCGAGGGTGTGAGGATGCCGGAGCTTCTCGACGCCCTCGTAGATGGCGAACAACCCGCCGAGGCTGAACAGCACCATGGCTACGACGAACGCCCAGAAGTAGCGCGCCGGCCCGTAGCCGAACGGGTGCGCGGCGTCCGGTTCTCTGCGCGCCTGACGGCCACCGACCAGCAGCAGCCCTTGATTCCCCGTGTCGGCAAGCGAGTGGAACGCCTCGGCGAGCATCGAAGCCGCACCCGTGAAGGCGAATGCCACCATCTTCGAGGACGCGATGAGGAGGTTGGCGAGTAGCGCGGCGGCGACCGCTTTCTTACTGCTCTTGTGCATCGCCGACACCTCGCTGTTGTTCCCGGTGTGCTGCCGGCTGTGGTCGGAGCCGCGGATCGTTGCACTTACGGTTCTGCGCTCCGCACCCCGGCACAATTTCGCCGAACCCCCGATCGGCACGTGCAGGTCGTCAGGCGCTCTTGGTACGCCAGCGCGACCGTGCTTCGGCGTACAGGTCGCCGCCGTGCGCGTCGTGCACCACCACCGCCGGGAAGTCGGTCACCTCGAGTCGGCGGATCGCCTCTGTGCCGAGCTCACCGAACGCAACCACTTCGGACGCTGTGATCGAGCGGGCAAGAGTCGCACCCAGTCCACCTACGCACGCGAGCGCAACGGCGCGATGAGCCTGGAGCGCCGAACGCACGCCGACGTCGCGCTCACCCTTGCCCATGACCACCTTGACACCATGAAGCAGCGTCATCTCCGTGAGCTTGTCCATGCGCGACGCCGTCGTCGGCCCGGCCGATCCGATGACCTGCCCGGGCCGCGTCGGCGTGGGACCCGTGTAGTAGAGAATCGCCCCTTCGGCAGGGAACGGCCACCCCTCTCCCGCAGCGTCCAGGGCAGCGAGGCGCGCGTGCGCCGCATCACGTGCTGTCCAGATGACGCCGTTGATGCGGACCCGATCGCCGGCGCGCAGAGCGAGCACGTCGTCGTCGGTCAGAGGCGCTTCCACCCGCATGACGCGGGATCCACCTTCGTCTTGGATCAGCTCGACGGTCATGAGCTTCGTCTTCCCTTCTGCTGCGCCGGTAGGCCGGCGCGGTCACCGAGTATTCCGCCACGTGTCATCGCATCGAGATCGAGGACCCGGTCGAGGTCCCTGGGCTTCATGAGTCTTCTACTCAGAACCACCTCGCGGATGGATCGTCCCGTGCGCACCGACTCCTGGGCCACCTCCGCCACCACCGAGTAGCCCAGGTAAGGGTTGAGGGCGGTCGCCGCGCTGGGAGACGCCTCTGCGTTCACCCGGCAACGCTCTACATCGGCCCGCATACCCGCGATGCACTTGTCTGCAAGCAGCCGCGACGCGTTTGCCAGGAGCCTGATCGACTCCAAAAGGTTGCGCGCCATCACCGGCACGTAGACGTTCATCTCGAACGCACCTTGTGATCCCGCGAAGGCCACCACGGCATCGTTGCCGATCACCTGTGCCACAACCTGCGCCACGGCCTCGGGCACTACCGGATTCACCTTGCCCGGCATCATCGACGACCCCGGCTGCAGCTCGGGCAGCCTGATCTCACTCAGACCCGCGCGCGGGCCGCTTCCCATCCAGCGCAAGTCGTTCACGATCTTCATCAGAGAGATCGCGTACGTACGCAATGCGCCCGAAGCGTCGACGAGCGCGTCGCGCGCCCCGGTTGCCGCGAACAGGTCATGCACGGGGGTGAGAGGCAGTCCGGTGCGGTCGCCCAATCGCCGGATCACACGAACGCGAAAAGAGCGCGGCACGTTGAGACCCGTTCCAACCGCCGACGCTCCGAGGTTCAGCGCACCCAAGCGCGGGGCGCACGCCTCGAAGCGCGCGATGCCGTCCTCCACCTGCGACGCGTACCCGCCGAGCTCCTGCCCGAGTGTCACCGGCGCTGCATCCATCAGGTGCGTTCGGCCGGCCTTCACCGTCGTCGCGAAGTCGCGCCTGCGGCGCCGCAGTGCCTTGGCAAGGTGAGATGCAGCAGGAATCAGGTCCTCGGAGATGGCCGCCACGGCTGCGAGGTGAACAGCGGAGGGATACACGTCGTTCGACGACTGCGAGGCGTTCACCTGGTCGTTGGGATGCACCGGCTCGCCGAGTCGCTCACTCGCGAGGTTCGCGACAACTTCGTTGACGTTCATGTGCGACGACGTTCCCGACCCGGTCTGGAAGACATCGACCGGGAACTGGTCGTCATGATCGCCGCGCGCCACTTCTTCGGCGGCGGAGGCGATCGCCTCCGACACGTTCTTCGTGACCGCCGGCACTTCCCGCAGCCCGCCGTTGACGCGCGCCGCCTCGGCCTTGATCAATGCGAGCGCCCACAGCAGGCGCCGCTCGATGCGGAGCCCCGAGATCGGGAAGTTCTCCAAGGCGCGCTGTGTCTGCGGACCCCACCTGGTCCCCGACGGGACTCTCACCTCACCGAGCGAGTCGCGCTCGACCCGGTCCGGGCCCGGCACCGCCGACCTCGCCTACAGCTCGACAGTGCGAGTGCGGTGCGCGTGGCACTCGATGTTGACCGCGACCGGTAGCGAAGCTATGTGGGTCGGCAAGGTCTCAATGTGCACGGCAAGTGCGGTGACCGTCCCTCCCATGGCCTGGGGTCCGAGGCCGAGCGCCTGCAGATCCGCAAGGAGGCTGCGCTCGAGGTCCGCGATCGCCGGGTCGGGGTTCGGCTCGCCGACGTGGCGTAGCAGCGCCCGCTTCGCGAGGATCGCGGACCACTCGAAGTTGCCTCCGACCCCGACTCCGATGATCCCCGGCGGGCAACAGTCGGCGCCGGCCTTCGTGACCGTCTCGAGCACGAATCGCTTCACGCCGTCTACGCCGTCGGCCGGGACGAGCATCACGTGCTTGCTCTTGTTCTCCGAACCGCCGCCCTTCGCATCAACTGTCATTCGCACCCGATCGCCGGGGACGATGCGCATGTGCAGGAAAGCCGGGGTGTTGTCACCTGTGTTCTTGCGTGCGAACATCGGGTCGGTGACGATCGACGCGCGAAGGAACCCTTCCGTGTAGCCCTGCCGCACACCTTCGTTCACCGCGTCGACGACGTCGCCGCCGACGAGATGAACGTCTTGGCCGACGTCCAGGAAGACGACGGTGGAGCCCGTGTCCTGGCAATAGGGGAATACCCCTTCAGCGGCTATCGCAGCGTTCTCGAGCAGCGACCCGAGAACGTCCCTACCCACCGGGCTCTGCTCGCGGTCGCGCGCGTCGGTAATCGCTGCGACGACGTCGTCTCCGAGCTTGTACGCGGCATCCAAGCACATCTGACGGATCGCAATTGTCAACTCGGAGACATCCAGCTCCCGGAGCGTCATGTCGTTCAGCCCTTCGTGTGAACGCCCTCGCGGGCAAGGAGGCGGCGCTTCAGATCCGTACCGCCGCCATCGGACCATCTACCGCCGTAACCACCGATGCGGCCCCCCGCAGCGATCACCCTGTGGCACGGGATGGCGAACGGCACGGGGTTGGTGGACATCGCCGTTCCTACTGCGCGGGCGGCCTTGGGTCTGCCGGCCATCGCTGCAAGCTCCCCGTAGCTGACCGTCTCACCCCATCCGACTTCGCGGGTGAGAGTGCGGAGCACGTCGCGACGAAACCCTTCGATGCCTGAACCCTCGAGATCGATCGGAAGATCGATCACGTGGCTCCGTCCGACCAACCAGTCGTCGAGATGTGCGGCGACGGCATCGTCGCGCTCGGGAATCGCCGAGCCGAGCAGCTCTTCGATGCCGTCTGCTCCGGGGAGCGCTATCGCCCGCAGGCCGGAGCCGGAGACCACCACGGTGATCTCCCCGAATGGGGTGCCCTGCCTCCACCAGCGAACATCTGTCACCCGCGCACCTCCTCCCCTGCCGGCATCGCACCTGTCGGGCGGATCGACGGCCGTCCGCCGGAGCGACCGACGTCTGCCGATCCGCTGATCAGCCGAGCAGACCCAGCTCTGCAACAGCGTCGCGCTCCTCTCGCAGCTCCGCTATCGAAGCGTCGATCTTCGCGCGCGAGAAAGCGTCGAGGTCGAGGCCCTTGACTATCGACCACTCCCCATTGGCACAGGTCACGGGGAACGAGGTGATCAGGCCATCGTCGGCGCCATAGGACCCGTCCGAGCAGACACCCATGCTGACCCAGTCGCCGGCGGGAGTTCCGAGAACCCAGTCGTGAGCGTGACTGATCGCAGCGTTGGCAGCCGATGCCGCCGACGAGGCTCCACGTGCCTCGATGATCGCGGCGCCGCGCTGCTGCACAGTCGGGATGAACGTGCCCTCGAGCCACTCCTGGTCGCCCACCGCCTCGGCGGCGTTGCGCCCGCCCACTTCTGCATGGAACAAGTCGGGGTACTGCGTGGCGGAGTGGTTGCCCCAGATCGTCATCTTGTTGACGTCGGCGACCGTGGCACCGACCTTCGCTGCGAGCTGTGCCATCGCGCGGTTGTGGTCGAGACGGGTCATCGCCGTGAACCGATCACGCGGCACGCCCGTCGCGTTGTTCATGGTGATCAGCGCATTCGTGTTGGCCGGATTGCCGACCACGAGAACCCTGACGTCGTCCGCGGCACCCGCAGCGATCGCCTTGCCCTGAACCGTGAAGATCGCTCCGTTCGCCTCGAGGAGATCCTTGCGCTCCATGCCCTTGCTGCGCGGCCGAGCGCCGACCAGGAGACAGACGCTCGCTCCCTCGAAAGCCTTGTGCGCGTCGTCGGTCTGCACCGTGCCTGCGAGCAATGGGAACGCGCAGTCTTCCAGCTCCATCGCGACACCACCGAGGGCGGGAAGGGCGGGGGGGATCTCCAGCATCTGGAGGATGACGGGCTGGTCCGGGCCGAGCATCTGGCCACTGGCGATCCGGAACAGGAGGCTGTAGCCGATCTGGCCGGCCGCGCCGGTCACGACTACGCGAACTGGGTCCTTCATGTTCGGGCTCCCTCGTACGTCGAATGGGGCACCCCGACGCTACCCCCGCCCCGCCGAACCCGCCGAACCCGCCGAACCCAGGTTCTTGCGTCAGAAACTCGCAATAGTTCCGAGTTACCGACGCAAGAACGGCGCTGTGGACGGGGGGGTCGAGCTCCGGGGCTTCGCCGAGAGGGCGTACCTCTCCCGGCGCTCCACCTCACCTCGGATCGAACCGATCAGCGGGCCGCGGCGACCACCACGAGTGTGACGGCATAGACGACGGCAAGCA
>Ga0172375_10006369_pt1 | contig 16625 bp, 20 predicted proteins | sample LakKiv1m_FD_114537 | JGI IMG/M metagenome (GOLD analysis project Ga0172375, IMG submission 114537) | Freshwater microbial communities from Kabuno Bay, South-Kivu, Congo - kab_092012_11.1m | ecosystem: Environmental > Aquatic > Freshwater > Lake | place: Democratic Republic of the Congo...
CCTGGCGGTCGTGGGCAGGCCCAACGTCGGCAAGTCCACCCTCGTCAACCGGATCATCGGCCGTCGGGAGGCCGTCGTGGAGGACCGCCCGGGCGTGACGCGGGACCGCGTCTCCTACGACGCCCACTGGAACGGACGCGCGTTCACGGTGGTCGACACCGGCGGCTGGGACCCCGACGCCCGCGGCCTCGCCGAGCGGATCGCCGGACAGGCGGAGGTGGCGGTCTCGCTCGCCGACGCGGTTCTCTTCGTGGTCGACGCGACCGTGGGCATCACCGACGCGGACGAGGCCGTCGTGCGGATCCTGCGCACGTCGGGCAAGCCCGTCGTGCTCGCCGCCAACAAGGTCGACGACCAGCGCACCGAGGCCGAGGCGTACGGCCTGTGGAACCTCGGCCTCGGCGAGCCGTGGCCGGTCTCCGCGCTCCACGGCCGCGGCTCCGGCGACATGCTCGACGCCATCCTCGCCGCCCTGCCGGAGACGCCCGAGCAGACCTTCGAGGAGGTCGGTGGTCCGCGCCGCATCGCCATCGTCGGCAAGCCGAACGTCGGCAAGTCCTCGCTGCTCAACATGCTCGCCAAGGAGGACCGCGTCGTCGTCGACAACGCGGCCGGCACGACGGTCGACCCCGTCGACGAGCTGATCACGCTGGGGGACCGCACCTGGCGCTTCATCGACACCGCCGGGATCCGCAAGCGGGTCAACCAGGCCTCCGGCCACGAGTACTACGCATCGCTGCGCACCACGACGGCGATCGACCGCGCGGAGGTGGCGGTGCTGGTGCTCGACGCCAGCGAGACGGTCTCCGAGCAGGACATGCGGATCATCCAGACCATCCGCGACGCCGGCCGGGCGATGGTCATCGCCTTCAACAAGTGGGACCTCGTCGACGAGGAGCGCCGCTACTACCTCGAGCGCGAGATCGAGCGCGACCTCGTGCAGCTCACGTGGGCGCCGCGCATCAACTTCACCGCCCGCACCGGCTGGCACGTCGACCGGCTCGTCCCCGCCCTCGAGAAGGCCCTCGAGGGGTGGGAGACGCGCATCGGCACCGGTGCCCTCAACACCTTCCTGGGCCGGCTCGTCGCCGAGCACCCCCACCCGGTGCGCAGCGGCAAGCAGCCCAAGATCCTGTTCGCCACGCAGCCCTCGACGGCACCGCCGACGTTCGTGCTGTTCACCAGCGGCAAGCTCGACGCGGGCTACGAGCGGTTCATCGAGCGGCGCCTGCGTGAGGAGTTCGGCTTCGCCGGCACCCCGATCGTCATCCAGCAGAAGCCCCGCGAGAAGCGCAAGCGGTGACCGTCAGGGCGTGAGGCCGGCGGCGCGCAACCACTCCATCGGGTCGACCGGGCTGCCGCCCGCCGGACGGACCTCGAGATGCAGGTGCGGGCCGGTGGAGTTGCCCGTGGAGCCCACGCTGCCGACGACGTCCGCCACCTCGACCAGCTGGCCGACCGCAACCGTCGCGTCGGTCTGGTGGCAGTACCAGACCTCGGTGCCGTCAGGCAGCTCGAGGATCGTGCGCAACCCGTACGGGCCGGCGTCGGCCACCTCGGTGATCACGCCGCTGGCGACGGCGACGAGGGGCTCCCCGGCGCCGGCGCTGAAGTCCTGCCCGCCGTGCTCGGCCTCCCAGAGCGGGCCGGTGAGGCCGAAGCCTGCGGACAGGTCGTACGAGGCCATCGGCAGCACGACGCGCACCGCGTCCGGGTCGCCGCGGTAGCCGTACCTGGCCAGCAGCTCCTTGCGCCCGATCAGGGCGCGGTCGCGCGCGTCGGCCTGCCGGTTCAGGGCCGCGAGCCGCTGCTGGCGCTCGGCCACCTGGCGGGCGAGCTCGATGGCCTCCAGCCGCCGGCTCTCCTCGCGCACCACGACCTCCGGGGCTGCGTGCGCCGGAGGCGCGGCAAGGCCCAGCACGAGGGCAGCCGTGGCTGCGGCAGCGGCCGCGAGGCCGGCTCGGCGGCGTTCTGGCGAGGACAGGGATGACACGGTGAACCCCCACAGGTCGACGGCTCATCGTGTCCGGATCGGCGCGCCTCGGAAGGTGGATTCGCCCCAAATGGCCCACTCGGACTAGGTGGGCGGGTCGATTCCGCGCGTACGGAAGGCCTGCGGTAGTGTTCCACTCGCTTCGCAGGCCTCGTGCCGGAAGCGTTCGGGCTGTGGCGCAGCTTGGTAGCGCACTTGACTGGGGGTCAAGGGGTCGCAGGTTCAAATCCTGTCAGCCCGACCAAAAAACCGCCTCTGACCTGCGGAAACGCGGGTCGGAGGCGGTTTCGGTTTTGACGTGGATCCGCAGAATGGTCGTTTACTAGTCGTAAACGATTTCGAGGCCTACGAATCCGAGCTCGCTTCGTCGCTCTCAGCGAGCCGCTCGAGGAGCTCGGAGAGGTCGGCTGAGACCGGCGGTTTGGCGATGTAGTGGTCCCGAGTGACCTGGCTCGAGGAGTGGCCGAGCTGGCGCGAGGCGAGCTCTGACGTGGCGGCCTCCGAGATCAGCGTCGCCACCGTCTTGCGGAACGTGTGGGGGGTCACCCATTCAAAGCCGGTGTCCTTGCGGATCTGCCGCCACCGCCGCTCGATGTTGACGACCTGATGCCATGTGCCGTTGCGGGTGGCAAAGACGGCGTCGTTCTCGTTGGGTGTCGCGAACTCCCGGCGCACGCGGAGCAGCTCGGCCGCGAACCGGGGCAGCACCACGGTTCGCCGGCTGGCGTCCGACTTCGGCGTGGGCTTGCGATACGTGCCCTTTCCGGTCTCGGTCTTGATCGTGCCCGACACCGTGAGGATGGGCAGATCGCCATCGAGGTCCAGGTCGCTCCACCGCAAGGCGAGGATCTCGCCGATGCGGCAACCGGTGGCGAGCATCAGGTCGATGATGTCGGCCATGTCGCCGGTGGCCTTGGGTCCGGGGCGGTCCGCGTTGACCCACCGGCGTACGGCTGCGCGGATCTCGATCAAGTCCTCGACCCTCAGGGCCTTGGTCTCCTGCTTCGGTCGGTGAACCCGACTCGTCCCGCGAGCCGGGTTCGTCGGGATCGCATCGTGTCGAACCGCGAGGTCGAGCATGGCCCCGAGGACGACCTTGGCCTTGCGTTGCCGATTCACGCTCTGATCGCGCAACCGCAGCAGGAGCCGGTCCAGCCGACCCGTGGTGGCCTCGCGGAGCTTCAGCCCACCGACGCTGGGCAGCACCAGGTTGTCCAGCACCCGGTGGTACTCGTTGATGGTGGTCTGCTCGATCCGTCCTTCAGTCTCGAGACCAGCGATCCACAGGTTGGCGAGGTCGATCAGCCGGGTCTCTGCGGTGAGGAGCTCACCTGCTGGCGCGGTGCGCGTGCCCAGGACGTCTCGAAGCGCTCGCTCCGCAGCCGCCTTGCTCGGACCCGTCGCAGTGACCCGACGAGTGTTGCCGTCGGTGTCACGGAACCGGGTCAGTGCGCGATAGCTGCCGTCGCGGATCTTCTCGGTGGTGATGGTCCCCCAGGTGCCCAGGGGGAGTGGTGGCCTGGCCATGGCCTACTCGCCCTCGGCAGGCTCGAGGTGCTCGACGATCCATGCGTCGAGGTCCGCGCGCCGGTATCGCAGGCAACCGCCCATCTTCACGGCGCGTGGTCCGAACCCGGCCCGGCGGGTTCGCCACGTGTACAGAGTGGCCTTCGGGATCGCGAGGTAGGCCGCCGCCTCGTCGATGGTGAGGATCATGCTCTGGTGGCTGGTGTCGACGGTGGTACTCATCGCGTGCTCCTTCGTGGTCTCGAGGACAGGTTTGCCCTCGTGACTGAAGGTGTGCGGCCCACACCGCGCGGACTGTGGAGAATTGACCCCTAATCGACCTTCTGGAGCGGTCGCAGGTGCCACGCGGACCAGCGGTGTCCACGGGACCGACCGGCGAGGCGCTCGCGGACACCTCTGCTGCTGCGGGGCGTGGGTTGTCGGGTTGCGATCGAGCTTGCTGTGTTTTGCGCTCTTAGCCAGAGGTCGCAGGTTCAAATCCTGCCCCCGCTACAAAGTTTCAGGCTCGGAATCTACGGATTCCGAGCCTGAAAGCATTTAGAGATTTGATCCAGGTACCACTTACGGTCCAAGAACCCGGTCCACGAACGTTCCCGGAGCCTCGGCAACGAAGGCGCTGCGGAGTCGAAGCGGTAGGTGCGGTCCTGTGCGGACTCGGCCGCGCACCTAGCGTGCATGGAGACCACCACGCCCACGCTGAGCGGACTCGAGCCGCTCATGAGCATCGAGGAACTCTCGGAGTACCTCCACGTGCCGGTCAGGACGCTGTACGACTGGCGCCTCGCCGGCAAGGGGCCGTGCGCAATCCACGTCGGTCGACAATTGCGCTACTTCGTCAGCGACGTGCACGACTGGCTCGCCAGCCAGCGCGAGCGGGAGCCTGGCCATGCGCCCGAAGGGGCGTGATGGCTCATGGCTAGGCCACGCACGCCGATCGGAACCTTCGGCGACATCTCGTTCATCAACGCGACCGGGGGTCAGTTCCGCGCCCGCACGCGGTTCAGGGACGACGACGGGAAAGTCCGTCGCGTCTCAGCGACGGGCCTTACCAAGCGCGAGGCCGAGCGCAATCTGAAGAAGGTCCTGGCCGAGCGCTCGTCCTTCCGGTCGACGGGTGAGCTGACGCCCAACAGCTCCTTCACGAACCTCGTCGACGTGTGGCTTGCCGACCTGGACCTCGAGGGCAAGCTCGCAGAGAGCACGCGCGCGCTCTACGAGCGGAACATGCGCCAGCTGGTGATGCCCGTCTTCGAGGGATACGCGCTGCGCGAGATCACCGTGAGCAAGGTGGACCGGTTCTTGAAGGGCTTGGCTGCCAACAAGAGCTACAGCATGGCGAAGCAGGCGAGGACCGTGCTGAGCCTCGCCTTCGCACTCGCCGTTCGCTATGACGCGATCCCTAAGAACCCTGTGCGGGAGACATCGCGGCTCCGGAAGCCGCCGTCGCAGACGATGGCGCTCTCGGCTGCACAGGTCGAGGCGATTCGACTCGCGGTACGCACCTGGCGTCGAGGGCCAGGGCTGTCCGGCCCGCCCCCGGACGGTCAGTTGGAGCAGATCATCGAGGTCATGCTGGGGACGTCGGCTCGCATCGGCGAGGTGCTCGCCATCCGCAAATGCGATGTCGATGTGACCAGCTCGCCGGCTACCGTGCGGATCTCAGGGACGATCGTTTCGCCGGCCGGTAAGCCGACACGTCGCCAGCCTCACCCGAAGACGGTGAGGTCAACGAGAACGGTCTCGGTTCCGTCGTTCACCGCCGAGGTCCTGCGCGCCCGGCTGGTCAAAATCGCCGATGAGGGACCGGATCAGCTCATCTTCTTCACCAGGAACAAGACCCCGCTGACGACCAACAACGTGCGTCGGCGGTTGCGCGCCGTCATGGACCAGGCGGGCATCGAGGGCGTCACCCCGCACTCGTTCAGGCGAACGGTCGCCACCGTCATCGACCGGGCTGGAGGCGCCGACCTTGCCGCTGAACTGCTTGGTCACAGCTCGTCGAAGATCACCAAGGAGCACTACATCCAGCCCGACGAGGCAGTTGATCCGGTGACGGCCGAGATACTCGAGTCGCTCGCCCCGAAGCGACATGACGACGTGACGTAGCTGCGCCGCGGTCGCAGGCTGGCCCGATCCGCCCCCGGCCCGGCCCACTCATAGTCGTGGGGTGTCGCGTCGGGGAGCCTTTGCGAGAGGACGGTGGATCAGGGCGGCGTGGAGGTCTGCCCGGCTCGTTCCCGCCGACGAAACGGACGATCCTTCCTGGGGGCGCAGGTGCTCGCGGGCGGTCCGGATGACCTCGAGATCAGCTGCGCGTGCGACGGGCACGAAACGTTCGCGGACCGGATGGACCAAGTGCCGGTCGCCGCTTACCAGCCGAGGGACGGTCACGCGCTGGACGAAGGCTCCACGCTCGACTCCGGATTCGAGGATGTCGGTGATGCGCGAGTCGAGTCGACGGAACAGTGTCTGGAAGCCGCCGAGCATCCTCGGTTCGACAACAGTCTCGGGACGCAGAACCTTCAGTCGGCTGACGGCGTTCGCGGCCTCGCCCGCGGCGGCCTTGCCGTTGCCGAGCCGCCCTCCGATGTTGCGCAATCCTCGCTGGATGCGTGAGTAGGTCTCGGCACGGGCACTCCATTGCCCAGCGAGGTCAGGGTCGATCCGCTCGGCGTACGGCACCAGACCAGCGCTGAGCAGTCGCTGCGAGTCGACGACCAGGCGCAGGTTCATCGCGTCGGGGACGGACGCCAGCCTCACGAGCAGGTTGTGCTCGGCTTGGAGGACGCCGAGCACTCCCGGCCTTGCTGGTCCTCCGATGGGCTTGGTCCGCGGGCGCCAGCCTGTTTGGTCGACGCTGTAGTCAGGCTGCCCGAGGCTGACGTCCAAGGCCGTGGCGAGCGCCGCCCAGCCGAGTCGTTCGCACCCGGCGATGGGCTCCCATCCGGGGGTGTTGCGGTACCGGCGGTCGAGTATGACGAGAGCCTGGCTGATCGCCGCGACGTCGCCTGCGATCGTTCGCGCCTGTGCTGTGGTGAGGTGGATTGCCTGGTCGGGCGCCGTGTCGTGCTCGGCGAGCGCTGCAGCGCGAGCTGCGAGTCGCCAGTGCTCGACGACCATGTTCGCGCTGGAGGTCGTGAACTCCTGGCTCGACGCAGGGCGCGTCGTCGCCTGATCGCGAGCCGCCTCCAAGGCCCGAGCAAGCTCAGCCACGGCGGCGCCATGGTCGGTCGCCGCACGAAATGGGTCTGCCGGTTTCTGCGGAACGTTCGGGAACGTGAGAGGTCGCGCCACTCCTATGGCCTGCGCGCACCAGACGAGAACGGTCTGCCGGAATCGCAAGATCTGTTGGCCGGCCACGGCGCGCTCAGCGGATGAGTCCTCAGCGAGTCGGCGCATGATCCGGTGCTGGCGAAGCAGGGCAGCCAGTTCCCTGCGCATCTGCGCGCCGTTCTCGCCGTACATCAGCCGATGTCCAGGTCGTGTGCGTCGATGAGCATGGCGAGGATCAGCTCTACTGACAGCGGGTCGATGCCGTAGCTCTCGAGCTGTTCGATGGCATTGTTCGCCACGGCAAGCAGGATGTCCCGGTCGTCGGTGAGGTCCTCGGTGTCGAGGGCGGGGCATTCGTCGTCGTGCACGCGGTCGAGTTCGAGCAGGACGCGCTCGTACGCGGAGGATGCATCGAGGGTCAGCGCTCGGTCGGCGAGTGCCGCGACGTAGGACCTCGCCTGAGCGAGCGTCTGCGCATGGGGGAGAAGCATCTTCGCCTCCTGTGGGTCGGATGTCGACCGTGATCCGGAAGTCGTCGTCTGGCCGTCGCTGCACTTACTTCTGTGGATGAGCCGCGCACGAGCTGGCCATGGCGGGTGTCTGGACTCAGCCGATGAGTTGCTGGTTGGCGATCGCCGCGATCCGGCGCCTACGGAGCACGTCCTCGCGGACGAACTCCGCGAAGTCCTCGTCCCGATTCCGGATCTCGACCTCCGCGCCTGCCTGGGGCGCTGACTCGCCTGGCCACGTCGTCTGCCGTGTCGGCCGGTCGCGATCGAGCCGCGTACCGCAGATCGAGACCCAGTCCCGCAGGCGGTGGCGAGCATCGGAGAAGTCGCGCATCCATGCGATGGCAGCCGACGGTGATGCTGACTCGTGGTAGCAGCTGAGCCAGTGGCAGTGGAGCGCGGAGAGCTCCCAGACGAGTTCGTCGTGGCGGTGCCAGTACGGCGGCACGATGTTGGGCGGGAGGCCGAACGTGCTCTTGAGCCACTTCACCCAGTGGTCGAGGTCATGCCACTCGATCTCGGCCTGCTCGGCGTCGAGGAGGTTCCAGTTGATCAGGGCAGGGGGGCGTTCGAGCAGGTCGGTCACGCTGCGCCAGGCGTCGGCGTCGGGCTCGTCCGGGAACGGACTCATCGCAGCGTCCGGTCAGAGGCCGACGGCGGGCGGCTGTGGCACAGCGGCGAGCGGCCGATCGGCTGCGTGACGGCCGCGCTGGACGACGTAGTCGGTCTTGTTGGCGTTGTGGCCGATCTTGCGCGCGACGAACTCCTCCTTAATCACGCTGCCCTCGCGGCCGTCGACCTCGTACTCGTGGACGTAGCCACTGGCCACGAAGGAGTCGCCCTTGCGGAAGCGGGCGTACGTCTCGCGAGCCGTGCCTTCGAACCCCACCATGTCGTGGAAGGTGGGGTCGAGCTTCGTGAAGCTCCCGTCGACCTCCTTGCGCCACTGCTCGACGCCGACACGCATCCGGCAGCACTCGGCGCCGGACTTGGTGAAGTGAAGCTCAGGTGCGGAGGCGATGAAGCCGGCCAGGCTCATCTGGGTGGGAATGGACATCATGACTCCTGACTCCGGCAACGCCTGGTGCGTCGCGGTCAGGAGACAGGTGCACAGGCCACAACAGCGGACTCCCGTTGCGTCCTTGGCGGAGCCGCGGAAAGCGAAGTGCCCAGCTCGGGCCGCCCCGTTGGTGTGACCAGTCGGTTCTCAATGATTGCGCCGCGACCAGGTACGACGTCGCAGACGCGCGTTGGAGCGGTGTGGCTGCCACTGTCAGCGCTTCCTTCTGCGCCAGAGACGCGCCCACCACTTGGGCCGCGCCTGCTGAGCCGGTGTGCGATGAGTTTCAACGGCGCGGCGATCAGAGGCTTGTGCCCGCGCCTTCTGCGCTGAGTCGAGTTGGGCGTGCCAGTCCACCTCGCCGCGGGTGATGAAGTAGTGGGAGTTGCAGGGCAATCCGGTCGCGGCAACAGATGGCCTCAGCGACACTTCACCGTCAAAGATGATCTTGTAGCGGGCCGGCGACAGCTTGGTGACAACCTCTCGGCGACACCCGCATGGGCAGATGTGCCCGGCGGTCGCGTAGGTGGGGGAGACGTAGAGAACGCCCGGCTCCATCGGCGTCGGAAATGACTCGACGTATTTCAGCCAGTAATGGTCAATCTGGCTCACTCGGCATCCCCGTTGCGCAACTCGTTGAGGTACAGCTTGTAGAGCGTCTGATTCGACGCCGTATGCGTGGCGTAGAAGCCGAGGTAGCGCTTCCATCGGATGACGGCGAGCGCGGCGTTCAGCGCATTGAGCTCGGCGACCTGCACGTTGCTGCTGTAGTCGTCCTGGCCTGGCGGGACGGCAGGGGCTGTTGGCAACGCGATCTCGTCGCCCGGCAGGTAGGCCGTCACCTTGGCCATGCCAGTGAGCCCACCGCCCTCGCCCTCGCGAAAGCTCATGCCAACGTCGACGAACGGCACGCCCTGGTCTCGCAACCAGCGCATGATCTCAGGCCTGGACTCGGCGTCAGCGGCCGCGAGGAAGACGAAGGTGGCGCCCTCGAGCAGGTTCAGGTTCTCGGCGGTGAGCGCGACAGGGTGAGCGGTGATTCCCGTGTGCATCCGCGAGTACTCACGAGCGAAGTACTCGGCCTTGTTGGGCTTGGCACGGACGGTCTCGTGCGCTGCAGCACCAGGCGCGCGGTAGGCATTGTGCGTCTCGAAATGATCGCCGTCGATCAGGATGATGCGGTCGACCCAGGTCTTGGCGACGTGGTCGAGGATGAAGCTGCCAGTGCCACCTACACCGACGATGGCAACGGTGTGACCGCGAAAGAGGTTGTTGAGCGTCGTCAGCCCAGCTCGCGTCGTGTTTGTGTCGGGGTAGACGAGCGGCAGGTCATCGGGTACGACCTGAAAGGACCCGCCTGGCGTATCCGTCACGGCGGGGCGATGTGCTGCGCAGCGCTGAGCAGGATGCGTGCGTACTGTCGGATCTTCTCGGACAAGCTGGCGTAGGCGCCGCTCGGTGGCTTGAACGACAGCATGTAGTCGGCCGTCTCGTTGGTCCCGAATCCATGGGCCTGGCCACCGCTCCCAAGAGCTGCTCCGCCTTCGCCACGCGGCTCCTCGCCGGCGAACCAGATGCGGTGGTCGGTGGCATCGGTGACCACGCCGTCCGTGTAGTTCACGGGGAGGACCAGTCGTCCGTCAATTCGCAGCCCCGAGGGCCCGACGTAGGGCAGCCGGCGTACGACGAGGTGCCCAGCTTCGAGCACCATGTCGTAGCCGTCATCTACGAGTCGGGCGATCTGCTCGTCAGGAGCGGTTGGCAGGCTCGACATCGAAGACCATCCCGTCCTTCACCTGGACGTCCTTGCCGGGACGAAGCGCGTGGTCCGGTCCGTGGCCGCGGCTGTACTCAACGAGGGTGCCCGCCGGATCGTAGGGCTGGCCGGGGAAGGCGAGCTCGACGACCTGCTCGAAGCTGATCTTCTTCTCGGTCCACTCGTGCTGCCGGGTGTTGACGGTGATCGTGACGACCTTCGTGTTGGTGTGGGCTGCGTCTGTCGCAGTCATGGTGCTTCTCCGTTCTCCGGCAGGGCCGAACTAGGGTGTCGCGAATCTGAAACACTGCTCTGAGTTTAAAACATCGCGCGTCGACTTACAACCAGTGCGTCGACAGTGCAACACTGGCAGGCACCACCGACACTGCTAGTGAGAGGCCTCGATGGCCAAGACGAAGATCGACACCGCGGGGCTCTACGCCGCGCTCGATGCTGAGCGGACCGCGCGGGGATGGTCGTGGCGACAGATGGCGAAAGAGATCGGGACCAGTCCGTCATTGCTCTCGCGCCTCGGCAATGAGCAGCGGCCCGATGCTGATGGCTTCGCAACGCTGGTTCGCTGGCTGAAAATGCCGGCCGAGACGTTCATGATCGACGCGGACGCCTCATCGGAGAGTCAGCCAGAACCGGATCTGGTTACCCAGTTGGCCCCACTGCTTAGAGCGCGTCAGGATCTGGAGGACAAGGACGTCGCCTACCTTGAAGAGGTCATACGGGCGACCGTCAAGCACATGCATGCCACCCGGGAGGACATGGCGTGACCGGCAAGCGCACCATCAACAAGGCCGCCTGCAAGAGGCTGGCTGGTGAGGTGCGCGCCGAACTCGGCCTCGAGCCCATGGATGCGCTCGATCCTTGGCAGCTGGCCGAGCTCTACGGCGTGCGCGTCGTGGCGCTCGGAACGCTGCCGCTGAACCACGCCATCCGCGAGCACTTCCACTATGTTCGGCCACACGTCTTCTCCGGTGCGCTGCTACCGCACCGCACCGGAGCGGTCATCGTCGAGAACGACGCCCATCCGCTGGCCAGGCGACGCTCGACTATGGGCCACGAGATGGCCCACGTCATCGGGGAGCACAAGTTCGGCACCAGTCTGGTGAACGAGCGCGGCTGCCGAACCGCTGACAAGGTCCAGGAGGACGAGGCCGCCGAGATCTCGGGGGAGTTGCTGATCCCCTTCGAGGCTGCCAAGCGGCTCGCGCGACGGAAGGCAACCGACGATGAGGTGGCCTTGCGCTTCGGCGTCAGCCTGGAGCTGGCCCGCTGGCGCATGAACGCTACGGGTGCGCGCATCATCGCCCAGCGGGCTGCCAACTATCGTCGGGCGGCGGGCAACTGAATGTGCCCTGGCCGGCGCGGGCCGGATTGCGCCGATAGTTCCACCTCGTAGACACCGAGTCGTTGCGGCTGGCCTACTGGCCTTGTGCCTCCCGAACTCCCTGACCCGCTGCTCCGGGTCCCCGACGAGCGCATCGCGGTCCCGCCGGACCTGAGCGGCGACGAACTGCTGGAGGCTGCCTTCACTCAGGCGCTGGACCACGTGAACCTGCACGCCATGGCGTTGCCGGCAGCCGACGCGGATGGCAACCTCGTGCCGCCTCCTGACGCGCATGTACTGCACGAACTAGCGCATGCGCATGATCTGGCCGACGAGGAGGACCTTCTGGTCAATCCGCGGCTCGGGACTGTTGGCGTGGTGACCGAGCTCCCCGAATGCGGCTTCTGCTACCTGCCGGCCCGCTACGACGCCGTGATCGATCTAGGGGGTCGACGCGGCGGTGCGAGCCTCTGCGGTGACCACTACCGCGAGAAGGGCTCAGGCACGCTCGGCGCTAGCGGGGACGCCTACCTGATGCTCGAATCCGAGGTTTCCGAGCCGGTACGAGCGACGTGCAACGAGATCCGCGTTGCGCAGGGTAAGGACCCGTTGTTCTGACGTGGCCGTGCCATCACGTGCCGCTGCTCATGCAAACCGCCCGCAGTTGTCGGACGCCACAGTTACGGTTGCGGTGGGTCGCGTTCCTATGAGAGGACTCCTGGCCGATCGGGCGCAGGAGAAGTGCCGACACCGACTGGGGGAGACGTGGAGGACCAGGAGTACGACGAGGTCGAGGCCGTCGTTCGCATCCCGAAGGGGGAACGACTGGCCGACTCTCGAAGGACGGAGGGCTGGAGCCGTGGCTTCACGCCCAAGTCCACCGACAAGGGCCCTGGGCACGTCGAAATCCGCCTGAAGAACACGGCAGACCCTGACCTTGATCAGGAACCGGGAGTCGACTACGTCACCGAGTATGTGGAGTCCCCGCGACGCGAACTGACCCCATCCGAACAGGCCATGGCTGACTTCCTGAGCCGGGTCATCGAGGACCTGTATGAAGCCCTGAAGCCCGTAGTTGCCCACTGGTTCAGGGTTCGTGTCGTCCCAGCGGTGAAGGCCAAGCGAGACGACCTCCGGCAAAGGCGCCGAGAGCGCAAGGCCACGAAAGCGCTGCAAGTGGACGCATCCGACTCGACAGAGCAGGACGCTGCAACCCCACAGGAGGCGGTCGTCGTCCCCAGCCAGCCGACGATCACCGTGACCAGCGAGCAGTTCCAGGAACTCTTCATGACGTGGCTCGTCCGCGAGGATGCCCAGCAGATGCTTTGGCAGGCCATCGCGAGTGCACACATCGAAGACGGCGACGCGGCCACCCTCGCATGGCAGCAGGATCTCGCTGAACTCTCGCCCCACGAACGGTCCGAGCGCGTCGCAGAGATCCTCTCAAGCAACCCCGCGATCCTCGAGGGCCTGGGGCGCCTTCTCGTGGCGAGCCTGCCGGTCGACGCTGCGGAGTCGGCTGCTCAGCGCGCCGAGGGGCCCACATGAGCGGACAATTGAGCGAAGAAGCGGGAGGTCGCGCCGCCGCGTCATAGCGGGCTCGTTGGTGCTGAAGACATGACTCAAGGCCGACTCGTCCAACTGCGAAGCGTGGTCACAATCGGCGGAGCGCTCCGTAGCAGCACGAGCCCGGTCCCGAAGGCGAGTGTCCGTATTCGCTCGGGTGGCATGACTGCAACACGCCGAGTCGACCGCTGGAGCGAGCGCTGGCCGTAGTCGCCGATGCTCACGGTGTCGGTGCGTTCGTCACGGTCGCCGATGAGAACGGAGATCTCCTGGAGGTCCTTCGAGGCCGAGGCGCCGCCAAGGATGACCTTCACGATGCTCGCGTCCCAGATCGTGCTGGCCGCATGGTCGCCCCACTTGTTGCGCGCCTGTGCCAGCGACTGCAGGACGGGCATTGTCGTGATCCCGGTCCCGCCGCCCTCGGCCATCAGGACCGGGAGGGACGGGAGCGGTGCGAGGTTGCCAATCTCGTCGAGGGCCATCAGCACGGGAGGGTCCAGACGTGAGCCCGGTGACGCGGCAGCGAGATGACGGGCGACCTCTGTCAGGTCTTCCATGAACGCGGCGACGAGTGGCCACGAGGCGCCCGCGCCGGCTCCCGTGGCGAGCAGGTAGAGCGTGCCGTTCTGGGTGAGGAAGTCGCGCGGGTCGAACGCCTCGCCCGCTTCGGGGCTGACGGCGTCCAGCACGGCAGGGTCGGCGAGGCAGGAGAGGGCTTGGGCGACGGCCATCCAGATGGAGTCACGGGTGCGCGGGTCGGAGGTGATCATGCCTTCGAGCGAGTCGGACCATCCTGCAGCGGCCTGCGGGTGACTGGCGAGGATGCCGACGGCATCGGTTGCGGCTGACGCGGACAGCGACCACTCGAAGAGGGCCCGAGTCGGTAGCTTCTCGAGCGCAGCTGCGTGGAGGAGTGCTTGGAGCGCGGAGCGGGCCTTGCCTTCCCAGAAGCCGCCGGATTCCGTGCCGCCGGAGGAGAGTCCGGTCGACGATGCCAGTCCTGAAGCGCGGATCATCGCGGTCAGGGGTTGTTCGCAGCCGCGGATCGGCGACCATCGAACGCCACAGCCGTCAACGACGGACAGCCCCGCAGTGAGGTGTTGAGGGTCGAAGACGGCGACCGGCCCTCGTTCCTTGCGGGCGGTGATCGTGGCGGCGATGTTGTCCGGCCGCGTGGAGGTGGTGACGACGGCCCCGGGCGCGTCGAGGATGGCATTGATGACCAGGTGCAGTCCCTTGCCGGAACGTGGCGGACCTATCACAAGGATCGAGTCCTCGACCGATGCCCAGATCTCGCGGCCACAGCTGCGTCCGATCAGGTAGCCGACATCGTTCGCGCCGGGATGGCGGATCGAGGGGCGGAGGGTCGCGGCGCGTCGTACGAGGGCCTTCTTCGATGCGGTCGTGTCGATGTCCCGGGCGGTTGCCGTGCCCTGGATGCGGCGGGGATCGCGAGCAGCCCGATGCCGGAGTCGAGCGACCAGTCGCCACACGCACCAGACCAACACGGCGACGACGGCAATGAGCAGCATCACCACGCTCCAGTATGCGATCGCTGACAACCCGGGTGCCTCGAACGCCCGCGCCGGTCGACTTGGATCGGCGAGCACGCTCAGTCCGCTCGCTGTCCCGCCGTCGGGCGCAGGCACGCCTGTTGCGACCGCGGCGACCGTTGCAGCGGCGCGGAGCACAACTGCGACTGCGAAGGCTATTACCAGTCCGATGAGTGCCAGGTTCACGAGTTCGTCGTTCGCACCGCGTACTGCTGGGTTCATGCCGGCGCCTCGAACGGGGTGACCGTCCGTGAGGTCATCCCGAGGAGCATGAGTCCGCCGCGGGTGGCGGCGAGCAGCGCAGGTGGGAGGTTGACTGACGCGTTGCCCTCGGCATCGGCGTTCTGGCGTACGACGACGTAGGCCAGCGCGACCTCCTCGCCGGGCTGAAACCCGGCACCAGCGAGCGCCGGAGGAGGTGGCAGGGTGGGGGGCTGCTCCAAGGCGGCTGGTGCCGGAGTCGGGGGAGTCGCGACGTCGGTAAAGGTCGAGCCGTCGGCCTCGCGTACCTCGACGCGCACAGGTGCGCCGAGGTCTGAGGTGATCTCGTCGATCACGGCGCGGAGGTCGCCGCGGGTTCTGCCCTGTTCGGAATCGCGCGGGACACCGTCGACGTCGACCGCCAGCACGCCGTCGGCATCGATGGCGACGTGAACGACGCTGAGGACGACGGGGATCCTCATAGCCCCAGCACCGCCCCATCGCGGCGTGCGTAGGTCGTCACAGGAGCCGTCCCGCTCCGATGGCTGAGGGCTTCTCGATCGAGCCCAGGCGGGTTGCCGTCGCCGACCTGCTGGGTGTCGACCTTGTCGAGGATGCCGAGCGCGGTCGCGCGGACGCGTTCGGCGGTTGCCTGGACGACCTCGACCGGGGTCTTGCCGGGGACGCTCGCTGCCCAGGTCGATACGTACGGCACCGTGTAGGAGGAGGTGTCGAGCCCGTGGGCGGCGCCGACCATGAGCGCGACTGATTCGGCTTCCACCTCGGCGATTCCACGGTGCAAGGTCGCGTCGGCGGCGGACTCGGTCGACAGGGCGTTCTCCGGTGGCGCGTGGAGGAGAACATGGCCGAGTTCGTGGGCGAGCGTCTTCACCTGGGCCGCCTCGTCCATGTCCATGCGGACCGAGACCTCGCGGGAGAGGAAGTCGGTCAGGCCGTTGGCCCCACCGATCGCCGCAGCCGAGGAGACGAGCCGGAGCTCGAAGCCGGCGGCGGTGATCTGGTCGGCGAGTCCGTCCCACAGCCCGGTCGGGGCCTGGCCTTGGAGCAGGGAGGGGCGGGGGAGTTCGGGCACCGGGTCGCCTGTGGTCTGGGAGATGTCCCAGACGTAGGTCGGCTTCACCCCGATCATGCGGGTGCGGGCGTACTCGCCGGACATCGGCTTCTCGTTGCGCGCCAACCGTCGCCAGGAGTTCGGGTCGTCGGGCGTGAACGAGGCGAACCGGCCGGTGACGGGGGCGAGGATGCCGTACCCGTGCTGGCCTTTCGCGACGCTGCGGCCGAGCGAGAGCCACTGGTGGAAACCGGCGACATACGTCGGCGTCGGCTCGGGCACTCTGCTCTCCTTGTACGCCGCGAAGTGCTGCGCCGCGATCAGCATCGAGTTCCCGAAGCTGCGCCCGCGGAACTGTGCAGCGAAGGTCAGGGCGCGCTTCCAGTCCTCGCCGGTCACCAGGGCTGCGACGGACTCGGACAACTGCTCCTGGAGCGCTTCGAGCTTCGCTTCGCGGGCCGCTCGTCCTCGAACCTGAGTGGTCATGACGACGCAATCTCTAGGAACTCAGGTTCGATCGGACGTCCATGCGGTCCGGTCGGCGTTTGTGCAGGTGGCGTCGGTTCGGTCCCCAGACGGGTCTGAATTGATAGACCGTCGCTGCCACTGACGGCTTGGCTGTAGCATCGATGCATGATCGCCTCGCTTGAAGTTGGTGACTGATGGGCTTGGTGGCGCTGCCTGGGGGCAGCGCTGTTGATCCGGCACTGATAGGTGCGCAGGCGGTCCACGACTTCGAGCAGGAGTTGGTCGACCAGTACGCGCTGGCGATGTCG
>Ga0172375_10006370_pt1 | contig 16624 bp, 15 predicted proteins | sample LakKiv1m_FD_114537 | JGI IMG/M metagenome (GOLD analysis project Ga0172375, IMG submission 114537) | Freshwater microbial communities from Kabuno Bay, South-Kivu, Congo - kab_092012_11.1m | ecosystem: Environmental > Aquatic > Freshwater > Lake | place: Democratic Republic of the Congo...
AACCCCGCCGGCAGCGCCGCCCGCCGCCAGGGCGATGTAGAAGACCGGCAGGTGACCCGGATCAGGACGGGCAGCATGAAGCTTGGCGTGGCAGAACGTGCCGACGAACAGGAGAACCAGAACGTAGTCTGCAATCTTAGCCCCGGCCGACATGGGAATCCGCGCCGCCCACCACGCCAGGAGGGCTCCCACGAACAGAAGGGCCAGCGTTACGCCGGGAAGACGATCCAACCGCCCGCTGAAACCGATGATATACGACAGGAGGTAGACGCCCAGCGGAACGATCCACACGAGCGGAACCGCGGAGATGCCGTGCGACAAGTGCTCGGTCACCGCCATCATCAACATGCAGCCGCAGGTGGCCAACAGGAACCACAGGGCAATCGATGCTCGGGACAGCGGCGGCGCGGGCGTTGCCCGAGCCGGCGCGGGGGCCCCCGTCGTCTGCCGCCGCAACACGCACAGGCGGAGCGCCGCCAAGATCGCCAGGAGGCATCCCAAACCGGTGATCCAGGCGGCCCATTGGAGGCGCAGTCCAACGAGGGGCTCGACAAGAAACGGATAGACCAGCAGCGCCAGCAGCGACCCGGCGTTGGAGACGGCGTAGAGCCGGTACGGATTCGCACCCGTCCCGAGCTCCGCCTGCGCCAGCCAGACCTGGAGCAGCGGGCTGTTGGCGGCGAGCACCAGGAAAGGGAGCGCCACGCCCACCGCCAGGGCGCCGGCCACACATTCGACCGGCGACATCATGGCCTGGTTGAACAGGCGCGCCCACGCGCCCGGATTCCCGCCCAGCCAGCCGGTCACAAGAACCGCCGCCAACGCCAGAACGCCGACGACAAGGTGCGCGCCAATCTGCCGCCGGACCGCCAGCCCGCTGAGGCAGAACGCATAGAGATAGCCGCCGAGAAGAAGAACCTGGTAGGACATCAGGCACGTGATCCAGACGCTGGCGGAACTGCCCAGCGACGGCAGCAGCAGCTTCCCGACGATGAGCTGGACCTCGAACAGGAGGAACGCCCCCAGCCCGGTGGCCAGGGCGGCCAGACAGAGCACCGGTCCACGCGAGGCGGTCTCCACTCCCTTTCCCGTTCCTTCCTTCATCTCCCGGAACATACCGGTTCAGATGGTCGACGGCAACCTGAACCGCTCCTGCCGGACCCGGCTTCATCCAGACTTCGCCGCGAGAAGCAAGCCGGCAAGTGGCGCGCCAGGCAGTTTTACCGCTTGAAGAGAACCGGCGACCGTGACAGATTAGGCGCGTCCACCGGATCGGAACCGGAATGACGGAGCTGAACTCATGATCCATTCGTACGTATTCAGTCAAAAGGAAGGGCGGCTCATCAGTCAGGACATCGGTCTGGACCTGCTCAGCGTCTTCCTGCACGACGAAGGCGTGCAGTTCTGGGTGGATGTGGGCGAAGTATCCGACGACGAGGCCAAAGCCATCCTGGACGGCGTGTTCCACTTCCACCCGCTAGCCGTCGAGGACTGCCTGGCACCCAGCGACCGGCCCAAGGTGGACGAGTACGAGGACTGCGTCTTCATGATCATTCACGGCGTAGACTACTCGGCCGACACCCACGAGTTCAGGACCAAGGAAATGGACATGTTCATCGGACGCAACTTCCTGGTCACGTACCACTGCGAGCCGATGCGCAGCATCAACCTGACCATCGATCGGATTTCCAAGAACGCGCCGGCGGTGGCACGCGCCCCCGATCGGCTGACCTATACGATCCTCGACTTCCTCCTGGAGAACTATGATCCGGCCCTGGAGGAGCTGTCGGAGGAGATCGCCATGATCGAAAAGCACATCCTGACCCGGTCATCTCGCAGCATCCTGAGCGACATCATGCACCTGAAGAGCCAGGTTCAGAAGTTGCACCAGATTGTCTGGCCGCAACGGGAAGTCATCACCCGGCTTGCCCACGGCGAGTTCAAGATCGTGCGCCATCACATGCTTCCCTACTACCGCGATCTTCTCGACCAACTCGTCCGCATCAGCACGCGGGCGGAGAACTATCGGAACGCTCTGATGGACGTGATGCAGGTGCACCTGAACATCCAGCAGATGGAAGTCAACCGGGTCATCAAGGTGCTGACGGTGATGGCCACGCTATCCGTACCCATCCTGGCCGTCACCAGTTTCTACGGGATGAACATCAACCACTGGCCGACGTTCCAGTACACGTTCCGGGAAGCCTACGGATTTATCTTCTCCATCACGGGCATCATGACCGTGGTTCTTTACCTGCTCCTTCGCCGCAAGGGCTGGTGGTAGGAGCCAGAGATCAGAGGTCAGAAGTCAGAGATCAGAACGGCAAGCCCCTCTAGTCGGACGTCCTTCGGCAATCGAGAATCTCAAATCCAAAATCGCAAATTCCCCTAGACTCCTTCGGCATCGACCGGCGGCTGCTTTCCCGACGTTCCCTCTTCGGCACAGGTGCAGTGCCTGAACTTGCGCACCGCCACAATCAGGATGCCGGTAGCCAGCACGATCATCACGCACACGGCAAACATCAGCGGTCCTTTCTTGTCCAGGATGAACATCCCGCTGCCCGCCGGTGCCAGGTAGCTCCTGATCGAGAGGATCAGCGTCACGAACGTGGTGATGACCATGACAATGGCCGGCACGATGGTATACCAGAACGAGCGCCCTTTGATGAGCAGCCAGATGGTGACCACGGTCAAGGCGAGAGACGCGATCAGCTGGTTGCCGGCCCCGAACACCGGCCAGATGCTCAGGATCGTCGATCTCATCGCAAAGAACAGCATCAGGGCCACCGCCACGAGCGTGTTGAAGAAGGGGTTCTTGAAGAGCGCAGACTGCTTGTCCTTGAAGATGAAGCCCCACAACTCCTCGAGCATGTAACGGCAGAGGCGTACGGCCGTGTCGAGCGTGGTCACCACGAACCCTTCCAGCACGAGGATGCCGAGCACACAGCCGAACGCGATCTTGAGGCCGGTGACATCGTGAAGCATGTAGCCCATGGCAATGGCAAACGCGAGGATGGGGTTGCCATCCGCATTGGCCGGATACACGATCTTCAAGTATTCGACGCGGGGAAGTGCCGTCGCCACCAGCAGCAAGGCCAGGAGAGCCAGAACCCCTTCCAGGATCATGGCATTGTATCCCACCCGTCGGACTTCCGACTCCTTCGATATCTGTTTCACCGTGGTGCCCGTGGACGCCATGCTGTGGAAGCCGCTGATCGCACCGCAGGCCACCGTGATAAGGAGAAACGGCCAGACGGGGCCCACGCTCTTCGGCAAGTCGGCCGGCGAGAAGGCCAGATCGGCCGGCACCGCATGCCCGCTGAACCCGTACACCAGAATCCCCCCAAACATCGCGATCAAGCCGGCGTACAGGATCTGGACATTGATGAAATCCCGAGGCTGAAGAATGAGCCACACCGGCAGCCAGCAGGCAAAGAAGATGTAGATGGACATCGAGTAGCGCCAGACGTCATCGGGCCCGATACCCGCCATGGATTGGTTGAGGAAGATCGGGAACTTGAACCCCACCACGACGCTCACGATGCAAACGATCGCCGCCAGAACGTACAATGGGAACGTCGGGAAGCGTTTCTTGTGGATCATCCACCCGAGAAGGGGAGCAAAGAGAGTGATGATGAAGACCGACGTCGTCGCAATTCCCCCGATCCGGCCCATCATCACGCCTTTGTCCACGAATTGCCGGAGGAGAGTGTCGCCGGGATCGAGTTTCAGGAGAGCGGACGGATACGACGCCATCAGGGCCTTGACCGACATATTCAGGAAGACCGCGTTGATGAGCGTCAGGATCAGAATGAGAAACGCCACGAACAGAACATAGCCGGGGCCACCCAGGCACCGGCGGCACATGTCCGCGATGGAGCGGCCGTCCTCGCGCATGGAAACGAACATGGAGGTCATATCATGCACGGCTCCGAACAGGATGCAGCCGAGGACAATCCAGAGCCACGGAGCGCCCCAGCCGTAGGCCAGGGCCAGGACGGGCCCGACGATCGGGCCGGCGCCGGCGATCACGCTGAAATGGTGGGCAAATACAACGTGGGAGCGCGTCGGCACGTAATCCCGACCGTCGCGCAGGCGCTCCGACGGCGGCGGCCGTGTGTCGTCAACCCCCAGTTTGCGGCTGATATAGAAGGCATACGTTCGCGTGGCGATAATGAACAGCACCACGCCCACGACCAAGGGAATCAACACGTTCATCGGAGCACCTCCCTGAACATGGCCGAAGATCGGCCACTTACCGTTTGCCGTTTCCCGCGATTAGAAGGTCGAAAAATAATGATCGAAAAATCTCTTTGAGTCAACGCCAAGCGCGACTTCGTGCAGCGCCTCCGCCCCGCCCGGCGTCCAGTGAGTCAGGCCCAGCAGCGGCTCGCTCCCGAGTTCCACGTCCACGGTTCCCTTTTCAAAGTGGCAAATCGTGTCGTCGAAGAGGGTCGCCGCCGCCAGCGGATCGTGGAAGGTAATCTGCCTGGCCGACTTGAACCACACCTCGGCAAAATCCAGCACGGGCTTCAGGAGCGGCTTCCTGAATCGAGTCCGAACCTCGTCCGCGTCCATCGTCACCTGACACGTCACATCCAGCCCGATGGATCGGTGCACCTTGCAGGCGCCCCGGTACACGAGCGACGTCGCCTGAGGGTCGCCTTTTGCGTTCCACTCCAAGGGCCCCACCCCGGCCAGCCGGTTGGTGAAGACACCGCACATCAGCACCAGCCGCTTGAGCAGGGACGGGATCTCGGGATCCATGGCGAACAGAATCCCCACGTTGGTCATCGGGCCGATCGCCAGCAGCGTCACTTCGCCCGGATGCTTCCGGATGGTCTCGCGCATGAATTCGAGCGCCTTCCCCTGCGGAAACTCCTCGTCGTGATCCCATCGCGACAACGCGGCGGCCTGCGGCGCCTTCGGCTGGATCGGGGTGACGAACATCGGTTTCTCGCACCCCGGGAAGATCGGGATGCGCTTCTTCGCCACCTTGCAGAGCACGCTGGCCATCATGGCCCGCTTGACGGGTTCGCCCGTCACGGTGGTGATGCCCAGCAGCTCGCAGCGGGGCTGGGCCAGCAGGTACGCCAGGCATACCGCATCGTCAATGTCCGAACCAATGTCCGTATCGAGGATGATCTTCTCCGTCATGGTCTCTCCAGGGGTGCGCTGCGCTGCGGTTTTTCGTTGCATAGTCGCTGGCGAAAATATATCGGGGAAACCGCGTCCGATGTAAAGGATTGAAATGGGACCGGAGTTTCGGCTGCCGCGGGTCGGCCGGGGCCCCGGATGGGTTGAATTCTATGCGACACCACCCGCGATTGCCTCTGGTCGGCCTGGCCCTCTCGTTCATTGCCGGGACGTGGGCCGGCCTCCGCCATGCCCCGACCGACCTCCACCCGCTAATCGCCGCCATCGTCCTGCTTGCCCTCATCACCGCGGTCTTTGCGGTTGCCCGGCGCCCGGGGTCGACGCTCATGGGCGCGATCTGCACCCACGGCCTCGCCTTCCTGATCGCCTGGCTGAACGCCGACCTGCAAACGGGACGATCCTCAATCCCTTCACTGGATTCCATGGCCAACGTAATCGGAACCCGCGTGGAACTGGTGGGCGTGGTCGACGACGAACCCGCCGACGTGCTGACGGATGCCCGCCCGAAATGGCGGTTTCCCCTGCAGGTCGAGAAGATGAGACTCCCGGGGGAAACGGTCTGGCGCCAGGTCACCGGTACGGTCCGCCTCACCTGGTACGCTGCCGGAGGCGGCCGGTTTCCGCACTACGGCGACGAGTGGCAGGTGGCCGGGCGGCTGCGAACGCTGGAGAACGTGTCGGCCGACAAACGCCCGCGCCGCACATTTCTATTCCTGTCCACGGGTCCCGGCACGGCTGAGTTCCTCTCCCCGGGACACGGCAGTCGAATGATTCAGTACTGCCTCGATTCCCGGAACCAGGCCCGGCGCGTACTGGCGACCGGGATCGAACATCACACGAACGACGTGGCCGTGCTGGACTCGCTGCTCCTCGGTTACCGGAGCCAGATGCCACAGGAGCTCTATCGGGCCTATGCTCGGACCGGCACGCTCCACATCTTTGCCATTTCGGGCTCGCATGTGGTCATCCTCGCCGCCGTCATTGTCTTTGCGCTCGGCATGTTCCGGGTCCGCCGCACGCGGTGGGTCCTGTTCGTGGGGCCGTTGATCGTCTTTTACACCGTCATGACGGGACTCCAGCCCAGCGCCGTCCGGGCCTGTATCATGGCCATCGTGTTCATGCTGGCCCCGTTACTGGGCCGGCAATCCGACATCTTCTCGTCCCTGGCTGTTTCCGCCATCCTGATCCTGGCCGTGGTACCCTCGGACCTGTTCGACATCGGCGCCGTGCTGTCCTTCACTGCCGTGCTGGGGATCGTGTTGCTCTATCCGATCTGCATCCAGCCGCTCCGCCGCCTGTTTCAGCCCGATCCTCTGCGTCTCCAGCCGGAGTCCGCCGTCATCCTGACGCTCCGGGCCGTGTGGAACGAATTCAGCCTGTTGCTGGCCACGTCAGTCGCCGCCTGGCTGGTATCGACGCCTCTCACGGCCTACTATTTCCAGCTCTTCTCGCCCATCGCGCTGCTGGGCAACCTGCTTGCCATTCCGCTGGCGTCGCTGATCATCGTCACCGGGTCCCTCTCGCTCGTGACGGGGTCCTGCGTCCCGGTCATGGCCGAGATCTTCAATCACGCCAACCTCGTGCTGGCGTCGTGGCTGACCGGGTCCATGCAGTTTTTCGCCTCCCTCCCCGGCGCCTACCTGGAGGTCCCCCCGCCCTCGCTGTGGCTCCTCGGCGCCTTCTACGCCCTGTTGGCGTGCTGGGTGGCGCTGCGGCGAAACGCGGCTGTTGGGCCGAGCGGAACCCCGATCACAGGCACGTCAGGCCCCTGACGGCTTTCCTTAGCGGCCGCAGACGCCGGCTTTTTGGGGTTATTTTCCGCTCCGTTGAGGGTTATATGGCAATGAAAGACTGGAGGTCGGCATGAGAAACCGAATCGAAATCAGACCGGGGGTCCACTTCGGCAAGCCTTGTGTCGCTGGAACCAGAATACCCGTGCAAGATGTTCTGGAACTGATCCGGGACGGCATTTCGTTCGACAGGATCATCCGGGATCACTACCCCGACTTGACGGATGAGGATGTTCGTGCCTGTATTCAGTATGCCATGGACATTGTCGCCGTTGAGGATGTGCATGTGGATCTGGCGCCCGCATGAAGTTCCTGACCGACCAAGACGTCTATGCCATCACCGCGCGTTTTTTGACCGCGTGGGGCATGACGTGGTTACGGTATCCAGCATCGGCCTCTCGACAGCGAGCGACACCGACATTCTGAAACATGCACACGATGACGACCGAATACTTGTGACTCACGATCGGGACTTCGGGGGGCTCGTGTTCGTCGCGGGGCACGGTTCCGGAATAATGTACCTGCGTATCACTCCCTCAACGATTGACGCCGTGCATCGCGAGATCAGGTTCGTCCTCGGCCGGTACACCGAGGCCGACCTGCGAAAAGCATTCATCGTAGTGGAACCGGGCCGGCACCGTCACAGGCAAATCGAAACGTAGAGTCGCGTCCTACCATCAACGGCATCTGGACCCCGCTCGCCCCGGCCCCGCTTTCCACGCTATGCTGGCGTGCTGGGTGGTGGAATCTCGCCATCGGCGTTCCGACGATCAAAAATGTCTACTATTGACATACGTACCTGATAAGTGCATGGTAAGTGTGTTTAGCAAGAAATGGAGGTACTTTCATGGCCGTCAAGACCATAACGATTGACATGAACGCCTACGAACTACTGAGTGCAGAAAAGAGATCGGACGAGTCCTTCAGCAAGGTCATCAAGCGGCGACTGCGGCCGGCACGAACAGCAAGAAGCCTTCTGGAAGCCCTGCCCGGCTGTCTGCTCTCTGCGGACGCCTTGGACAACACTGAAACGGTCGTGCGCAGCCGCTCGGATTCTCCTGCCGTGTCCCCCGCCATAGACACAGGAGAATGAAACCATGTTCGTCGATACCACTTTTTGCATTGACCTGATGCGGGAAGCCCATCGGGGAGCCGGACGGGCAACCGCCGCCATCGAACGCGTGGGAGACTCGCTTCTCTTCGCCTCTGTTTTCGTCATTTGCGAGCTGCAGGCTGGCGCACGATTGTCCACCCACTTGCATCGCGAACTGCGCAGCGTTGAGCGGCTTGCCGAGAATCTCACCATCGTTTATCCCGACGCGTCGTTCGCCGTCGCCTATGCCGAGTTGGAGGTCGCACTGCGCCGTAGTGGAACCCCCATCCCGACCATGGATCTGCTGATCGGCACAACCGCCCAGATGCGCGGGATGCCGATTCTGACCCGGGATACAGAGCACTATCGGCTCATCCCCGGTTTGGTCGTGGAAACCTACTGACCTCGCCCCGGCCCCTGATGACTTTCCTTAGCGGCCGCAGACGCCGGCGTTCTTGTGAACCTTCCGATCATGATGGACGTTCAACCATACTGGGAGTACTGATGCCGTGAAATCGAGTCTTCGCACGGCAAGGAAGGTGGAAACCCTATGACAGCCAGACTGATTCGTTCGCTGACAGCATCGGTCCTATTCGCCCTATTGGCCGCGGGTCCCATTGTCTCCCGAGGCGCGGACGCGCCGGCCACCGACGCCGACAAGTCGAAAGTACTCGCGCAGGATGCCATCCGGAAAGGGCTCGATTTTCTCAAGGCCAATCAGAAGAAGAATGGCGCCTGGTCCGACGAGAACTACCCCGCCCTGACGGCGTTCGGGCTCTGGGTCTTTGCCCAGAGCGACCATCCCGATCGAGCCGCCGTGTGCTCCAACGCCGCCAGATTCGTCGCCAGTTGTGTCCGGCCGGATGGCGGAATCTACGAGGTGCCCGGCAAAATCCTCTTCTGGAAAGGCGGGCTCGCCACCTACAACACGGCGGTCTGCATGACGGCACTGCACGCGTACGATGCCAGGACCTATGCCGCCGCCATCCTGGCGGCGCGCAAGTTCATCGCCGGCAACCAACTGCTGGGCGACCCCGCCGACAACGGCGGAGTCGGCGGGTTCAGCTACGATCGCCCCGGGAAGGGGTATGTCGGCCGGCCCGACCTCAGCAACACGGCGTGGGCGCTGAATTCCATGCGCAGCACACAGGACCTGGAAGACCAGCGAACCGACGGCAAGCGGGTCGATGTGGACTGGGCGGCGTCGCTCAAGTACATCGAGAAGCTTCAGAACAACGACCCGAACGACGCCGACAACCAGGGCGGATTCGGCTACGAGAAGGGCGGCTCCCGCGGCGGCACGACCACGAACCGGGAAGGCGTCGTGACACTGAAAGGTTACGGCAGCATGACCTACGCCGGCCTGCTGTCCCTGATCTATGCCGAGGTTGATCGAAAGGATCCCCGGGTGGCGTCCGCCGTGCAGTGGGCGTCCCGCCACTGGTCGGTCGACGAGAACCCCGGCATGGGGAGCAAGGGGTTATTCTACTACTACACCATCATGGCCAAGGCGCTGAACGTGGTCGGGGGCGACAGCATTCCCCGCGAAAAAGGCGACCCCATTCCGTGGAAGCAGGAGCTGATCCAGAAGCTCGTGGGCCTCCAGAAGGCCGACGGGAGCTGGGCAAACAAGGACAACCAGTACTGGGAAGGGAACCCGGTCCTGGCCACCACGGATGCGCTCCTGGCCCTGCAATACGCGGTAAGCCACTGAATTCTTGACTTTCGGCCCGTGTTGCCCTGATTCTACGCGCCGTTGCTGCTATTGAACATCGCGTAAGGAACACTATACACCCATGGACAAGGCCACCATAGATCAGTCCGCCGAAGCCGCCGCCCCCCAAGGCACCGCCAAGCCGGAAACGATGTCGGCACTGGTAATCGGGGCCCTCGGTGTGGTGTATGGTGACATCGGCACGTCCGTGCTCTACGCGTTCCGTGAGTGCTTCAACCCAAAACACGGAGTCGCCCCTATCGAAATCAACGTCCTCGGGGTTCTCTCCCTGATCTTCTGGTCGTTGCTCCTGGTCGTCTCCGTGAAGTATCTGTTCGTCGTCATGCGCGCGGACAACGAAGGCGAAGGAGGCATTTTTGCCCTCATGGGACGGGCACTCTCCCATGAAGGCCCCAAGCGCCCCATGATGATGAATCGCGGGTTCATCGTCGCGCTCGGGCTCTGCGGCACCGCCCTGTTTGCGGCCAACGGCATCATCACGCCGTCCATTTCCGTCTTGAGCGCCGTCGAGGGGCTTCAGGTGGCCACGCCGAAACTGGAGCAGATCGTGATCCCCCTCACCATGGCCATCCTGGCGGGCCTCTTCATTTTTCAGCGGCGGGGGACCGCTATCATCGGCTCCTGGTTCGGCCCCGTCATGCTGTTCTGGTTTGCCCTCATTGCGGCTCTGGGGATCAACTGGATTGTCCAGGAACCCAAGGTGCTCATGGCAGTGAACCCTCTCTATGCCGTCCGCTTCTTCGCTGAGAACCGGATGCACGGCCTGATCGTTCTCAGCGCCGTGGTGCTGTGCGTAACCGGCTGCGAAGCCCTGTACGCAGACCTGGGACACTTCGGGCGTCGACCGATCACCCTGGCCTGGAACTCGCTCGTATTCCCCACCGTTCTGCTGAACTACTTCGGACAGGGCGCCATGGTAATAAACACCCGGCCGCAGCAGATCGGCAACCCGTTCTTCGAGACGGCCCCTCACTTTCTGATCATCACGCTGATGGTAGTGGCGACGATGGCCACCATTATTGCCTCCCAGGCCTTGATATCCGGCATGTTCTCCCTCGCCAAGCAGGCGATCCAACTGGACTACCTGCCCCGCTTGAAGATCATCCATACATCTATGACCGTTCACGGGCAGATCTACATTCCCGCCATCAACGTTTTTCTCGGAATCGCCTGCATTGCGATGGTCCTTGGCTTCCGCGACTCCTCAAACATGGCTGCGGCCTACGGCATCGCGGTAATCGGAACCATGGCCACAACCTCGCTTCTAATGTTCGTCGTTGAGTACGAACAATGGGGATGGAAACTCTGGCAAGCGCTCATCGTGACCGGCGTCTTTCTCGCCATGGACATCTTCTTCCTGATCGGCAACATCAGCAAGATCCCTCTCGGCGGTTGGTTCACGCTTGCCGTCGGCATCGGCGTCCTGGCCGTGATCACGACCTGGAAACGGGGCAGCCAAACCGTCACCCACATGGAACTGGACCGCGCCATCCCGATCGAGGACTTCGTATCCAAGATGATCGGCGGCAGCATCCATCGGGTCAAGGGGACCGCTCTTTTCCTCAGTCCCTACCCCCATGTAACACCGCGCGTGCTCCTCCATCATCTCAAGCACAACAAAGTGCTGCACGAACAGGTCATCGTGATGTCCGTCGTCACTGAAAATGTTCCGGCAGTTCTGCCGGTGCGGCGAGTCGAGATCCAGAAGCTCGGATCAGGATTCTTCAACGTTGTCATGCACCATGGTTTCATGCAGAGCGCCGACATGCGCGACATTCGCGAGCAACTCGTCGCTGCCGGTATCGACCTGGCGGGCGAGATCAGCTATTTCATGGGCCACATGACACTGCGCACTTCGGGCCACACACGTCTGCCCCGGTGGCGGAAAATACTCTTCGCTTTCCTGTTCCACAACGAGCGGTCGACCACGGACTTCCTGGGCATTCCTCCCAACCGCGTCGTGGAATTTGGCGAACAGGCGGAGATATAGGGCGGAAGGTTTACTGGTCTTGCTTGCCCTTCTTCTTGAAGTCCTCTATTTCCTGCATCGTGGCTTTCAGGCAGTCGCTGCAGAGGCTGTGGGTGATGCTGCCGAGGTTGCCGGGCCTGACATCGAGGATGGCCTTGCACCGGCTGCAGGCGACATACATCATCGCCCCCTCTGGATCGTTTTTCGAAGGCATGCTCGTTCCTGGTATGTTGTCAGCCATATGGCACTCCCGGCAATACAATCCCTAATCGTCTACCCATGATACACTTCTCCTGTCGAGAATCAACCTCTATCGGGTGCGCGGAACGCTGGTGGGGGAAGCGGGCTATCGTGCCACAACCTTGCCGATCAGTTCCAGGATCGGGAAGACCAGGGGTGGCAGGGCGGCGACGAGGGGGCCCCAGAACGCGCCCCGCATAACGGCGCCGGGCAGGACGAACCCAACAATGGACAAGCCCATGGCAACAAAAGAGAACAGCAGCCCGCCCATAACGAGAGCCCCACCGATCGGCTCCGCGATCGAACCACTGCCGGAAAAGTGCCGCAGCGCGAACCCCGTGGCAACGCAGATCCAGGCATAGGCGCACCACCGATACGCAAGAAACAGCGACTCCCGGCTGTGCTTTGTCACTTTGGATTCGACTTCCATTGCTACATCATTCATGAATGTTGCGGGGGATGGTATCTCAGACAGAGCGGAAAGGCAAGCCGGTTTAGGCCAGCAAATCCTTCTTGAGCTCGTTCCACAGCATCAGGGCACGGCACCCGGCAAAGGCAACGGCCAGTGCCGCGGCTTCCTCGATCTCCGTGTTGCCGATCCCCATGCTCTTCGCCTTCTTGATGTGAATCCTCGAGCACGATTCGCAATGCACCGCCAATCCCAGCGCGATCGCTACCAGCTCTTTGGTCACCACATCCAGCGCCCCCGGCGCCAACGCTGCGCTCATGAAGTCCTGAAACACGGCCAGGGCCCCTCCCGCCGGCGCCGATCCGTGCGAACAACAGCCCTCGTCTTTCTTCTTCTTATCTTGAGTCATGGTATTCTCCCGTCGAACGCTCCTCCCCGTCTTCTGTCCTCGCCTACCAGAAATGTCCAGCCCCACCCTAATGACACCCTCTGACGACTTCACAATGTCCCCGACGATGGCCGCCTGGGCCATCCCGGCGTCCCACAGATCTTTCAGTGCCGCCTCGGCCTCGCCCGCCGGTATCGCCATGAGCAGCCCCCCCGACGTCTGGGCATCGAACAAGACGGCCTTCATCGCATCGGAGATCCCCGCGTCGAACTGAGTACGGACGGCGCTGTACTCCGCGTTCCGCTCGTTGGCCCCCGAAAACATCCCGCGCCCGGCATAGTCCATGACATCCGGCAGCAGCGGGAGCCGTGCAAACCCGACCTCCGCCGTTACGCCGCTTTCCACCACCAGCTGACACAGGTGCCCCAGGAAACCGAAGCCGGTAATATCCGTACACGCGGTGGCGTGATGTCGAACCATGATCTCCGATGCCGCCCTGTTGAGCGATGTCATCGACACGAAGGCCGCCTCGACCGATTCCGGCGACGCCTTCCCGATCTGGTTCGCCAGCGACACGATGCCCGTCCCCAGCGGCTTCGTCAGGATCAGCGCATCGCCCGGCCGGGCCCCCGCGTTCGTCACCACGGCGGACTCGCTCACCAGCCCCGTTACGGCGAAGCCGAACTTGATTTCCTCGTCGTTGATGCTGTGCCCGCCCAGCAACACCGTGCCGGCTTCCTTCAGCACCTCCATGCCGCCGCGCAGAATCTCGGCCATCACCTCATGGGGCAGTTTCTCGATCGGAAATCCGATGATCGACAGCGCCGTCACCGGTGTGCCGCCCATGGCGTAGACGTCGCTCAGGGAATTGCACGCCGCAATCCGCCCGAACCGGTACGGATCGTCCACACCCGGCGTAAAGACATCCACCGTCTGAACGACCGTGACGCCCGACGCCAGTTTGAATACCCCGGCATCATCGGCCGTGGCCAGGCCCACCAGGATCCGCGGATCCCGGACAGCCGGCAGCTTCGCCAGTACAGCATGCAGATCCTTCTGTCCGATCTTGCTGGCGCACCCGGCGCTGCGCACGTAGTCGGTCAGCCGCACGGGTTTCCCCGGCCGTTCCGGCGGCACCCGTTCCCCGGCGCAGGTGCAGACGTTCTTCTCTTTGAACAACGGACAGGGACACGGCTTACGCGGATCGCAGACACAGTGCCCGATCTTTATCGACCGGGCCATCACCCGCTTGCGCTTTTCCTTCGGATCCATGCTTACGTTCCGGTTTTCTCTTTCAGCCGCCGATTATTGCCCACGCGTTTGGTCAATCCCTGGACATCCCAATACTCCAGAATCGGAATCGCGTACTTCCTCGTGGTTCCCAGTATATCCTTGAACACGCAGGACTCCATCGTCCCGTGCTCCGTCAGATGCTCCACCAGTCTCCGTTTGGACTCTGCCACAGAGTCCCGGTGCAAGACGACCTTGTCCGACAACACAACCAGTTCGCTCGTCTGCACGAGAAAGTCGACGATCGGGTCGAGGATTTTCACCGGCACCCCCAGTTTTTCCGGCAACTCGTCCCGGCGGGGCGAAGCGAAGCCGGTCTGCCGGTACAACTCCGCAATCTTGCCCCCCAGCGCCGCCTGTTGAGGCGACAGTTTCGGGGCCCGAGCAGGAATCAGAAATCCCGCCGCGCCACAGGCAATCTCTCCGGACTCCAGCAGTTGCTCCAGGGCTTTGTCCGTCAACAGACGGTCCGACTTAAGATCCCGGACCAGGTCCTTCTTGGCAAAACCCAGGCCGAGCGGAACCGCATCATGCAGCCGGCCCAGCGCCGCCAGCACGTCCGCGCGCGCCGCGGCCAACGAGTCGGCGTGCACATAGCGCTCGCCCGGCAACGCCACTGCCGTCCCCTGCTCCACAAGCGACCGGATATGGTCGCGGCCGGCTTCAGGATTCAGGAATGCCGCCTTGGCGAGATCGGCCGCGGTCTGAGGCTGGGGCCCCGCGTTCTTCAGCGCGTAGGTCAGCGCCGAGATGGGATCGCCGTACGCCTTCTCCCGCGCTTCGGCCGCTTCGACGAAGTTGCCCCGCGACCGCCGCATCTTGACGGTTTCTCCCGAAATCACGTTGCCGCCACCCAAGGTTCGTATGGGGCTCAGCGAACGAACCACGAAGAAGTCGCCGGGCGCCGCCACCACCGGCTCGTTGAGTTGGAGCTGCACATACACCTCACTCCCCGGCGCGGGCGGCGTCAGATCGGGCAGCACCAGGTAGCCGGTCACCTCCGCCGTGCCGATATGGAATCGTATCCCCGACCTCGGCTTCAGCGGTCGGACCAAGTCCGACATCAGGTGCAGCCGCGCGTTGACGAGCTTCGTCGTCGAGAAGTACCCGGGGGTGGCGAGCACCATACCGCGCTTCGCGTCGCCATGCGACAGGTCGCTGAGCCGCAGTGCCACGCACTCGCCGGCCTTGCCCTCGGTCGCGTCCTCGCCATACACCTGCACGCCGCGTACCTTCTTCTCTCCCGCTCCCGGCAGAAGGTCCACCATGTCGCCGACCCGGACCGTTCCGCCGCGCGGGATACCCGACACAATCGTCCCGAGGCCCTGCATCACAAAGGTGCTCTCCACCGGCATCCGGAACGCGCCGCCGCTGTCTCGCTGCGCCGTCTTGTCCACCGTAGCCACAAACGCATCGTAGAACGCGTCGAACCCCTGGCCGGTCTTGGGCGATACGGGCACAATCGGGGCCCCCTCAAGAAAACTGCCCGCCACCAGTTCCTTGATTTGAAGAATCATCTCCTCGACGCGCTCCGGAGGAACCAGGTCCACTTTCGTCAGCGCCACCATGCCTGAGGTGATACCGAGCAAGCGGACAATGTGAAAATGCTCCAGGGTTTGAGGCATGATACCGTCATCGGCGGCAATCACCAGCATCACCACGTCAATACCGCTGGCGCCGGCGACCATGTTGTGAATGAAGCGCTCGTGGCCGGGCACGTCCACGATGCCGACCCGCCGGTTGTTCGGAAGCGTGCAGGTGGCAAACCCGAGATCGATCGTCATCCCGCGGGCTTTTTCTTCCGGCAGCGTATCGCAGTCGCATCCGGTCAGGAGCGTCACCAGCGCGGTCTTGCCGTGATCGATGTGGCCCGCCGTTCCCACGGTGAGCGTCACGGTCTGCGCCCCCTTGAGTTGATTCCCGCCGCAGGGTGTTGCCGACATCTTCATCTCCAACGCCCCATTCGGTTCTCAGCGAGACATTGAACCCACACTGAAGACACCTCTTTAGCGAGATTTCCTACCCGCCGGGCGGCGAAGTCTTGGTTCAGCCACGTCACTTCCGTACGACACGCGGCCCTCCCGCAGAACCTTGGCGCAATACGAATTGAGGCTCACGCCTTCGCGCAAAGCGCCCACGGCCAACTCCCGGTGCAGGTCCCTACCCACGCGAACGACGAATTTACCGGAGTACGCTCTGTCGGCGGTGGGCTCCGGAAGAGGAATTCCGTCCTGTTCGTGAATGGCGATCCATTCCTTCACGGCCTCGCACAGCTCGGCATAGACCTTGGCTTCGTTGTCGCCGTGGACGCCGCCCAACATTAGGCCCGGACAGGAACCCACGTAGCACCCATCCTCCTTGGACCATTCGACGATCTTTAGATACCGGTCGCTCGGTTTCACGCTTTCGCCTCCTGTAACGCTTTCTCCACGTCGCGTTCCTGGTAGCGCTTGGCATCATCTCCGGGATTGCCGCTGATCGTGATGCGTAGACCTCGTGGATGGACAAAGTTCCTGTGACTGCCCTTTCCGCCGCGATTCACGAATCCAGCTT
>Ga0172375_10006372_pt1 | contig 16621 bp, 13 predicted proteins | sample LakKiv1m_FD_114537 | JGI IMG/M metagenome (GOLD analysis project Ga0172375, IMG submission 114537) | Freshwater microbial communities from Kabuno Bay, South-Kivu, Congo - kab_092012_11.1m | ecosystem: Environmental > Aquatic > Freshwater > Lake | place: Democratic Republic of the Congo...
TCAACATGGTTGCGTTTCTTCCGACGACATTTCTTTTTACGCCTTTTGCGTGGGTGAGCGATCTCGTGTGGAACCGCTGGTGGATCCATCTGACGCGGCGTCGGTATGACTGGATTGGCGTGAATTATTATTTTGCGAAGTATGTAGGGTGGGGGTCTCATCCAAAAGCTCCTTTTGTGAGTGATATGGGCTGGCCGACAATGCCCGAGGGTCTCGAAAAAGTGCTTTTGTCATGTAAGCGGTACGACGTTCCTATGATGATTACCGAAAATGGTATTGCCGATGCTCATGACGATCGTCGCGAAGCATACATTCGCTTACACACAGATGTGGTAAAGCGGGTTCAAAAAGCGGGAGTCAATATGATGGGGTATCTCTACTGGTCGCTTCTCGATAACTTTGAGTGGGACAAGGGTTTTTGGCCGAAATTTGGTCTTGTGGCGGTAGACAGAACAACAATGGAAAGGAAAGTGCGGGGGAGTGCGAAGGCATTTGCGCATGACGCGATGCACAAAGATTCATGAGTCATGAGGTAAGATTCAAGAGGACGACGTTTTCGGGGCATTTTGAGATTTGCTATTTCATTTCTGATTTTGAGCAACTCTTCACAAGTGATACCAAAGGAGATAGTCTAAAAAAAGATGCACAATGTATCACCGATTGGTCTGTGGATTTCTGCAGACCTCGAACGGCCTACGTGAGGAGCGGGTTCAGAGCCTTTGGGGTGTCATATTTGCCGGCGAGGTATGCGCACGAAGGATTTTCATATAACTTGGCTCCAAGGCCGACCACGAACGGCACTCTTGACAGCAATGTCGTACGGGTGTATAATATTCGCAATGTTATAATGTTCTTCAGTTGGCTGGGTTGGTGGCGTTCATGGGCGATCTTCATGCCCTCAAAAACATTCTGCGCGTATGGTTTTGCCTCCTTCCGCGCGGGACCGCCGACCCAGCCTCACTTGTACGCCGTCTCTCACGTGCCTTTTGTTATTTGTGGGGTTCTAGACAGGTGCTGCGTGCGGGATTTCCGTGCCCAGAAGGCCCCCACGTGAAGACGGCGTACACGGATAGCGCCCACCATAGCCCAAGTTGGCAGCAACTTTATGTATTATGCGTAAAGGGAAGTGCCACAGTGGACGGGTGGGCCGCCCCCCGACAAGCACAGCCCCCTACTTCGGTAGGGGGCTTTCGCATTTCCTTAAGCCCCATTTTTTGTTCATAAAACAACCCGTTTTCCCACATTCTACAATCCACAGTCCATATGCTTGTATAGTCCTTGACCATACCTATTTGGCGAGTATAATACTCGACAGGTCTGCGCTGTTGTTATGGAGGAGGGACGAGCCCCACGGGGGCTTTTTGGAACCTTGAAAATTTCGATGTGTAATTAGAGAATCCGTCGAATGAGTAAAGTCCATGTATTGTCACCATGACGCGCTTCGGCGCGGGAGGTGAAAATCATGGCAGGAGCTGATGTGGGCACCAGTGCCCATGTCGTTCAATCTCTTTATGAAGAGTTTGATCCTAGCTCAGGACGAACGCTGGCGGCGTGGTTAAGGCATGCAAGTCGAACGGACCTAGTGTGTAGCACAAGGAAATTCAAAGCACGAAATACGAAGCACGAAACAAATATGAAATTTCAAAATTTCACAACGTTTCGGATTTCGATATTCGGATTTAGGATTTTCTCGCGCTACGCGCGAGGTTAGTGGCAAACGGGGTAGTAACACGTAGATAACGTACCCAGAAGTCAGGAATAATCCACCGAAAGGTGGCCTAATACCTGATGGTCTCTTCGGAGTAAAGGAGCAATTCGCTTCTGGAACGGTCTGCGGGATATCAGCTAGTTGGTAGGGTAAAAGCCTACCAAGGCTATGACGTCTAGGGGAGGTGAGAGCCTGACCCCCACCACTGGGACTGCGATACGGCCCAGACACCTACGGGTGGCTGCAGTCAAGAACCTTCCACAATGGACGAAAGTCTGATGGAGCGACGCCGCGTGCAGGAAGAAATTCTTCGGGATGTAAACTGCTTTTAGTTGGGAAGAAGTTATTGACGGTACCAACTGAATAAGGACCTGCTAATCTCGTGCCAGCAGCCGCGGTAATACGAGAGGTCCAAGCGTTGTCCGGATTAACTGGGCGTAAAGGGTGCGTAGGAGGTCGTGTTAGTCTTACTTGAAATCTCCCAGCTCAACTGGGAACACGGGTGGGAAACGGCACGACTCGAGGATGCGAGAGGTACACGGAACTTATGGTGGAGGGGTGAAATCCGTAGATATCATAGGGAACACCAAAGGCGAAGGCAGTGTACTGGCGCATTCCTGACTCTGAAGCACGAAAGCGTGGGGATCAAAAAGGATTAGATACCCTTGTAGTCCACGCCCTAAACGATGATGACTAGCTATTGGAAGTATCGACCCTTCCAGTGGCGTAGCTAACGCGTTAAGTCATCCGCCTGGGAAGTACGATCGCAAGATTAAAACTCAAAGGAATAGACGGGGACTCGCACAAGCGGTGGAGCATGTGGTTTAATTCGACGGTAAGCGAGAAACCTTACCAGGGCTTGAAATGCAAACGAAGTCATGCCGAAAGGTGTAACGTCTCACAAGGACGTTTGCACAGGCGCTGCATGGCCGTCGTCAGTTCGTGGCTTGAGCTGTTCCCTTAAGTGGGGTAACGAACGCAACCCCTGCACTGAGTTACAAGTGTCTCAGTGGACCGCCCCTCACTTGTGATCATGATTCATGAAATCATGAAATCATAAAATCAACTGATGTGTTGATGAATGATCTCGTGATCTTGTGATCTCGTGAAAACAAGTGAGGGGAGGAAGGTGGGGATGACGCCAGGTCAGCATGGCCCTCTGATGCCCTGGGCAACACACATGCTACAATGGCCGGTACAACGGGTAGCCAAATCGTAAGATGGAGCCAATCCTATCAAAACCGGCCTCAGTTCGGATTGAGGGCTGCAACTCGCCCTCATGAAGTTGGAATCGCTAGTAATTGCGGATCATAACGCCGCAGTGAATACGTTCTCGAGTCTTGTACTCACCGCCCGTCACGTCAAGGAAGTCGGGAAGAGCCAACGTCCTCACGGTTGTGGGGCCTACGCTCGGCTCGATGACAGGGACGAAGTCGTAACAAGGCACGCGTAGCGGAAGCTGTGCGTGGATTCAATTCTAGTAAGGATAAAAATGTTTTGCTGAGCAAAACCCTTATTAGGTCGGTCTTATCCACATCACATTGCATGTGATGTGGGAGTCATGACGTAGGAGTCATGAGTCAGGAGTTTTCTCTTGCCTCATGCCTCGTGACTCATGCCTCCCCACATCGCACGTAGTGCGATGTGGGTAAGCTGGTGTTCGTCGCGGCGCCCAACAAAGCGCGACGCATTCGACGGGTTCTCTAGAAACACATCAGTTACTAGGCGATGCTTTGGCATCGTGATATACTAGGATTAGTATTATTCGCTCGCCCATAGACTATGGCAGATGAGCCAAAAGTTCAGGGTCGTTGCATGAAGTGCAAGGAGCAACGCGACATGGTTAGCACCGAAGAGGTGGTCATGAAGAACGGCATGAAGGCCCTCAAGGGCAAGTGCGCCGTTTGCGGCACAGGCATGTACAAGATCCTCGGAAAGGCATAAATCTTTCCCGCAAAAAGCGCCCTTACACGGGGCGCTTTTTGCTTATTACCCACCCTTTATTCTACCGGTCTGTTATATCACGGCCGTGAATTAACAGACCGGTAAGTTTCTCTCGGGTCTCTTTTGAATTTAAAAAGTGGCGACTTTATATACACAAGAGTATGCCAAGGTGCGGTGCTATAATAAACACTATGGATATTGATTCTCGGCGAGCAATTGCCGAAAAACGCGTCGACCAAAAAATGCAATTCACCTATGGTCTTCTTGAAATTGCTTTTGTGTTGTTTACGTTCATTATTGCCCTGAGTCCCGAGTTAGTTCGAGAAAATATATTGCTTGCGCTTCAGCTCTCGCTTTCTATTCCGCTCTATTTCAGCTCCATCTTTTTGAGGGCAAAAATAACCGCACACCCCACTCGTCCGCTCCTCTGGGAGCAGTTTGGATTTTATACCTTTATCGTGGCGTATTCATTTACCATCAATGTCGTTGGGATTTTGCTCGCAGATTTAGTGAGTGTTGATGTTGCGCTCTGGTTTTGGGCGGCAAACATACTTTCTGCATTTATGTATTCGGTCTTAGAAATATACGGCAACGAAGCGAGTTTTGAGGCGCGTGTACGAAAAGATTTTTGTTTTATGGGAATGTTGATTGTGTTTGGTGTACTTCCGGTACTAGGGGTGTATTAGTGCCATTGTGCCAATTGTGAGGTCGTTTGAGAGCATCTTTTCGTACAACAAAAAAGCTTCTTTAGAACTAAATAGCGCACAAGACTTCTCCCTATGTATGAGATAGGGCAGATCGATATATGTGCGTGCGGAAGGAATCGGACCTTCGACCTCTGTCTTATCAGGACAGCGTTCTACCACTGAACTACGCACGCAATGCGTAATAGTGACTAGTATAGGCAATATTGACGCACTATTCAACTCAGCGCCTCAGTGGGTAATACGATCATAAGAACCATCTCCTGAGTTACCCCATGGTTACCACAGTTCACCACAAAACGTTATACAACCACACAATGTTTGTACCGCGTTTTGCCTACACACCTTATTCCACACTCCATATACTAATAGTATGAAAACCGTTGCCGTTATGATGGGTGGGGCGTCGAGCGAGCACGACATTTCGATGATGTCGGGGATGAATGTTGTGCATGCGCTTGCGGGCAAGTACGATGTGCGCCCTATTGTGGTGACACCGACGGGCACATGGCTTGTGGGCAAGAAAGGCGTGTCCATGGGGCATATTGAGGCGCTCAGGGGGGTGGATGTGGTGTTTAATGCCACGCACGGCGAGTGGGGAGAGGACGGCAAACTTCAGGCATTACTCGCGGGATTTCATATAAAGCACACGGGTTCAAAAACCATTGCGTCGGCCTTGGCAATGCACAAGCCGCGCGCACATGCGGTACTACAAAAAGCAGGCATCGCTGTTCCGCCCGAAAAAGTATTTCAAAAAGAAAGTTATAACGAGGCGCGAGCCATTCGTGATATTCATACCATGTCCGCACCCCCATGGGTGGTAAAACCTACGAGCAGGGGATCGTCTATTGGAGTGGGTATTGCGCGCACCATGGGAGAGTTGCCGCAAGCAATTGCCACAGCGTTTTCATACGACGATGCCGTTGTTGTGCAAGAGTATATTCAGGGGCGAGAACTCACATGTGGTGTGCTCGAAAACTTTGAAGGCAAAAAACACGTTGCGCTTCCTCCGGTAGAAATTATTCCTCCCGAAAACGCAACGTTTTTTAGTCGAGACGTAAAATATAATGGCGCAACGCGCGAAGTATGCCCCGCGCCATTTTATGGAGCAATGCTTGCGTCTATTCGTGGGACTGCGGTGAAGGCTCATGTGGCGCTCGGATGCTCTCAGTACTCACGCACCGACATGATAGCAAAAGGAAAAAAGTTGTATGTGCTCGAAGTCAATACACTCCCGGGGCTCACGAGCGAATCATTGTTTCCTAAGTCTGCCTCCGCGATGGGTTTGAGTTTTGAGAAACTCGTGGAGCATTTGGTGGAGACGGCGTAGGCGGCGGAGAGGCATGAGTCACGAGACAAGAGGCAGGAGATTCGTCGTCGTATTCATGACTCATGACTCATGCATCATGTCTCATGACTCAAAAATCATAGAGTTTTTTGGGAAGTTTTGTTCTTGAAAAGACTTCGCATGTGCCGTATACTGTGTCATACATAAACGAGGGCCGTTAGCTCATCTGGTACCATCGGCCCTACGGGCATCAGGGCGATGGTTCACGTAAAGGAGTCGGCTCCGCCGACACTATCGAGATTCCGTGTAGAGCGCCGAGACATGAAGAGGGATGTCAGTAAACAATTGGGCCGTTAGCTCATCTGGTAGAGCGCCTCATTTGCAATGAGGAGGTGGCAGGTTCGAGTCCTGTACGGTCCACAACAAGAGATGTAGTTCTCGTGTTTCCCGAGGGCATTGACTAAATGTGTGGATATTGGTATGAAGCATCGTAGATGATCCGATATTTAACAACCGTAGCAGGAGAAAAAAATGATACATGCTCGAAAATTTCAGCGCACGAAAGAGGACTTCACCTGTGAGAGGTGTGGGCTCTTTGTGGCCGGGAGCGGCTACACCAATCATTGCCCGAGGTGCTTATGGAGTAAGCATGTCGACATACATCCTGGCGATCGTCAGGCGACGTGTCATGGACTTATGGAACCCATGGGCGTGAAATCGAAAGATGGAGATTACAGTATTCTTCATCGATGTGTCTCATGTGGCTTACAGGGAAGGAATAGGATGGCGAAGGAAGATGATTTTGACTCCGTTATTCAACTTTCAAGCAAGCCCATTAAATGCTGAGCATGTGTAGTAGGGGTAACAGTAATGCAAACGAAAGAAAGTCTTAGCGTAGTGCCGCCACGGAGTTCATCAGAAGACTGGTCTCCAATCCCAACGCTGCGATGCGACTACCGGTCCATTGCACGACGTCCAGATGGAAAATATATTGAGCATGATACCATCCCGCACCTTTGTCATATCGAGATGACATATGCCTGCAACGAAAGATGTATTTTTTGCTACAATCCGGAGCGTGCAAAAATTGGCGATCTTCGTGTGATCGATCGGATTGTCCGTTCAGTTGCGAAGAGCCAGATACCGCATGTCTATCTTATTGGAGGGGAACCAAGTTTATTGCCGGTGGAGAAGCTTAACGAATATATTGAGCTACTTTCCGCGCACTCCTCTGTGACCATCGTTACTAACGGGCTCCGTCGTCTTGATGGTATCTCGGACAAGCTTGCTTGTTTTGGTGTACCGATCCATGGAGCGGGTGCTGACACTCATGAGTTTCTTAACCAAACCAAGGGTAGTTTTGATAAGACCCTTGAGACAATTAAGAGCTACGTGAGGATGGGTCATGATGTGCGGTGTATTCCTGTTTTGACGGGTTACAATTTCGATCAAATGTATGACATTATTGGACTTGCTGCGGAGCTTGGTATGGAGTCCATTTACGTTGATCGGTATGAGGATGGTGGCATTGGGGCCAATAATTCTCGGGATAAACAGCTGAAACCGACGCGTGAACAATTTCATGTAGCCGTCGGCCAGATCATTCAGGCAAAGCACGATTTCGGAGTCTTTGGGGGTCGGGTGGGGTTTGGAACAGCCATTCCTTATTGCCTAGATGAGCGGATGATCACTGAACACATTACTGCGAATTGTGGCGTTGGGGTATCGTTTTGTGCGATAAATCCGCGTGGCGAATTTCGGATGTGCAATCAGTCGCAGCTTGTTTTTGGCAATCTACCAAACGAGTCGATTAAGACAATTTGGAGCAAGCCAGCTCTTGATATCTTTCGGGACCTCTCGTGGGTGGGCGAGCCGTGTAAGTCGTGTGATCTGTTGCTTGATTGTACTGGTGGTTGTAAGGTTGATGCGAACTGTTCAAATAAATTTTGCATCGACTACGCTGCGCGTGGGCTTTCTCGTCCCAGTGCCGAACTCATAGCAGAGGTCAAGAGTTGTGGGCTTGAGGAAGACTTTCCAGAGCGCTATCGCGCATTTCGAGTAAATCGATATACGAAACTTACGACACGATATCGAGAAAAGTTTCTTGTTACTCGCTATCAAACAATCAAGCTTAATGGCATGGCGCTGAAGATGGCAAGAACAATACTTGATGGGTCTGTCGTGTATGAGCGCGTGTTCGTTGACAGATTCGCTGATTATGTCGAAGAGCCGGAGGCGCGGCTATTCATTAGTAGGTTGTCGCAGGTTGGTGCAATAGATCTCGTCGAGGAGACGACGAATGATGTCTCATAAAATTACGGAGCTTTCTGAGCTTTGTGTTGCGTTCGATAACGTGTACTCCGGTATTGAAAAAAGTTGTCAGGGCTGCGTTGATCCTGATTGCATGGGGTACGTTTGGTTGCTTGATGAGGAGGGGAAACGGCTTTTTGAGTGCGGTGTCCCACTTGTGCAAGTAAACAATGGACCAACGTTCATTCATTCATTTTCCTCGGATGCTACGGGTCAGCTGGACTTATCGGCTCGTTATCCATCATGTAGTCAGCTGTGTGAAGATAGTCGAAGATGTAGTATCCATGCAACTCGACCATTCGTTTGTCACATGTACCCCTTGGGTCTCGAGACGAGGTTGGATGGAACGATAGTGTGGGCCTTGCATCGAGACTGTGCCTATGTGCGAGGCTTGGAAGAGAGGGGAGAGATCGAGGACCTTGAACAAAGGATTCATGATCTTATTCGCAATACTTCTTTCGAGCTTCTTAAAAAGGTGGTAGAGACCTACCGTGCAGTTGACGCGATTTCTTCTTTTTGTTATGGTACGAATGCCTACAGGGAGGTAGAGTATGTCAAAGTGTAAGGCAATTTTGGACGGCAACAAAATCACCGAGATTCGGGTAAAGGTCAAGAAGTCGGTAAGTCCTCCGAAAAAGGCAGAGGCGGAGGCGTCATTTCTCAATACAACCAAGGAATCCGCCGCAGCGAAAGTGTAGTAGCGTCAGAAAGATCGTAGCTCGGGCGGCACCACCAGGTGTCGCCCACTTTTTAACTGTAAAAACCTTCGGCTTTAGCCTGGGTGTATGTTTGACGGCAAAGCCAATCATCACAGACCGCATTAAGGACGCCAGACGAGGGTGGTGGAATAACCCCGTAAGTGGCGGGGCGCGGCATGAACGGAGGTCATGAGACCCCCGTTTTTTCGTATATACATAGCCCAAAACTAATGCTTGACAGCAAACTTGTTTGGGTGTATAATAAAGATAAGTAACAAACCGTCCGCTAGAGGCGGACAAGCCCTAAAACGGGCGAGGAGAAGAAGGAAAATGGGAACCAGTTTTGCCCCCAAGAAGGGCTGTTGCTCGAAGTGCGGCCAGAAGGGCCGCGAACACGCCACGGGGAACTGCGGCGTCGTGCTGAACGCCGACGGCACCCGTCGGCTCAAGGCGCGCAAGAAGAAGGCCCGGAAGCGCGAGAGCGCGCCCGAGCGGGGCGCGCCCATCTCCGGCCTCAACAAGAAGCCGGAACAGCAGGGGTAGGTAGTCGGGCGTACCAAGCGCCTAAGGGGGTCGCGCAACGCGGCCTCAAAGCGAGCGAGCGGACACACTAGTGTCCGCTCGCTTTCGTTTTTAAGCCCCCAACCAAAACATCAATTAATTCACGATCGTGAATTAATTGATGTTTTGGTTTTGTGTGTGAGGCGGTATACTGTGTGTATGCGTTGGGGTTTTTTATTGCCGCTCATGTTCTTTTTTGTTATTGCGCTTCTTGTGGGCGTGTATGCGGGTGCCGGACTTTTGCTTGATCAAACGAAACAACAAACCAAAGATGTGTATATAAAAAAAACAGGAGAACAGCCACCGCAACTTTCCGCAGAGGCATTTTTTGCGGGATATGTGGATAAAACGGGCCAAGTAAAAGAGCTCGCGAGCGCGAATGCTGATATGATTTTACCGGTCGCGAGCATTACCAAACTACTTTCCGTGCCTGTTGTACAAGAGCAGCTTGGAGACGACAGTGTAGTGAATATTTCGGAGCGAGCCGCAAGCATCCCAAATAGCAATCACCCCACATTACACGAAGGACAAAAGTTTCTTGCGCGAGATCTTTACGCAGTATCACTTGTTGAGTCGAATAACGATGCGGTGACGGCACTGGCCGAGGCAGTTAACGAAGAAACCGTGCTCACGCGCATGCGTGAATACGCGGGACGTATTGGCATGGAGGGATCGAGTTGGATGAATGTGACGGGGCTAGATCCCATCGATGCAAAAACCGAACCCAACAGCGCATCGGTTCGTGGACTCGCACGACTTGGCGCATGGATGGTCAAAGAAAAACCACAACTCCTCGCGTTTACGCGTGAGAAAGTTATTCCACTCGTTGACGCAAATGGGTCGTTCGTACGAAACGCAACAACGACCGACATGTTACTCGCGCAAACCGATTTACCGTACGCTATTATTGGTGGAAAAACAGGAGAGACAGCGCGGAGTGGCGGAAATCTGTTGGTGCTTTGGCGCGGGCCCAACAACATCGTATTGATAACCGTTGTACTCAATGCGAAAGATCGTTTTGCCGAAACACGATCACTTGTGGAATATCTCGCCCGCGCATACACTGTGAGGAATGACTGAGTTATCTCGAGAACGCGTGGTGTTGTTGCTGTCAGGCGTATTTGTGGCCGGTTTTTTGGCAACAACCGTGTATGGTGGGTATTTTGGCGCATTCGCTCAGCCCGTTATTGAAAAGATCGAACAGCGCACAGAGCCCAATTTTGTACCACTCACATGGGAGATGGCGACATCTCCAGCTCCATTCCCAAAAAGAGACGCACACGCAACGATTGAATTTCATGACAAGCTGTGGCTTATTGGTGGCTTAAATGGAGAGCCTGCACGAGTGCGTCCGGAGTATATTGAATATTGGCGAGCGACGCATTTGTCGGATATTTGGTTGAGCACAGACGCGCGTGAGTGGACGCTTGTGACCAATAACACCCCATGGGGAGGGGAGCGATCGCTTGAGCTTGAGGTTTTTCATGATGCGCTGTGGTTGTTTGGAGGATGGTCTCCGGTTGGCGGATATAGTACGCACTACTGGAAGACGACAGACGGAGAACATTGGGAAAAGGTCATAACGACAACTGCTCCTCCTGCGCGCGAAGGCGCCCCCATTGTTACATTTAAGGATAGACTTTGGATGTTCGGTGGAGTTAATTTTGACACAAGAAAAGATCTGAATGATGTGTGGTCTTCAGCTGACGGCATCACATGGGAGCAGGCGACATCAACAATTCCATGGGCAGGACGATATGATCACGCTGTGTCCGCATATAATGGAAAACTCTGGCTCACCGGAGGCGTACAGCTTGGTGGCAAGATTCTCGATGATGAGTGGATGAGTAGTGATGGAAGTCACTGGGAACAAGTAACCCCAAATGATGCACGCGCGACTGCAAGACACGGCCACGTGATGATCGAATGGAAAGACGCACTTTGGATGTTTGGAGGTTGGACTGATCCCATAACAGGGGACGGTGAATCGTGGTTTACAAAAGACGGAACAAATTGGACGAAAGCAAATATTGGCGCATGGAAACAGCGTGAAGATTTGTCGGTCAGTATTTTTCATGACCAACCCGTGCTCACGGGAGGAATGGATGTTGATTGGCATTGGAACAACGATGTGTGGATAGGACGACTACCATAACACCAAATGCTTTTGTATATAAAAAACAACACTCCAACGTCTGTTGAAGTGTTTGCTATGAGCCCGCGAGAAATTTGATAGTAACTGCGGCAATCGAGAGTACAATCAAGACCGCGGCAGTAATAGAAGATCCTACAACGACAGCGAATGCTCTTTGTTTGAGTGTGAGCCACCATACTTGGTCTGCTTCCGCGCGATCTCCCGCACACACTGAGGCGCAGTGATCTGCGAGATTTGAGATGCCCATTGAGATGAGCGCGACACATACCGAGAGTAGCGCAAAGAAAAGAATGACGTATGCTTGATGAGGCATTGCAATCTCCTAGGGCGTGAAGATACCGTAGTTATAAGCAAGACCGAGCAGAATCACGAGCAAGAAAACAGCCGCACACCCCGCAACACTGCGGCGAATCTCATAATCTTCTTCAGCGAAGACGTTGTGAATGTCGCCGCTTCGGAGTGTGTGGTGGGCTTCGCACGTCACCCCAAGACTGAAAAAACAGGCCGCAGTCAGACCAATGAGTTCGAGTATGTGATGGAGTGGCACTATGAGCCTCCAGCGGACGATTTTCTTTATCGTACGCCCGTGCGGGGGTGCGTCAAGCCACCGTATTGGAATATGAGAGTGGGGGAGTGAGTGGTACGGGATATAATATAGTCACAACATTACATTCCAAAGTTCTTGAGAACTTTGGAATGTAACGAGAATGTAACGAGGGGGAAGCTATATTTTATTCTGTAGAAAATAAGAACGGTGGGATTAGTCAAGCAATGCGACTCAGGGTGATTTTTGCAGTAGCAAAAATCACCACTCAAGCGCCCCCCCAGTTTTATACTCGGTCACACGGGTTTCGAAAAAGTTTTTTTCTTTGTTTAAGTCGACTGCTTCGCTCATCCACGGAAATGGATTTTCTTTGTGGTATTGCTCGGGGAGGCCAACACGTTCGAGTCGGCGGTCGGCAATGTATTCGATGTACTGCCTGAATCCCTCTGCATTCATACCAAATATTCCTTTTGGAAAGCATGTCGCAGCAAAGTTCGATTCAAGGTCAACTGCATGGCGGACAAGTGCAACAAGATGCTCCTGAAATGCTGGTGTCCATACTTCGGGTTGTTCGGATTTGATCGTGTTGATAATGTCGATGCCAAAATTGAGATGCATGGTTTCGTCACGCATGATGTACTGAATTTGTTCTGCCGTACCTGTCATTTTGTGCTGGCGCTGAAATCCGAAGATCACCGCGAACGCGGAATAAAAGAAAACACCCTCCATAATAATAGAGAACACAAACTGATTTTCTACGAACTTTTGATCGTTTTCGAGCGTTCCCGTTTTAAAATCGGAGTTAAAAATACCCTCATTGAACGACAAAATAAACGAATCCTTGTCGTAAATCGCATCAACCTCGCGGTACATATTAAAAAGCTCTCCCTCATCGAGTCCTAGTGACTCAACAATATATTGATATGCGTGAGTATGAATGGCTTCTTCATATGCTTGGCGGAGTAAATACATGCGCGCTTCGGGGCTCGTGATGTGGCGGTATGTTGCAAGGACCACATTATTTGCGGCAATCGAGTCTGCGGTTGTAAAAAATCCAAGCACCGTTTTGAGAGCGAGTCGTTCGTCGGACGAGAGAACTTTGTCGCTTTTCCACTGCTCAACGTCGCGTTGCATGCCGATTTCTGTCGGGAGCCAATGATTTGCATTTGCCGCCAAATATGCATCCCAAGCAAACGTGTGCTTCATGGGATAAAGCTGAATAACGTCAGCGTCTTCACCGTTAATCATGCGGCGTTTATTGATATCGATGCGTTCGGTTGTTTTTTTGATAGGCATATGAATTCACGAGATCAGATTTCATGAGATCACGAGATCATTGTTTGTGCGACGTCGTTGATCTTGTGATCTTGTGATTTTATGATTAATGATTACGCGCTACATGACTCACACTCTTCATCTTGCATTGATCGCGCAACAGCAATGCTTTTGACGGGAGTGGGGGACGAGAATACCGACGGGGACACGGCGATTTTTGGTGAGGGAATTGCGACTACCGTGGGTTCTTCTATGCTCACGCTTGCGAGAACTGTTGGAGTCATGTTTTTTGCTTCGCGCTTATGCGTTACTCCATACTCTGCGGTGCTCATAGTAGATTTTTCAACCTGTGTAGCTCCGAGCGATCGCAAGTAATATGTCGTTTTTAAGCCCATCTCCCACGCATACATATAGATGTCGGCGAGTTCTTTGCCCGATGTGCCCGAAAAGAAAATGTTAATAGACTGTGACTGGTCAATCCATTTTCCGCGCTCAGCGGCTTGTCTGATAATCCACCGAGCATCGATTTCAAACACCTCTTTGTGACGTGCACGAATATGTGCGGGGATTTCTTCAATACGCGCAATACTTCCGTCAAAAAACTTTATTTTTCCGAGAATTTCTTTTGTCCAAAGACCTTCTTTTTTGAGATCCCAAACGAGATAAGGATTCACCACAATAAACTCTCCTGCTTGATTTGATTTTACGTACAAGTTTTTGTATGGCGGTTCGACGGTAGGAAAGCACCCCACAATGTTTGCGGTTGTTGCGGTTGGCGCAACGGCCATGGTATTTGAGTTGCGCATACCGTGTGTACGAACGAGTTCTTTGAGGCCATCCCAATCAAGACGACTCGTTCGCGATACTGCGATGGTGTTTCCGCGTGACTTCTCGAGCAGTGCGATAGTATCGAGTGGGAATATTCCTCGTTCCCATTTTGAGCCTCGAAATGTTTCGTACGTACCGCGTTCGCGCGCAAGCTCCATAGACGACTTGATTGCATAAAACGCAATTGTCTCCATGCTTTCGTCTGCGAACTTGACCGCATCTTCAGAATCAAAAGGAATGTTGAGCGCATAGAGCGCGTCCTGATATCCACGAATACCAAGTCCCACGGGGCGGTGGCGCATGTTACTGCGTCGCGCGTCTTCGGTGGGGTAAAAACAAATATCAATCACATTATCGAGCATGCGCATTGCGGTCTTTGTTACCGATGCCACAAGCGCTACATCGAACTTGCCATCATGCACAAATTTCGCAAAGTTGAGCGAACCTAAATTACACACCGCAGTTTCGTCCGCACTCGTATTGAGTGTAATTTCGGTACAAAGGTTCGAATTGTGCACCACACCCACGTGATCTTGAGGGGATCGTATATTCGCAGGGTCTTTGAACGTTATCCAAGGGTGACCTGTTTCAAAGAGCATCGAGAGCATCTTTTTCCAGAGGTCGCGCGCCTTCATTTGGCTAAACGTTTCGAGTTTGCCTGCGAGGCCGTCTTTTTCGTATTTTTCGTAGAGCAATTCGAACGTGAGTCCGTATGCGTCATGAAGCTCGGGGACTTCGTGGGGAGAAAACAGCGACCACACGCCGTCTTCTTGCACGCGCTTCATAAAGAGGTCGGGGATCCAGTTTGCGGTGTTGATGTCGTGGGCGCGTCTGCGTTCGTCTCCTGTGTTTTTGCGGAGCTCCAAAAAGTCTACAATATCCGCGTGCCATGTTTCGAGATACACCGCCGCGGCACTTCTTCGTTTTCCCGAACGGTTGATTGCGACGGTGACGTCGTTTGCAATTTTGATAAACGGAATAACGCCCTGTGACTCAACGCCAATGCCCTTAATAAGCGAGCCCGTTGAGCGAATATGCGACCAATCTGTTCCAATGCCTCCCGACCACTTTGAGAGTTGTGCGTTATCGGAATATGTTTTGAATATTGCATGCAGATCGTCGGGTACGGTATTAAGAAAACACGACGAGAGTTGCGGTTTCGGCATGCCCGCATGAAGTAGTGTTGGAGTGGATGGTGTGTATATGAGTCGCGACATCATGTCATAAAATTCGGCAACATGGTGTTCGCGCGAATCGGGGGATTCGTTTAACGCGCACCCCATGGCGACGCGCATCCAAAAATACTGAGGCACCTCCACGTGCTTTCCATTGTTTGTACGCACAAAATATTTGTCATAGAGCGTTTGCGCTCCCAGATACACAAAAAGCTTGTCGCGAGTCGGATCGAGTAATGCAGAAAGTTTTTCCAAATCAAAATCAAGAAGCCGTTTGTCGAGTTTTCCATCCTCAACGCCCATGGCGATGTGAGACGAAAATTGTGAGCGGTATGTTTTTTCAAATTCGGCATGGGCATCGTCAATTCCTAAAACCTCCATATACAAATCGTTCCACAAAAACCGCGCAGCAACGTGTGCATACGCCGGATCTTCCTCAATATGAGCACGTAGTACCAGCACGACGGCTCTGTTGATGCCTTTGGTAGGAATGCCATCAAAAAGACTCGTTTTGACTTCGTTCACCATGCGCTCAATGTCGATTTCATTCTCGAATCCGGAGACGCATTTGAGTATTGCATTCCGTATTTCTCCGATATCGAACGGTACGCGCTCACCAGAACGCTTTGTTACAAATAAATCGCTCTTTTCGACGCGCTCCAATAGTTCTTGTTTTTCTTGTGTGCGAAGCGTTTTGTGTTCTGTGCGATACACAATATACGCTCGAGCAACTTCAAACAGTCCGTGTGCAGAAAGTGTTTTTTCTACACGATCTTGCACATCCTCAACGTTTGGCGCATGTTCACGATCAATAAAATCTTGCGTGAGCGTCTCAATGACGTCATCGGTGAGAGAAAAGAGGAGATGTTCCGCAATAGGAGTCTCGGTTGCGATACATGCTTTTTCTATCGCGCGGGTAATACGACTTCTGTCGAAGGGAACAATAGCTCCGTTCCGCTTTTGTATTTCGAGTATAGGCATCGAGTGCTCAAGTTATGATTAAAAGGCAGCTTTCTTCATTTATGAGGGAGGGTGCGCTCCCTCATAAATCGAGAAAACTGTATGCGTATTGTCACACAATTTTTGGTAAATTTTTTGTGGACAAAAATGCAATTTCGGTACACAAGATTTGTGTAAAAATGGCCACACCATAAGGACTCCCGCCACGAGGGCTTGCATGTTTGTGAGAAGTGTTTTACGTCGTGGATTGGCATTTTTGCCTCACACGTTTTCTTTCTTCTTTTTGCTTTCTGCCCTCTCTCTGGTATACTTTTTTTATGCTCGACATCGGGTTTATTCGGGAACATCACGACCTTATTAAGGCGGCGGTTGCGAAAAAACGCCTCAAGTTTGATTTGGGCGCGCTATTAAAGGCGGACGACGAACGTCGAGAACTCTTGGCCGAAATTGAAGGGTATCGTGCCGAAATGA
>Ga0172375_10006373_pt1 | contig 16619 bp, 17 predicted proteins | sample LakKiv1m_FD_114537 | JGI IMG/M metagenome (GOLD analysis project Ga0172375, IMG submission 114537) | Freshwater microbial communities from Kabuno Bay, South-Kivu, Congo - kab_092012_11.1m | ecosystem: Environmental > Aquatic > Freshwater > Lake | place: Democratic Republic of the Congo...
AAGTTAAGCCGATAATTTACTGTTGTCAATAGGTCATTTAACCTCGAGGCACGTCCAACCGGACGAACAATGAGTCGTGTCGGTACATCCTTCTCCATCCGTAAGTTCACACTTGGCGGTCAGCCTCATTTGGGAACCGGAATTACAGGCCGGGCTGCAGCCGCTCGCGCAGGAGCATACGTTGTAATCGTTGTTTCCGTCGCCGTCTTCGTCCGTCTGGATGTTGTCGCTAAGATAGCCGCTGTTTGACAAAGTGGTAATCAAACCGCTCCAGTCACCGTTGGTAATCGTCGGCCACTGGTTTTTCACCGAATAATAAATGGAAATTGCCCCCCGCACGTTCTCGATATTGGCTTTCCGGCGAGTATCAATTGAATTTTTGCGAATCCGGGTGACCGAAATCAGCAAAATCGAAGACAGCAACCCGATAATGCCGATCACCACCAACATCTCGATAAGCGTAAAGCCTTTTTTATTTGTTTGCATTTTTTATGAAAAAGTTTTAGAAATCCTTGAGTTTATCGGCCACGCCGTGTTTGCGCAGTTTTTCCAGGGCTTTGGCCTCAATTTGCCGGATTCGCTCCCGGGTAACGCCAAATTTGTGGCCCACTTCTTCCAAAGTCCGGGTCACGCCGTCTTCCAGGCCGAACCGGATGCTCAAGATCTTCCGCTCGCGCGGGGTGAGGTCTCCCAGAGCGCCTTTCAGCTGTTCGCGCAGCAGAGTGTGACTGGCAATTTGGGTCGGCATATTGGTTTCCTCGTCGGGAATAAAGTCACCGAGCACGGTCGTGTCCTCGTTGTCGCTGTCGCCGACGCTGGTTTCCAAAGAGATGGTTTCCTGGGAAATTTTTTGAATGTGCAGTGCCCGGTCGGTTTCAATTCCCAACTCCGCCGCAATTTCCTCGGGAAAAGGCTCCCGGCCCAACTCCTGCACCAGGCGGCGGCTGGCCTGGGTGTATTTGTTGATCGTCTCCACCATGTGAACCGGAATACGAATAGTTCGCGATTGGTCGGCCAGGGCCCGGGTAATGGCCTGCCGGATCCACCAAGTGGCGTAAGTGGAAAATTTATAGCCTTTACGGTAATCAAATTTTTCCACCGCCCGGAAAAGACCCAAGTTGCCTTCCTGGATGAGATCCAGGAGGTTCAAACTGCTCGACCGTCCCACGTATTTCTTGGCAATGCTCACCACCAAGCGCAAATTAGCTTCGGTCAGGCGCTGTTTGGCCAAGCGGTCACCCTTTTCGATCCTCTTGGCCAAAGTCACTTCCTCTTCGGAGGAAAGCAGCCTCACTTTGCCGATTTCCCGCAGATACATTTGGATGGTGTCCCCGCCGGTAGGTTCCTCGGCGGCGGCGGCCCGGCCTTTTTTGGGCGTCTCCGCTTTCCTGTCCTTTTGATCTTCCAGCAAGTCCGCTTCTCCTTCGGCAATTTCCACGCCCGCTTTGGCCAATTGTTTGTAAATCGACTCGATCAGCTCGATTTGCTCTTCGGTTTCCGGCACCACTTCCAAAATTTCCGCTTCGGTGACGAAACCGCGCTGGCGTCCTTCTTGGAGCAGGCTTTCTACTTTGTGTTTATACAAATCGGCTGCGGTTTCCGGCTTTGCGGTGGTTTTAGGGGCAGCTTTCGCCGAAACCTTCCGGCGTTTTTTAGCCCTCACCGCTTTTGGCAACTTTACGGCGCGACGGATATTCTTGATGGTTTTGTTGATGGCCTTGGTCAACTTTTTTGCCGGTTTTTTGGTAACTTTAACTCTCTTCATGTTCATTCCTCTTTTTCTTTTTTAGCTTTGCAGGAAATGCACAACAGGGCTTGGGGTCTGATTTCCAGCCGGCCGAAGGGGATTTCCTGGCCGCAGGATTCACAAAGACCGTATTTTTTGTCCTCAATCTTTTTGAGCGCTTTTTTAATCAGGATCAGCTCATCTTCGAGACTGTGCTCCAGTGAAATGTTTTGCTCATATTCCGTGATTTCTTGGGCGCTTTCATCCGGCTGCGTTCCGATGTCGGGAAACTGGGTCTTGTAATTCCCGCTCTTTGACTTGTCCTTTTGCGCGAATTTGGAAAGCTGATGCTCGATGTTTTTTTTGGCCTCTTCCAGTTTCTTCTTGAGTTTTTTGGTTTGTTGCTCTGTAAGCATATCAATAATAAAAAGTTAGGATGGAAAACTGATCCCCTATTTAGTTCTTTTGAAGACGATTAAATCGTCGTTTTGATAAATTATTTGAAAATTTTTACCTTTCCAGAACAGGAACTCATCCCCGGCTGGTTTCACTATAACATAATTTATTCCCGTTTGTCCATAACAGGCTTGCGAAACATCGCTCGAAGGCACGGTTATTATCTCTCGGGTGCAAGAGTCGAGGCCGTTACTGGCATCGGCGTATTTATAGTCGTAGGTGCGAGAAAGGAAGTAGTCGTAGCCGCGCAGCAGGAAAAATTTGATCCAGCTGTCGCCCGCAATAGTGCGGTGATCTTTAAGCATCACGGCGTCGCTGCGGGTGAAATTGGCCAGGTATTCCGAAGCGCTGTAAAGCTCTACGGAATCCTGAAACTTGTTTTGCCAATTAAACACACCTCGAAAATCACTGGTGCCATCCCACAGAACCGCCAGCACTAAAATCGCCAGTCCCAACTTGAAATATTTTCGGTTTTTATATTTCAGGATAAGCCCGAATATCCAATTGGCCGCAGTGGCCGCCAAAATAATTCCCGGGAAAACCAGATAGTTGACCACCCGGCGGCTGGGCAGGTCAACTTTCATTAACCCGGGTGCAAAACTCAACAAAGCCAGGGACAAAAACCAGCCGAGCAGCAAGAACACCGTTCCCGAGGAAAAGATATTTGCAGGAATTTTCAAAAATTTTAACTTGTTTTGGATTTTAGGATAGCGTAAAGCCATAAATATCAATGCGAGAACCAGGCAGGCTGCCACCAGTAAAAATCGGGTCAGTCCCATCTTACCGAGATAATCAAGGAGCGATATGCCGAGATGGGTTTCTTTTTCCGGGTCGTCGGTCACCGTGTTTATGGCTTTGCTTCTCAAGTAATAAGGCAGGTAGATGAACAAGGGAAAAGCGGCCGCCAACAATAAAGTGACAATAAATTTAAAACGAAAAATTATTCCGCGCAGAAGATTCAAAATAATTTTTCCCGATTCTGTGAGCTTCAGTCGAGCTCTTCGGTTCAAAACTAAAGTCAGGGCAATCCAAACCGGCACTGAAAAAATCAAGGCGATCCCCAAAAGGAAAGTGCTCAAGTGATGGGTGTAAAAGGAACCGGTTATTACAATCAGAGCCAAGGAAATTAGAGCCGTCGCCGGGATATACGAGCGGGAATCCAGTTCTTTTTTATTCAGTCGACGGTAAAAATAGCGGATAAACAGAAAAAACAGCAGGAAAACCAGCGGGATAAACAAGTTACCGAAGGTATTGCCGATCACTCCGCCTTCCACGTATTTGGCTTGGGGCGGATCGACGGCAAAATAAACTCCCGAAAAAAATAACACCCAGAGCGCGATTTTACGGCTTGACGTGACGGCCAGCGCGCAGAAAAACAGTGCCAGGAGCATCATCAGGTTGTAAAAAGAGAGCACGATAAGCGGCATCGCCGAAAGCGGAGTAACTCCGCTTAATTTAGCCAACACGGCAAAAATCATATGTTCCCCCTCAATCACCTCCGGCGTATCATAGACGGGGAACTTTTCGGTCTGAACCACAAGCTCAGTCCAGTACATATGGTGGCCCAGATCGGTACTTCCGGGAACCGACTGCGGTAAGTAAAATACTGTACGAATGAGCAAGCTAACTAAAAATAGGCCAATAAAAATAATAATTAACGAATTCGACAGATTGCTTTCTTTTGCCTTGATTTTGGACGAACGCACCAACCAGAGATTTGATGCCAGCAGCAGGATGTTCAAGCCGGAAAAGGCCACAAAAAAATTATTAAAGCTCAACGCCCAGTGAAACTTTGCCATCAGCAATACCACTCCGTCCACCAAAATCAAACCTACCGCCGGCGCAAACAGGTAATAAAAATAACGGTAAAGCAAATTCTTCTCGACCAACGGCAAATTACCGACTAATTTACGTAGCTGCCCCGGCGTCACCACCACCCGCGCCAGCAGCCAACCCGGCAACAGCACCACGTAAAAAAAGTAAAACACCAGCACCAAAAAATCCTTTAGATTACCCATGTTTAGTACAAATAATTAAACAAATTTTTGATAAAATTTTCTCTTTTGAAACATGGCTTGACAATATTATTATAACGATAAAATAATATATTAGTGGTAAGTCCTTCATTAAGGGTCTATGGTGCTTCTCCACATCGTGGTTAATGAGCCATAGCATAACAACTTGGTGGGGCACACTCCCCGTAAGGGGCTTTCATTTAAGATATTGCTCATCAAGGGCAATTTTTTTGTGGAAAATTTTATACCATCCCAGATCTCCATTCTCATATTTCCGGTGTATCCCCCACGCGAACATGTCCACCGCCTGCAATCCATTAATCTTCCTTGAATCTTCATGGTAAATGTCGAAAGGCACTTTCAGTTTTATCCGGCCTTCCAATTGCCCCACAATATATTCATTGAATTCTTTGATTCCCTTCGGCCCCTTACATTTGTCAATTGTCAGGATAATTCTGTTGTTGTTAGCTTTTTCAAAAGGGATACGATCAAACACTTGTCGAGCAATAAAATTATAAACTCTTGACTTGCTTCTGGCCAGCTCTTCATAAACTCTTAGTTTATTCAGCGTTACCGAATAAACAGCAAATCTTATATCTTTGACTTGTTTGTAAAAATATTTTTTTACCGCGATAGTTGTCCTCTCCCCCTTCAACTCATCAACAATTCTTTTTCTCTTTTTTCTTGGATTCAATTTTCTTCTTAATACTAGACTAACAGCTTTGGCGATTTTCCTGTTGTTGTCAACGCCGCGAGTTGCCAAAACTGCTACCGTAAAGAATTTTGACGGTTTTTTATTAACAAAATCAAAGCCTAAATCACCCGACTCGTCCAAATATAAATACCACATCTTTATAAAATTGTTACCTAGAATAAGTTATTCTAAATATAAGAATAATGTCTTTTAATCCTGGTTCTCCATAAAAGAATAATTGGAAACAATAGCATCACCAAACCTAAAAAGAAAAAAATTATAAAAGGCGTACCTTCGAAAATAAAACTGATAAACGCAGCCGACAATCCAACAACTCGACCGCCGACCAAAAAAAATTCTCTGCCTACCATAGCCAGTCCAATATCTTGGTGCGAATCGACAACCATAGCAGTTATGATGCTCCAAAAAAGAGGCAGGAAAAATTGCAGGACACTCGCAGCGATAATCCAGAGAATCAAATTTGTAGTAGCAAAGGCAAATAAAAACGTGGCAGCAGAAAGTATGATTGAAATCGGAAACATAAACACCGCTCTTTTTTGAATTTTGTCCGTATATTTTCCCAAGGTTAAATTCGCCATGACTGACACTAAAGCCAGGTAGGCCAGGAAAGTCGCGTAGCCCGATGGGGTTTTCAAAAAAAATAAAGTATAAACCGGGATAATTCCAAAAGGAAGAGCTTCCCAAACGCCTTCGCAAAAGATAAACAAACGGGTTCTTCTGATTTCGTTAAAAGCTTCTTTAAAAGAATAATTAATCGTAAAATTTTTCTGAGCTTTCATCAGAAAAAAGGCTACTACCGTAAGAAGTCCTGATGAGATCCAGATGTAATTATATCCAAAACCGGCCACGAAACCTGAGGCCAGGGGAGCTAGGATAGAAATTATTGGTCCCAAACTGAACATAATGGCCGAGCTATGACCAACTTTTTCTTGAGAAGTTAATTTGAAGTGAGCCGCATTATAATAAATATAAAACAGCAGTGTTGTCAGCCCGCTAAATACCGAAGCTATATAGAATTTCGGAGTCCAACTCAAATCGATAATCAATAAAATAAAAACCAAGAAAGATGCTAGAGACAAACCCCAAGAAAGGTGGGCATTGAAATTTCTGGCGTTTATCTTTCTAAACATAAGCAAGAATATAAACTGGGCCAAAAATGCAATACAAATTCCTAAAAGAATCTGGTTTAATGATAAACCCCATTTCAAAAAATAAGGATTTACTACCGACCTGGCAAAACCGTTTAGCCAGAGACAGAAAGCATAAAACAAAAGCAACTTGAAAAAGGGAGACTTATAACTTAAGTCCATTCTATATTTTATTATTCTCTAATTTTCGAAACTCCTCCAGATACTTCTGCCCGATTACGGACCAGTCGAAATGCTCTTTCACATATTTGCGGGCTTTTTTGCCCAACTCAATTCTATACTCCGGATTATCCATTAAAAATTTGATTGCCTCTACAAATTTAGCGGAGTTTTTTGAGGGCAGGCGGATGCCGTTTTCCCGGTTTTTGACCGCGTCCCGCAGCCCTTCCAAGTCGGCCACGACCGGCACCAGCCCGCAGCTGGCCGCCTCAATCACAGTGATCCCGAAGCCCTCGCGGTCGCCCTTGACTTTGATATTAGGCATTATGAACAAGTCACAAGCGTTAAACAAAAACTTTTTTTCTTCGTCGCTCACAAATCCCAGGAAGAAAACCTGGTTTCCCAGTTTCCGATCCACCACCGCTTTTTTTACTCTTTCCAAATCCGGGCCGGAACTGCCAATCACCAATACTGCTTGTGGAGGTAGCTTTGGCATCACCTTATTGACAAACCAAGCCAATCCTTTGCGCTTAACTATCCGGCCGAGTGATAAAATTACGAACTTGCCTTCGATATTTTCTGCAACTTCAGGAAAATATTTTAACCAGAGTTTATCCTTGTCATTTTTAATGTCAGTGTCAAAAAATTCTTCGGCATTAGTCCCGTTGGGAATAACCGTAACGATTTTTTCGGGAATATCATATCTTGCACAGGTGTCCGCCACGCCCTGGCTTACGGCAAAAATTTTGTCCAGCCGCCTGATTGCCCACATATTGGTGTACCGGTAGATCCAAAGCTGCTCGACGTAAGCGACGTCCAATCCGTGTATGTTCGAAGCAACCTTTATCCGGGGGAACAGCCAGCGTAAAATAACGCCCACCGGTGCCAGCACTCCGTCAGCCAGGTGGACAATTTTCACATCCGTGAAAAGCAGGATTACAATGGCTTTAACGAAAGCCCAGGGAACAAAAAAGGGCAGCGCCTTCCTCCCGTAAGAATTCTTGATTAAATACGCTTTGGCATAGCGGGAGACCCTCTGGGTCAAATTGTAGCTCAAGGTTTCCATACCGCCGATGGTTGGCGGATAGGTGCGGGTAATAAACAAAATTGGATGCGCAAGTTTTTTGGGTTTATCCATCTTGAAGAAAAAACCGTTCAAAAATTAACTGAAATCGCTTTTGTAATTTTTATTTTGAGCGTGCCGTTTTCTTTTGTTTATCCCTTGAATTTCCTGGAAAAAAATAAAAGCTTCACCTCGTTTTCTTTCTATAGCCTCTATCTGGTTGATCTGGCGGCCATTTTCCTGATTGTTGTTACGCTAATAAATCCATACTGGCACAAAAAATCAATTTTGACACCCTGGCTGGTTTTTCCGGCCTTCGCCTTTTTGTCATTTTTATGGAGCGGAGTCCCGCTGCTTTCCGCTTTTTGGGGACTGCGCCTGCTGCTGGTGGTCGGCGCACTGACGATCACGGTAAGTCTCATTAAAAAAGAAAAGTATTCCGCTTGGTTTTTTAAAATTCTGATTGCGGCCGGGATAATTGAAAGCCTCGTAGCAATCGGGCAGTTTATTTTCCAACGCTCACTGGGATTATATTTTATAGGCGAAAGTCACATCGGCCCCAACGTTTTGGGCCTTACCGAACTAAAGGTCCTGGGTCATGATTTATTGAGGGCCTACGGAACCTTTCCCCACCCCAATGTTTTGGGTGGATTTTTCCTGTTTACGCTCGTTGCGACCGTCTGGTACCGGTCGGCAAAATACGAAAAACTGTTTTTGCTCATCCAGCTGGTTGGGCTGGGGCTTACCTTCTCGCGCTCGGCCGTTCTCGGCCTGATTTTGATACTGATCCTCAATCGGAGCTTGTTTTCGGCCTATATTCCGAGATTCAACTGGAAAAAACAGAAAAAAGTTTTCGCCTTGCTATTCTTGTTTTTATTTATCGTACTGATCGCGCGCAGCCCGATCCAGAACATCTTATCCGGCCGCGACCCGTCCACCCGGCTGCGGGTTGAGTATGCGGCTGCCGCTTACCACCGCTTTCTCGCCTCGCCGGTTTTGGGCCGGGGGTGGGGAACTGGGCCGATTGAACTGCCGGCCTACTCGACCTATTCCTTCTACTCCTGGGAACTGCAGCCGGTGCATAATATATTTTTACTCGCTTTGTCCGATCTTGGAATAATTGGTTTATTAATTCTACTTTATCTAATTTACTCAACCCTCAAAGGACCAAAGAACATTTGGTATTCGCTATTTATCGCCTATCTCTTCATCGGTCTTTTTGACCACTATTCCCTGACTCTGCCCCAAGGCATATTTATTTTTTTCGCCGCGGCGATGCTGATCTTTGAATCAGGGAGAAATAGAGAAAGAACACCGCCAAAGGCAAAATCAGATAGAACTTCCCTTCCGTCTGGCTGAACAGCGCCCCCGCTCCCAGCAACAGGGAGAACAGACTGAAAATCAGCACTATTTTAACCGGCTTCCAACCCCGGTCCAACAACCTTTCGTGTAAATGCAATCGGTCACCGCCAAAAACCGGCCATTTGCCGGCCGCGATTCTTTCCAGGGTTACGAAGATAAAATTAAAAATCGGAATTCCCAAAACCAAAGCGGTGGTCGCCACTTTACCGCCGGAATAAAGCGAAATTACCGCAATCAAAAATCCCAGGATCCAAACCCCGGCCGAACCTAAATAAATTTTTCCCGGTGGAAAATTAAAAAACAAAAAGCCGAGTAGCGCTCCGGTCACAATCAAACACAGCAGAGTGGTGCTCGGTTGGTTCACAATAGGATTGAGACCCAAAATAGCCAGAGAAAGCAACGTAATAAAACCGATACTGCCCGCCAGCCCATCCACTCCATCCAGCCAGTTCAAAGCTTCAATCACCAGAATTATCCAGAAATAAGCCAAAACCGCCGAGAAAAAAGGCGGAAAGAAGAATACTGTTCCGCCCGGCAATCGAATGTGATTGATGGTATCCCCCACAAAAACCGCCAGCAAGGCGGCGCCGCTTTGAAAAAGCAATTGTTTTTGCCAGCTGATTTTTTCCTGGTCGTCCCACACGCCTCCTACCAGCAAAATAATAATCCCCAGTACCAGGCTCCCGAAATCTTTGGCCAGCAAAAAGCCGGGGTAGAAACTCTGGAATATTGTAATAAAAAATATTACAGTTACACCAACAATAACCCCGCCCCAACGCTTCGGAATAATATTTTTCGGCTGCAAATAATAATAAAATGATCCCGTCGCGACGAGCAAAGGCAGTAAAAATCCCAATAAATTTTTTATTTCCAGCTGGTTCATGGTAATCACTCCACCTTACCCAGCCCTTTTAATCTTGGCAAAGATTCGATATGAATCTGCCTTTTGCTATCCTTGATCTTAATTTTTATTTTTGTGGTTTTTCGATTGGTTCGGGTAATATAATTATCTTCGATACATTCGGGCCATTCGAGGACGATAATGGCTTCGGGGTCAGTAATAATTTCTTCCCAGCCAAGTTCGACCAGGTCGGCGTATTTTTTGAGGCGGTAGCAGTCAAAATGGTAAAGTTTACCACCGTTAGTGGTGTTATACGCTCGCATGATATTGAAAGTAGGACTGGTGATTTTGGTTTTAATGCCTAGCCCTTTGGCTATTCCACGGATTAGCTCGGTCTTCCCGGCGCCTAGAATACCTGACAGAAAAATAATTTCTCCCCCTTTAAATCCTCCGGCCATTTTTTGGCCGATTTTCTGGGTCTCCTCCGCAGAGTGGGATAGGATTTTCTTCATAGTATTGTTACATGCCGAAACCCAGGCCTCCCTTTGCAGTACTGGCCGCCCCGACCAGCATTTGACTGGAGTCATTAGGTTTGAAAATAATTGAACTCAGCTCCCGGCTGATTTCAAACTGGACGGTTTTCCAGGTTTGGCCGGCGTTTTGGGACAAATAAAGGGTCATTCCCGCGGCCAAAGCCCACATTTCCCCCTGGCCATTCTTGTAAATCACAAAATCCCGCACGGGAAAATCGGTTGGGTTGTTGAGCACGATAATTTTGCGCCAGACTTTTCCGTTGTCCCCGCTTTGATAAAAACCTTTGTCCGTCGCCAAAAACAAATCGGGTCCGAATTTTCTCATCAAATAAAAAGTCGTGCCCATGTCGCCGCTTTCGGGCAGCTGAATTTGGGTAAAATTCCTTCCGCCGTCCGCGGAAACCCATAATCCTTTGCCGGTAAGCGCCCAGAGACCATTTTCGTTTACCGAATCGAAAGTAAAATCAATTACTTCTTCCTGAAACGGGTAGGTCGCCTGCCAAGTGTCACCCCGATTGTCGCTGCGCACCACTAGGCCTTCGGAGTTGACCGCAGCCAAAGCATTCTCGTGGAAAGGATCGCGTTTTACGTGAGTAACTGTGCTGTCGTTTCCGGCTTCGGTATAAATCTCTTTCCAATCGGTCCCGCCGTTTTCCGTTTTTATTATTTTGGCCCGGCCGTTGAGCACGATCGAAGCGTAAAAAAAGCCGCTGCGGCCAGGGTCGGCCTCGACGGCGTTCACGGAACTAGTTTCCGGCAGCAACCGTCTCCAGCCTTCCCCGAACTGATTGCTCACGTATAAACCGTTGCTGGGCGTTACTAAAAAAACCACGTCCGGGTTGTTGGGATCCGCCAAAAGTTGGCTGGTGTCCGCCCGGGCCAGAGTTTCTTTGCTTCCTTCAATAATGGTTTTTTGCTGCCAGTTAGCTCCCCCGTCTGTTGATTTATATATTCCGCCGTCATTTTTGGGGACATTGCAGCTTGGCCCGCCATAAAGCGGCAGGGCCAAAATCATTGGTATCAACAATAAGGATTTGTTTTTTGGCAAAATTTTCATTTTTATGTTATAAAGATAAGTCAGAAATTCTTAAGGCGCAAAACCTTGCCCCGGTTTTTTTAGCGGGGATTTTGCGATATTTATATTATTAGTCTAATAAAGTAATATTGGTTGTTTTACCGACCTAAGCACTAACATGGACAGAGTATTCACTATTACCCAAGAAAAACTCAAGAAAAACAGTTATCCCGAGTTCCGTGTCGGGGACGTCGTGCGCGTTAGCCGCCGAGTCAAAGAAGGCAACAAGGAGCGCGTTCAAATTATTGAAGGCACGATTATCGCGCACAAACACGGCTCCCAGCCGGGCGCCACAATCACTTTGCGCCGCGTCACTTTGGGCGTCGCCGTGGAACTGGTTTTGCCTTTATTCTCCCCTCACACTGAAAAAATCAAGGTAGTCAAGCGGCAAAAAACCCGCCAGGCCAAACTGTATTATCTCCGAAAGTCCAAAGGAAAAAAGAGCAAATTGCGGGAAAATACCGAAGGAACCAGACGCGCAAAAGAGCAGGAAGAGAAGCGGAAGCAAAAAGAAAAACTGGAAAAAGCCCCGGAATCTGATAATATTAAACCGGAAGCCGAAAAAAAAGAAGAAGAAAAAGCGGGCGATTAGCTCAGCTGGTCAGAGCGCGTCACTGATAATGACGAGGTCCGAGGTTCGAGTCCTCGATCGCCCACGATTAACAATTGCGCTCGTAGCTCAATGGATAGAGCACTTGGCTTCGGACCAAGGGGTTGCGGGTTCGACTCCTGCCGAGCGCGCCATAGCTAAATTTCATGACAATCTATAACATCCTTTTTCCATTTTTGATTCTGGTGGTCCTGGGGGTGGTCATTTATATTCTCACCAAACATTTGCCGGAAGCAGTGGAACAACACCGGATCCTCGAAGAAGAAGAAAAGAAGCGCTGGTGGCAGGTGCTTTTGGGGAAAGGGGAAAACGTCTTGCGCTCCCTGCGAGTGTTGCTATTGAAATTGGACAATCGGTTGAATGATTCCATCAAAAAGATCCGGGAGAAAAAAGAGGACATGGGAAAGGGCCTGAAAGAATACCGGGATCGCCGGCGTCAAAAAACTTTCCAGGAGAATATCCCGCTTGACCGCGAAAATGAGTTCGGATCGGAAACCGATGATCAAAAAATTGAAAAAGTGTCAATTTGGGATAACGAGGAAGGGAAAGACGCTCCCGAAGACGTTGATTACGCGGAAAATGAGACTATCCCCGAGGTGCCGGGCCAAGGAAAAATCAGTTTTGCCAAACGGATGACCTCGGTTTTCCGCCACGCCCCCAAAAAACCGGTCGAACCCAGAAAAAGCAAAGCGGTGGAGGAAATTATCAAGAAAACTTTCACTCCGGTGGAAATCAAAGTGGAAAAGGAACAATACTGGAGAAAAAAAGAAGCTATGCTGATTCAAAGTATCGTGCGGGAGCCCAAGAATGTCGGTTTGTATATTCAATTGGGCCGTCTTTACACCAACCAACACAATTGGCTGGATGCCCGTAACGCTTTCTTGGAGGTTTTGAAACTCGACAAGACAAATATCAAAGCTAAAGAAGAACTAAAAAGGATCGAAAAGTATTTGAATGAGTAAAACATTTTACCGGGTTTATCGCCCGCAAAAATTTGACGAGTTGGTGGGGCAGGAACTGATTCGCCTCACCCTTAAACAGGCCATCAAGGAGGGCCGGATTGCTCACGCTTATTTATTTACCGGCCCCCGCGGCACGGGAAAGACCACCACGGCCCGGATTTTCGCCAAAGCGGTTAACTGCCTGACTCCGCTCAAGGAACGCAAAGATGCCGAGCCTTGCGATGAGTGTAAAAACTGCCTGGCCATTATGGACGGCAAAACTTTGGATTTGATGGAGATTGACGCCGCTTCCTACACGGGAGTGGACAACATCCGCCAGCTGACGGAAAACATTGACCTGTCGCCGGCTGACTTGAAATACCGGATTTTTATCATTGACGAAGTCCACATGTTGAGCCGGGGAGCCTTCAATGCCTTGCTCAAAACTTTGGAAGAACCGCCGGCCCACACGATTTTTATTTTAGCCACCACCGAACAGCATAAAGTCCCACTGACCATCACCTCGCGCTGTCAAAGATTTTCTTTCAGCCTGTTAAACTTGCCCGAAATTCTCAAAAAGCTTTCCGCCATCACCGAAAAAGAAAAAATCGACATCGACAAGGAAAGCCTGGAAATGATCAGTGAAGCCGCCCACGGCGGCATGCGCGACGCGGAGAGCCTGCTGGCCCAGGTGGCTTCGCTCGCGGGGAAGGTTATAAAAGCCAGCGAAACCCGGGACATTCTCGGAATCGCCGGCCGGGACGACGAAATCAAACTGATGACCGGGCTTTTTGAAAAAGACATGAGCAAAACCGTAAACCGGCTGGAGCAAATGAATAAAAACGGGATGGACATATTTCTTTTGAGTCACCGGTTGTTGGATTACCTGCGCAAGATAATTTATATAAAACTGAATCCGAAAGGAGCGAATCTGATCGCCCAGGAAATCAGTGAAAGCCAGGTGGATAAATTAAAAACCCTGGCCGGCAAAATATCTATTACGGACCTGCTTGGATTAACTTCAAAACTAATCCAGACCCAACCCGGCATTAAAAATTCCTCTTTTCCTCATTTGGCTTTGGAGCTGGCGGTGGTGGAATGGGGAATTAAAGACGCGCCTGATTCATATGAGGACAAATCTCCTGAACCACCAATAGATAATCCGCCTTCTTTTAATAAAGAAGAGAAACAGCCAGAACCGGAAAAACCAGTCGAACAAAAAAAGAAATCTAAGAAAGAGAAAGCTGAGAGAACCAAAGAAAAAATGCCATCAGATGTCAGCCTCAAGACTGTCTTAAATAAATGGACCGCGGTTTTGCAAAATGTTCGAGAGCTTCAGCCAGCATTATTTTCTTTACTAAAAGTGTGCAGCCCAGTTAAAATAGAAGATGACACCTTGGTAATTTCAACTCCATTCAAATTCCATAAAGATAAGTTAAGTGACGGCAAGAACCGGGCGGTTTTCTGCCAGGAGCTCAATAAAGAAGTTGGGATCAGTCGAATCTGCGTCGTCCAGGACAATACGCTCCCCAATAACAAGGTAAAAGACGATGATATGCTGGACCAGGTAAAAGCCTTGCTGGCCAGCTAAAAGCTTGAAAATACCTCGCAAAAGAGCTAAAATGAATTAGTAATAAATTGCTATGAATAACACAATTAAAACTATTGTTCTCTTCGGTTGTTTAGCGCTGATTTTGATCACTCTCGGCCGCATGTTCGGCGGCAACAACGGAATGTTGATAATGCTGGCCATTTCGATAATTATGAACTTGGGCGTATATTTCTATTCGGATAAAATCGCCATTGCCTCGGCCAGTGCAGTTCCACTGCCCAAAGAATACTCTGACGTACGTAAAATTGTTAGAGAACTTACCCAAAAAGCCGGCCTACCAAAACCAAAATTATACCTCTCTCCCGAACTTCAACCCAACGCCTTTGCCACCGGAAGAAATCCCAGCCATTCAGCCGTGGTCGTAACGGAAGGTTTAGTGCAAAGTCTGAATAAAGAAGAAATCAAAGGAGTTTTAGCTCATGAACTATCTCACGTGAAAAACCGGGATATCCTGATCGCTACTACCGCTTCGGTTGTAGCCTCAATTGTTACCACCATCGGCAGCGTCATGCGCTGGGGAATGATTTTTGGCGGTAGTTCCAACGAAAATCGTAATCCGATTGGCGAGTTATTCGCCATAATTATCGCTCCGATCGCCGCGGTGATTATTCAGCTGGCCATATCACGTTCCAGAGAATTTGAAGCCGACCGCAGCGGAGCGAAGCTGGCCGGCAGTGGGGAAGGACTGGCCAATGCTTTAGAGAAGATCGATTATTTAAGCAAACGAGTACCTGCTATCAATACTAATCCGGCTTTTGCTAACTTATACATCTCTAGTCCCTTTGGAGAAATTAAAGGATTCATATCTAAACTTTTCTCCACCCACCCGCCGACAACTGAGCGGGTTGCCCGACTGCGAGAAATGAATTAACTTCTTCCCCAAACCGAATCCCCGTGCTACAAAAAACGGTTGGAGGAAGCACGTTGAAATAAAATTTGGAGGGAGGCAAATGACCGAGGAAATCTGTCTTTGGTGCGACAAACCGATAAAACCGTTTACCGCTTTCTGCAGAGGATGCGGAATGTGGACAAAACAGGCAGTTAGGGTCCGCCCTTATGTTACGGAGGGCATTAAACCTGATGATATCGTTATCGACCCTTTTGACGGGCTTCAGTTGCTAAGAAACAACTTTCCAATCGATATCTTCAACCCCGATGGAGCCCATCTCAGCATCAGAATCAATCCTGAGAGCATTGAGAAACTTGCGGCAAAGAGCGACACTGTTTACCTTGAGTTTCTTGGCATCAAGCGCAGAGGACTCGTGCTAACCAGCACTAACTGTTGGGGGCAGTCGTTCTGTCTTGGATATGATTATTTTCACAGGGAACTTTTTGGAGTATTTCCGAACATCAGTGCAATTGAGAAGGTAGAGATAACCAGTATTCAGAAATATCACTGGTTCGCGGTGGGATACGACCCATGTGCTGCCAGATAGACAAGGAGGTTACTCAATGAAAGAAAAATGTTTTCAATGCGAGAGAGTTTTTGAAGCTGATGAAACAACCTGCCCCAGATGCGGATTGTCCAGAAAATACGCCAATGAGGTACCTGAGACTCTTGAGGACATCCACTCCGGCAAAAAAGTACACGACGGCAGCGTCGCTCCTAGGCAAGACGAAAAACACGCTTAGCAAAGACGACAAACCGTGAGGCACTGGTTGCGAAAGCATCTGGTGCCTTTTCTTTTTAACAACAAATTGCTTGCAATTTCGAGGACGAAATTTGACACTATAAAATATCGTTACTAATCTTAAATTTGCCAATTAAAATGCGGTGTGATATAGTGTTGATGCCAATTTAGAGACGTATCATACCGATACATTTTTAAACGAAGTCCTTTAACAAACAAGGAAAAGGTTTTGGTTTTTTATGGTTGTCTATTTTTTCCTTTGAATCTACGTTTTATTTATACATTATCCATTCCCGTCCTCGCGACGGGACCAGATATTATTTCCTGAAAACTCAGGACAACTTTTTGAGAGTTTGATCCTGGCTCAGGATGAACGCTGGCGGCGTGGATAAGGCATGCAAGTCGAGTGCGCTTCGGGCGCACGGCAAACGGGTTAGTAACACGTCAGAACGTACCCCAAAGTTCGGCATAACCCCGCGAAAGCGGGGATAATTCCGGATACTCTCTCTTGCAGGAATGTAAGAGAGGAAAGGTTTTTCGCTTTGGGAGCGGCTGGCGGCCTATCAGCTTGTTGGTGAGGTAAAAGCTCACCAAGGCTATGACGGGTAGGGGGTCCGAGAGGATGTTCCCCAACACTGGCACTGAGACACGGGCCAGACACCTACGGGTGGCAGCAGCCGAGAATCTTCCCCAATGGACGAAAGTCTGAGGGAGCGACGCCGCGTGCAGGAA